>Ga0255766_10002298_pt1 | contig 17013 bp, 23 predicted proteins | sample 071ome_23_FD_179966 | JGI IMG/M metagenome (GOLD analysis project Ga0255766, IMG submission 179966) | Coastal salt marsh microbial communities from the Groves Creek Marsh, Skidaway Island, Georgia - 071403BT metaG (version 2) | ecosystem: Environmental > Aquatic > Marine > Intertidal zone >... | reverse complement strand
ACTAGGGTGGCAACGTGTTTGGCCAGCACTTTTAGATAAATGTAAAACAATAGGTCTTAAAAATGTTACATTTGAAACAAATGGTACACAAGCAGTTAAAAGTGAGTTAGTTAATTATTTTAATTTACAGAGTCAAGATATGCATGTAACTTGGAGTACATCACCTAAATTAACTATAAGCGGTGAAAAAACTGAAGATGCACTGATTCCAGAAGCATTAAAAACAATGAATGAAGTTGAAAACAGTTTTTTATACAACAAATTTGTTGTTAGAGATATAGAAGATTTTACAGAAGTAGATATGTTTGTTGATGCTTATAAAAAAGCAGGTGTAGTTTTGGATTCTGTCTTTTGTATGCCAGAAGGTGCTACATTAGAACAACAAACATTAACAGAAAAAGATGTTGCTGAAGCATGTATGCAAACAGGATATAAGTTTAGTCCTAGATTGCATATCAGTTTGTTTGGTAATGCATGGGGTACATAATGTATATGATATATGTTAAAGGCTGGGGAGAATATGAAGAAGGCTGGTATCCACAATTTATTGAAAAAAATATTTTTGATGTGAAAGAAAAAGTTTTCAAAAATTGCCAAAACAAATATGCTGAATATTATATAAAAAATAAAAAAGAAATAGTAGAACAAGGAATTTATAAAGATGGAAAAATGGTTACAAGATAATATTCTTAAAATAGCAATTATTATCAGTCTGCCGTTAGTAATGGCATATATATTTGCTGATGATAAAATTATAGGTTATACAGAACACGGTATTCCTGTAACTGAGGACGAAGTAAAAGTTAGAAGTATAAATGTAGACACAATTAGAAGTTGGAAATGGATAGAAGAAACTGAAACACTTAGACTGACTTTAAATAGAAAAAGGCAAGTTGATGTTACATTTTTTAATAAATGTTGGGATATGCCTTATGCAACAGGATTGCAATTTAAAACCTGGGGCAGTACCAGTTTTATCTCACAAGGAGATGGAATACTTCCTGTAAGTTTTAGTAATAGCAGAGCGTTGTATCCTTGTACAATTAAAAGTATAACAGAAGTAATTGAGGAGAAAGAAGATGGCGAAGAAAACTAAATTACCATTCACTATGATGCCCGCCAGTTGGGGTCTTAAAGGTAAAAGTCGTGCAATAGCAGAAGCAGAATATTATTATGAAGGTGAAGAACTGGAAAAAGTATTAGCAGAATTGAATGCTGAAACAGACGAAGATAAAGAACTTGCAGTTGCTGAAGTTGAATTAAAACAAGGTAAACTTGGTAGAACAGAATACGAAAAAAAGGTTGCTGAAATTAAAAAAGAGCCATATGTTAATGTTTTAAAACTAGATGTAAATCCAGAAAATGCAAAAGCAGGATATATGGAATTAGATTGGAATGATCACTTTGTTAAATTTTTACATGAAAACGGATATACTGGTAAAAGTGATGAAGACGTTGTGAACAAGTGGTTTAATGATGTTTGCAGAACTGTATTAGTACAGGAGATAGCAGATCAAGATTACGGCTTACAAGAAGAAACAGAGAGGACAGATGTCATCAAACGAGAACCTGGACAAACAGGCGAAGACGAAACTAGCGATCCTAGTTAAGTCTATAGAACCTATAGTTGAAAAACAATTAGCAGAATTTACTTCCAGTGAAGTAGAGTATATTTTAAATAATTTTAGAAATTATTTAACTTATGACCTTGCTAGGGATTTTGAAAAGATTCGCGAAAAGAACTTGAAAGAATCGCCTTTCGATGCTATAATAAATGATAGTTTAGGATTAAACAATGAGTAAAAAAACATTTATATTAGTTGACAGTTTAAATATGTTCTTCCGTGCTAAACACGTAGGCGGAGGTAAAGATATTGATATGCGAGTGGGTATGGCTATGCATATTATGTTTAACAGCATTAAGAAAGCATGGCGTGACTTTAGTGGTACTCATGTTGTTATCTGTTTGGAAGGCCGTAGTTGGCGTAAAGATTTTTATGCTCCTTACAAAGCAAACAGAAAAGTGTTAATGGATAAAAGAAGTGTAAGAGAACAAGAAGATGATGAAATGTTTTTTGAATCTTACAACGATCTAATAGAATTTTTTGATGGCAAAACTAATGTGTCAGTAATTAAACAGGAAAATGCTGAAGCAGATGATTTAATTGCTACATGGATACAACAACATCCAGAAGATGATCATGTAATTGTAAGTACAGACAGTGACTTTTATCAGTTAATGGCACCCAATGTAAAACAGTACAATGGTACAACAGATCAGATAGTAAGTTTAGAAGGATTTAAAAATGCTAAAACAGGTGAAACTGTAGTTGATAAGAAAACAGGATTACCTAAACCACCTCCTGATCCAGAATTTATATTGTTTGAAAAATGTGTCAGAGGTGACAGTTCAGATAATATCTTTAGTGCATATCCTGGTGCAAGAAGTAAAGGCAGTAAGAATAAGACAGGTATATTAGAAGCATTTGAAGATAGACATAATGGTGGTTTTAATTATAACAACTTTATGCTACAACGATGGGTTGATCATGAAGAAGTAGAACACAGGGTAAAAGATGACTTTGAACGTAATCAAATATTAATAGATTTAACTAAACAACCTGATGAAGTTAAAGAACAATCTAAACAAATTGTTTCTGATGCAGTAAATAAACAGCCTGTATCACAAGTAGGAATTCACTTTATGAAATTTTGTGCTAAATGGAATTTACAAAGAATGAGTGAAAATCCTAAAGACTATGCGGAGTTTTTAAATGCACACGTCTGAAGATGATAAAATAGATCATGCAGTTAGAAGAATATGTGATGAATGGCCTGCAGAACCTTGTTGGATTTACACAACTCCTGATCAAGGAAAAACATTATACAGAGCAATGAGAACTGACGTTTGTCCTGATATATTTAAAGATGCACATGGTGTGCCTTTAAGACAACTGTATAAAAAAGACGGAGAAATCGTTGGTTTAGATAAAAATTATGGAAAGGAAAGCATATGGCAAAAGCAATAAAAAAGAATAAAGCGGAATTGCAACAAATTTCAGATGTTGCATGGTTAGTAAGACAAGGTGATAAAAGACTTGGGATACTTAACAAAGATATACAGGAAAAGTTTTTCTATATTAATGGTAGAAATTCTGTTAAATTTGAAAATGAAAAAGACGTTGTTCAACATTTTGGCAATGCACATCTTTTCACAAAGCAAATAAATGAACCAACTACTGTAAATGAAGGATTCTTTATTAAAGGTTATGAAGTAGATTACGAACAACCTTATCCGTTAGATAATTCTCACCCTGATTATAATGATATGGTTCCTTTATATACAAAAACTGCTGACAGTAGTGTATATTATGCCGCAGGTTGGTACGGAATTAACTTTGAAAAAGGATGGAAACATGCCAAAGGTCCTAAGTTTTCTACACTTGCTACATATGGTTATGTTGGTCCTTTTAAAACTGAAATTGATTGCCGTATTGAAATTAAAAAGTTAAACAAAGCCAGAAAGTAATGGATGATCTTTCTAAATTAAAACAACATTTAGAAAACCTCAAAAAAGCAGGACATAAAGAATTTAATGTAAATGTGGAATGGTTACTTTCTGCATTATCGCAAGTTAAAGATACAGAAGTAAAACAAGTAAAAAATATAGAATTAGATGGCGGAAAGTTTTAATTACAGCACAACACCACTTCCTGGTGATTGCGGATACAACAAAATCTATAAACATCAGTGGAGAACAACCACAAATGCTCTACCAATGACTTCAGTAAATGAAATACATAATATTGCTTCAGGTCCATGGGGTTGGCATTTTACGCCTCACGAAAATATGGATTACAGTAAAGAAGATTGGTACGAAAATCAAACATTACACATAACATTTAAAAATAAAATGGATCTTATTTTGTGTAAATTATTAGTAAGTGTAAATAAATAACAGCATGTCAACAGGAACAATTACAGTTTTAAATAAAGATAAAGGATATCTAATAGTAGATACAGGTTCTACAAATGTTTATTTAAAAATGTATCATGTAAAAGGCGATAGATATAAAATTAAAATAGGCGATCAAATAGAATATGATAAATCTATAGGGGGATTTGATATAGAATCAACTGTGGATTTAAAACCAAAGGTAACAATATGAGTAAAGTAGTAGAAATTTATAGCAAACCAGCATGTCCTTTTTGTGTTAAAGCAAAGGCATTAGCAGAAAGGGAAGGATATGAGCTGACATATAAAATGTTAGACGAAGATTTTACAAGAGAAGAGTTATTTGAAACATTTCCAACTGCCAGAACATTCCCACAAATTATTGTAGACGGCGAAAAAATTGGTGGTTATACAGAGTTTGAATCACTAGTAGAAGCAAGTAAATAATGAGAGAATTAGGCATGGCACTTTTAGGCACACTTATAATCAGTGTGTTTTTCGGTTTTAAAATATATCCTGATTTAGAATACAGTGGCTTTTCCAGTGTTAGTGCTTGTACTGATGAATGCTATGAGCAATATGTAGCAGTAAATGGTACAACTGTTGAAATAGAACAACGAAAAAGAGAACTTGCTAATGCTGATGAGTTTAGCAGTATCAGAAGTTTATGGGCAGGTTGTGCCGCATGCCATGGACAAAATGGAGAGGGCATGGGTGCTTTTCCTAAACTAGCAGGACAAACTTCTGACTACATAATTGATCGTTTAACAACCTATAAAAACAGAGGTCAAGTAGGTACTATGAGTTCAACAATGTGGGCTCAGGCAGGTATGTTATCTGAAAATGACATAGAAACTATAGGCAAATTCATAGAAGCCGGTATCCCAAAACAATAGTTTTTAACAGTAGTTTTAATTAAAAATATGATAAATACATGTGTATTAGGAGACATACACATGAGCAGACCTAAACCAGAAATTATATTAGAATCTGTAAACAAACAGACATACAAAGCAGAACAGGTACTTAGTGCGGATGCTATCTACAGCGTCTTTTATCAAAATAAACCTATTAATTTGCGAGTTTTAAATAAACTTGTTTCATATCCAGGCCCTAAATATAAAAAGGTATCTTTTAGCAATCCTGGTCATGCTTTTAACCTAGCAGAACGTCTCAACAAGATTTTTAATACAGAAGAGTTTGAAGTTATGAAGTTGATTGCTGGTGAGCCTATCAGCGAAGATGACATCAAATAATGAACCCCTGCAATATAAGATAATTAAATCTATCCAAAAGATTATATCAGAGGGACTTATAAAGAGTTCTTCTAGGATACCAAACTTACCAAAAAATTCTAAATTCTACGAACAATTTAAAAACACTTCAAAAGATAAATTGGGTTATGCTATCTTTAATAATTTCAGAATAAGAAGAGGTATACCTGAAGGTTTACGTCTTACGTCTTTGGGTAATGAAATACTAAAAAGAAATTTTGAGCATTGGGAGTTTAGCCATGATATTAATCCTACTCCAAAAATGTACTTGTTTTTAGATCAAAAAATGGAGTGGCCTTACTACTTTACTAAGAAAAAACTTGTATTATTTTGCAAAGAAGACGCCGCATGGTACAAACTAAACGGCAACGATATACATACTTTTATTGATAAAATATAATACTTGACAAATATCTTTTTTATACTATACTAATAAAACTTAACACAAATTATTTTAAAAAATAACTTGACAACACACAAAAAGGTAGTATAATAAACTTATAAATTAGGTAAAGGAGTAATTTATGGATACATTAAAAGTCAGATCAACACAAGTAAGACCTATCTTACTGAGATCTTTTCAAGTAAACAGACCAATATTTGTTTGGGGACCTCCAGGAATTGGAAAATCCGAACTTGTTGAGTCTATTGTTAATAGTGGTGATTTAGGTAATGCTACAATGATTGATATGCGTTTAGCATTATTAGAACCCACTGACCTAAGAGGTTATCCTTTTAGAAACCCAGAAACAAACTCAATGGAATGGGCACCACCTGCAGATCTTCCTAGTGAAGAATTTGCTAGTCAGTATGACAATGTTGTTTTATTCTTAGATGAGCTCAATTCAGCACCTCCAAGTGTGCAGGCCGCGGCTTATCAACTAGTGCTAAACAGAAGAATAGGGCAATACAGACTGCCAGAGAACGTCAGAATAGTTGCCGCAGGTAACAGAGAGACTGATAGAGGTGTTACATTTAGAATGCCGGCACCATTGGCTAACAGGTTTAGACATATTAATATGGACGTGAACTTTGATGATTGGCAACAATGGGCTGTTAATAACAATGTACACCCTGATGTTGTAGGTTATCTAACATACAGTAAAGGCGACTTATTTGACTTTGATGCAAAAAGTAGTTCACAGGCTTTTGCTACCCCAAGAAGTTGGACTTTTGTTAGTGAAATGCTAACAGCACCTGGCTTTGAATCAGCAGAAAGTTTTGAACAAAAGGCTGAAATTGCTGGTGCAATTGGTGAAGGAATGTCGATTAAATTCGTAGAACACAGAAAGGTTGCAAAACATTTGCCTAATCCTTCAGATGTTTTAGAAGGCAAAGCCAAAAAATTAGATAACAAAGTAAGTTCTGAACTTAGTGCAAAATACAGTTTAGTTGTTGGACTTGCTTATGAACTGAATGAAGCATATCAGGATACTGGTATAGATGATACATTCAGAAAACAATTAAACAATGTTGTAAAATTTAGTTTCGATAACTTTGAACCTGAAATGGTAGTGTTTTTATTTAGAACTATTATGAAGGACTACAACATTAAATTTAATGTACGAACAGATCTTGATAAAGATCTTAGAGATGCTTTCAGCAAGAAGTATATTAAGTATATCGTTTAACAAATCTTGTGCGCCTACCTATGTTACTCCCTACCTAAGAGCACAGGATTTGGAAGGGCCTTTTTAAGGCCCTTTTTTTTGGTTGACAAATCTATAAAATTTGCTATAATATACTTATATTGTTAGGAGTAACATATGATTAAAGTATTAAAAGAAACAACAGACTGGCCCTACAAGGGAGTCTATCACGTGAACAGTAGTAATGAGTTAGTTGCTTTTCAGCCTACTATAGATTCTCCTGTTAAAACATTTAAAGAGCCTATGAAAAACTTTTCCAAGTCATATAGGAAATTTGAATTAATAAAAGAATATGAAGAAACTTTTGACAGTGATGTTATTACTGTAAAAGGTTCTAATGGTAACACTTATATTATCAGAGATGGTAAATGTAGTTGTCCAGGATTTACTTTCAGAGGGAGGTGTAAACATGTTGAAGAAAATTCTTGATTTAGTAGCAATATTAGTTATAGTAATTGGCTTAGCCAGTTGTGCAAGTGGCGGTGGTAGTGCTGGTATTACAGCATCTCCAACACCTCCTCCTAGTGGTGGTTCTACAGGAACTACACCAACAGACGAAAGAATTCCATTTGAAGAATTTTCATACACATATTATCCTAATATAGAAGGATATAGTGATTCTGTTGTTGTAACTTATGGAATGACAGATTTTACTACAACTGGGTTACCTAGTCCAACTGAAAAATTTAAAATTGCTGATTATGGCTTTTTTGAAGTTACTGTGACAGGTAATCACAATGGTTGTCCTGAAAGTGACTGTGGTGCAGAAAGTGTTGATCCAAGACATTTCACTACTCATACTAATATATGGGAGGCTGATTTAAATGGTGATGGCCACATGGATTTTTATCTTATGCCTTTAATAAATGGTGATACAGAATTTATACCTGAATCAAGGTTAATGGCATTTATAAATGATGGCAACGGGCATTTTAAATTATCAAACGAAATATTTGAAGGTTCAAATTGTTTATATGGTGGTGGTCCATGGTATAGTAATGTAAGATCAGAACATGGTGATCCTTACAGAGATTGTGGTTGGAGTAATTCTCACAGAGGAGGACAGACCGCAGATTTTAATGGTGATGGAATAACAGATTTATTCTTGGGTTCATCATTAATGTTATCTAATAACGGAAAAATTGTTAATGTTAGCCACAGTAATTTGCCTAACGAGTTATTTTTTAATGAAGACTTAGGACCTTTATTTTTTCATGACACAGCAATTGGTGACGCAGATGGTGATGGAGATACTGATATATTTTTGCCTATTGCTGATTATAGTTATGGAAATGCATGTGATTCATGCTTAGAATATATTCCATGGGCAATGTTAATGAACGATGGTTCAGGTAATTTTACTGCAAATCAAAACTTTCCTAAAATACCTAATCCAGAAGATGTAGGCCAAACAGAATTATTTTGGGCTACAACCGCCGCAGTTGCTGATTTTGATAATGATGGATTTGGTGATGTTGCTGTAGGTTGGTTTAATCCTCATTTAGCAAGAGAATATGGTTTTGGTGAAACCTATGAAAATAGTGCTGGTGCTGTATTTTTTAATGATGGCAATAATGATTGGAGAAACAGAGCATGGGTCGAACTTCCTAATAATTATTTTGGAGAGAACGGAAATGCTAATGATATGCAAGCCTTTGACTTTGATGGTGATGGTTATATTGACATTGTAATGGCAACTACCAGAAGAGATCCATATTATAAAGGCAGAATGATTCAATTCTTTAAAAATAATGGTGGTATATCTTTTACAGATATGACTTCAACATATGGCACAACAAAATATGCTGATGGTGGTATTACAAATCCAAATCTTTGGAATGGTGAAGGAGATTTGATTATAATTGATTTTGATCATGATGGAGATTTAGATATTGTTGATAGCAGTATGGATACTTATGTACTTTTAAATGACAATGGCTCTTTTAGATTATATGATGATTTTCCTAAATTTGGCAATAAAGGATTGACGTATTTTCCTGTAGAAATAGATGGTGAACATTGGTATGATTTTATAGGTTATAAGTGGAGTGAAGAAACTGTTAATGGTATTCCAAGTCGAACTTTAACGTTTTTCCAAGTTTTAGACCCTCCTTTTGCAGAAATGCAACAGGATATAGTTACTAAACCAAAAGGCTATTTTAATGATGTTTATAATGATTTATTAAGATATAAGGATATTAGAAAACAAACAATGTATAATACTTTATTTTATAATAAGTTTGATAATTCAGAACTTATTGGTTATTCGCATAACTTTAACAAATATGGTTTAACTGTAGGACAAAGTTCTGGTAATTCTAACGGTGGCTTTATTACACTAGATTATGAAGATGACGAAATACATTTTGGTGTATCTTATATCCAAAATTCTGTAGATGCAAAAAACAAAACTAAATGGTACGGTACTGGACATGCAGAAGTTGACTATAGTACATTTATGACATTTACAGAATTTAGACATGTTTTTAATAATGGTATTTTTGCAAGGAGCGGAGCCACACTTTCGTTTACAGATGTTGAAGGCTTTCATGAGGAAGGCAGTAGTTATGATGTAAAAATTAATGGTACATCAATGAATATGTTTAGTGTATTTGCAGATATTAATTATGTATACAATTCTGTATTAGGACAAACATTTTTATCTACTGGTGTTGATTTTTATAATACATTTGAAGATACAAACATAAATTTTCAGAATGTTTTAGAGTATGAATACAATAGAGATGAAGTAATTACTAATTTTACACTAACTCATGTTTATAAAATGTTCTATGCTACTGCAAAAATAAATTCTAACAATATGAATTCTTATGAAATAGGTTTTAATGTTAGGTTTTAATTACTTGTAACCGATTTGCATTAATCGTGTATATGCTGGTGTTTTTAATTCACCAGCATATTCTATTTTAGACATCGGGTATTTTTCCATCATATCTTTTACATCTTTACAGGTGTTAATATGACCCTCAAATCCTTCAGAATCGTTTGTTTGCATTATAATTAATTGATCATTATCAATACTATTAAACCATTCTGTAGTCATATGCTCACAACTGGTATTAATTATCCAATCTGGTTTTACTGTTATAAGTTCCCCTCCAGTTTCAAATTCCATATTATCACAATTAAGCATATTAATATCAGAAACCACACCTTTATATTTCCAGCCATCTTGAACATATTTTTGATTTAATTTTTCACTTAATTCTATGGAATGAGCATCTAAGTCTATACCATATATTCTTTCTAAATTAAAATTTTTATGTAAAGGTTCTACAAGTGTGCCTATCCAACTGCCCAATATTGTAACATTTGGTATTACAGAGTATGACACTTTTTTTGTCGCGGGTTTTTTAAATTCTTCTGGTATTACAGAGTATAACACTTTTAGTAACCAACTTTTACTTGCTAACTGTCCTTTGCTAAAAGCATCTGTTGGATATAAGTTTTTATGTTGTATAACATGTTCAAAAAATGTAGGTGAAGGTTGCCAAAAACCTGCATCTAAAAATTCTGATACTTTATTCCATGTATCAAGATTTATTGAATCTGTCTCGTAACCATTCATAGTCATTTATTTTTTCCAATTGTGTTAAATTATTTGCATTTTGTTTTGCAAATAGATTCCCCTCTAATGCTCCTCTCCTAGCAAATTCTACAAAGTCCGCATCAGTATCACTGTTTATCCATGCATTCAATCTTTGCTCACTTTCTGAATCTTTGTTTAGTGTTAATTTTACACATTCTCTAAAAGCACCTCTCCATGTGCTGAATTCATCAGTGTTAAACTTGGTTATACAACTGATCTGAGGCATAGATTTAAATCTACTACTCAAACCAGTTGTAAAATCAATCCCCCAACTAGTGGCATTTCTAACCATTTCCGTAGGAAACAGTTTCACTCCTCCGTAACCATATTCCAAATTGTTTACAGGGTTTTTACTTCCCCATACATGTACAACTTCTTCATCATAAACATCTGGAATATAATCAAACTTAAAATCGTCTACTATTTCTGCATCAGCATCAACTACCCAAAACATTTTGCTATTCACCTGTTTGGATGCCTCTTTGTGTGCATTAAATATACCCTCTATATCTTTAACCCATATAACATCAAACTGCTGTCTTAGACGCTCATAGGCTTCTTCTGCACCCTTTTCTTTGTATGATAAGAACACTATATCATAAGGTATGCTTGTAGAACCTTGTTCTTTTACATATTGTATGTTCTTTATTCTATTAAGTTTTAAATCTTCTGATTTTATATTACTATGGTCTATATGTGTAGGCCAAAGTCTTAAACCACCATATGCATGAACTTTTTCTGTTCTGGGATTTGTTTTTTGCCATGCATGAACTTTGTTTACATCAGTAATTTTAGGCATAAAACCACTGTCAAGCACACTCTGATTCACTTTAACATCTGGGTCTATAGTCCAAACAAAGGGGGTTTCCTGTTCCTTTATTGAGTTTATAAACTCTTTTTGCTCTAAACTCTGCAAATGAATAACTGGCCATTTTGGCTTAAGACTTGCTATAGTATTTATTTGTTTTAAGTGTTCAAAACTGTTATTGGCTATCTCTTTATCAGTATATTTGTTATCTAAAAATGTATTTTTAGGTATTAATCGCACGTTTACATAGTCTCCAGAATCGTTTTGAAATACATGGACGTTCTTTTTATCCCATTGTGTAGGGTAATAACCAAAATCAAAATCCTCATCTATTTGTGTAAAAGCATCTACAGTCCAATACATATCTGTTGGACAATCCCCTGCTAGACGCTCATAGATCTTCTGTAACCCTTCTTTATAGTCGTCTGCTTGTAACTTATATACTGGATATTCCTTTTGTATACATGCAGGTTCTCTAATATATTTGGGTCTACCCTTTGTCTGTGCAACTTTAGGGCATAACATTACACCACCGTAATCATACTGCCTACCTGTAATTGGATTTAATTTTTGCCATACATGTGTTTTACCATTATCCCATATTTTTGGAATAAAATCGAAGTTGAAATCTTCAAGTACATCTACATCTGTTTCAACCACCCAGAACCAATTTGAGGTAGTTTGCGATCTTCCTTCTTCTTCTGATGAAAAAGTTGGGAAGGACAAATCATTTCCAAAAGGTGTGATGTCATGCACATTTATTTGCTTATTTCTTTTTGCCGGCACCCAATATATCCCTCCCATAGTCTCAGGATATTTGTGTTCTAATTGACCTATTACTTGATAATTGTGTACTTGTTCACTTTCTATTTTTGTTTGCCATGGAACAATATTAAAATCATCATCTTCTAATATGTAATCTTGATCTACTAACCAACAATTTTCTTTTACAATGCTAAAATCCGTTGGATCTTTAACTCTCAATATAGGGTAACCTATTGCAGATAATTCCATAGGTTCTTTATGTATTTTAAATAATGGATTTTTTACATTAGTAGGGTGCCAATACATGCCTCCCATATCGTCTGGATATTTTAACGACAATTGATTCTTTATTTGAAAAACATGAATTTTGTCCATATCAAATATATCAGGTACCCAACTGATTTGGTCTTTATCAATTCTATAATCTTCATCTATTACCCAATGTGCATCATTGTCTAAAGGAATGCTAGGGTCTTTGGCAAAATAAACTGGATATTGATCTACAGATAAATGCAACGGTTCTTTGTGTATTTTAATTTGTGCATTTTTAGGGTCTTGTGGTATCCAATATACTCCTCCCATTTCTTCTTGATACTTGTCAGTAAGTTGACCATAGACATGAAATACATGTATCATTTCTCTATCAAATAAGTCAGGTGCCCACTTTAAATCATCTAGTTCTAGTTTATATTTTGAATCAACTAACCAGCAACTAGTATAATCTTTAAATTCTTTATCTGGGTTTTCTACACGATGTATTGGTAAATGTTTTCCAACATCTAATTCACCATGAATAACTATATCTCCATTCCAATCCACAGGTACCCATCTAAGTCCTCCCATATTATCTGGGTATTTATGACGTAATTGTCCACGAACATGAAATACATGCATTGCGTTTTGCTGAAAATCAGGCGGTGTCCATTCAATCATATCATCTATTAAATAATCTTCGTCTACTATCCATCCATCCTGATCTACAGATTTTAGATCATCTATATTACTTACTCTAGTAACCGGATATGACTTACTGCCGGTAGGAGATAGCGAAATAAACTTTTGCTTTTCTTCATTGAAGTTTTTAGGTACAAGTTTTACACCGCCACATCTATTATCACTAATATTAGTTACACTCTTTGGATATTTGTGTTCTAATTGTCCTGAAATTTTAAATACACTTATTGTTTTTTGATCGTACCTATGAGGAACGTAATTGAATACTTCGCTAATAGTATGTTCCTTATCAACTAACCAAAACATCTTAGTACGACTTTTTCTTGCGAACGTTTCATAATCTGACATATTATCAGTATAAAAAATATCGTATCTAACAGGCATTATACCCTTTTGATATTTGTGTTTAGTCATATCAAATTGTTTACTTACTAATCGTATACCACCACAACGGATATCCCAAGGTTTTGTATTATCTAATGGGTATCGTTCTTCTAAATGTCCTGGTATTTTGAATACATGTATATATTCTCTTTCATGTTTTTCTGGTACAAATAATAATTTACCATTAAAATCATGTTCTCTGTCTACTACCCAAAACCAATCTGTTTTACTTCTTTCAGCACAATCATTGTATGTATCAGCATTAAATTCGTCATCATCTATATAAAATACATCATATGCAATATCTTGAATTGGACAAGCAGGGTGTATTTTTAATTCTGCTTGCCTCCACTTCTTAGGTATTAGTCTAATACCGCCCATTGCCATAGGATATTGATCTGTAAGTTGATATGGCATACGAAATATATGAATCATGTCATCTTCAAACGGGTTAGGAACCCAATCTATTGTTGCTGTATTAATTTTATGATTACGGTCTATAAGCCAAACATAATCTTCTTTAAATGTGTCGCGTTGTGAATAATTATCTATATCTTTTACATACATGACAGGGTATTCTACACTAGCATCGAGATAAGTGTGATATTTTATGTCTGCATTTTTCCATTCTCTTGGGTATAATTTTATTCCTCCCTCTTGTGCAGGATACTTGTACTCTAATTGGCCTCGTAAATGAAAACTATGTATAAAATTAGGCTCAAAATTACTAGGAGCCCAATTTAAATCATCAGGTAATTTGTATTCAGGATCTATACACCAAACATGAGTTGCATAAGGATTCTTTTCAAAGTACTTTCCTGGTGTCTTAGTATCTAATTTATCAAAAGATTTTTTACAAACAATTTTATTAACTTCTTTGATTCCTTTTGATTGTTTTTTAGGAATTAGTCTGACTCCACCATAGTTAGAACTATCCCATTTCCAAACATGTTCATATTCTGAATCATAATCTTCTGGCCTATAATCAAATACAGTGTAATCAGTAATTTCTATATTGGGTTCTATTTTGAAATACATTTTTGTATTAGGTTTTATATCTTTTTCATCTTTCACAGATGTAGCAAAGGGAAAAATTTCTTCAAATTTTTTATTTTCTCCTATGTAAAATATATCAAACATTTTTTTCGTATTTTTTAATTATTTCCTGTGCAATTTCATCTATCTTTTTAACTGCTTTATCTAAGGATTCATATTTCTTTTTTAATTGTTCACCCTCTACAGGACATACACCTACATGTTCAGGTAACTCTCCTCCACATGTAATACATTTGCCTTCTAATTTGTATTGTATTCTACGCCAATCAGTCTCTGACATGTACCTTTACCCCATAATGTTTGGCAAAGGCTTCAGCATCGGCTTCATCGTTTACTATGGGTTGTCCTTTTATGTTTAAACTTGTGTTAACAAGCATTGGACAACCAGTTTGTTTATAAAACTCTGTTAGTAATTTATGTAAGTCGGGGTGTTCACTGCGTCTAACTGTTTGTACACGGCTTGTTCCGTCAGCATGTACAATAGCAGGAAACTCTTCTGGCTTTTTACACTTTGCTACAAATTGCATGTAAGGTGCATGACTAATGCCACCAGGCATTTCAAAATAGTCATGAACGTGTTCCTCCAATATCATTGGTGCAAATGGTCTGAACTTTTGACGTTTTTTAATAACGTTCATTTTGTCCTTGATCTCTGGGCCTCTTGGATCTGCACATAATGTTCTATTACCTAATGCTCTAGGTCCGAATTCTGCTCGACCATTTGCTATCCCAAATATTTCCCCCGCTTTTAAACTTTTTAATGCTTTTTTAATAGGATATTTTCCTTCTATGTTATATCCCAAATATGGATTTTTCCAATCCACTAACTTTCCTGTTTGATTATATAAATGTAATGCCGCGGCACCCAAACTACTTCCACAATCACCTGGATTTGGCATAATAAAAATATTATCAAATATATCAAACAGTCTGCTATTTGCTACACAATTAAGAGCAACACCACCCATAAAAACTAAATTTTTATGACCTGTAATTCTTTTGGCTTTGTTTGCGTATGCTAAAACTTTTCTTTCTACAACTTCTTGGGCACTTGCGGCAATATCATAATCCATAGAATAATGTCCCCACTCATCTATGTCTCCTGAATTGTTCCTATTTAGATAATCACCTTTAATTCCTCGTTGTAAATTTTTTCTTGTTTTAAGAGATATTTTTTCTTTAAAGAAATCTCTTTCTAATAATTCACTATATTCTGGTTTACCATATGCGGCCATTCCCATAAGTATATATTCGTCTTCCATGGGTTTGAGTCCTACATAATGTGTAAATGCACTGTAAAATAATCCTAAACTGTTAGGAAATCTCACACTGTCTAATTTTTTAAGATTGCCATATTTCCAATCCCATATGGTTGCAGTATCAAATTCTCCTATAGCATCTATAACCATAACTGCCGCATTGTCAAATGAACTACACAAAGCACCTGCTGATGCATGTGTTTCATGGTGCCAATAATCCACAATAGGAATATCCGCTAGTTCTGGATAAAACTTTTTAATCCATTCTGTTTGTGTAGGTTCTTTGAGTGCTGACCAATTACCTGCATATATGTTTCTTGCTCGTTTGGCCCATGCTTTTTCATGTAATACTATTACATCAGGTTTGCCACCTGCTAGTGCATCAGCAATAATTTCATGGTTTAACCATGGATCATTTTTTAACTTACTGTATCTTTCGCTGTGACTTGCGAACTCAATAGTAGTTCCGTCCAGCATACATACACCGGCATCATGGAAACCGAAACTAAGACCCAAAATTCTCATCTATATATAAAAGGATCTCTTTTGCGTAATTCTTCTAATTTCTTTTTAAGAAGTTCTTCCTCTTCTTCTGTTAAATCTAATTCTTCGTTTTCGATTTGATTTTCTTTATTATCTTTTTCCATAATATTCGATTAACTCCTTAGCAATTTTTTTATATATCATTTCATGTTTGATATGTTGACCTTTATCAAATCCTTCTGGATATAGTTTTATATATTTTTCTATAAAACTGCTATGAGGCATATAATATTTACTCTTATCTATACTTTTCCACATAGGTATTTGGCAGTCTAACGGCACAAAATTATACATATTACAAAAAATATAATCTATTTTTTTAGCATTTAAATAATTTTGTAAACTTAATTGATATAATAATAAATTTTCTAGACCTATTTGCCAATCTACCATATAAAGATTAGCATACCTATTAAATTTTTGAATTTTTTCGTTCTCGTAACTTTTTCCTGTTGAAAAATCTTTTCTTTCACCGTCAAAATTAAATTCAAATCTCTCATGTGTAGTCCAGCCTATAATAACTAGATCTGGTTTTTCATTTTGTTCACAATATTCTATAGTTCTTCTAAATATTGAATGGTTGCTACTTCCACCTACAGCAATATTGATTTCTTCAAAATTTTTAAAATATTTGCCAAACGAAATATTAGGACCTGGTACAGGTATACCTTCTGTATGACTACAACCATTTAATAGTAATTTTTTCACATTAATAATTTGATTTATACATTAAATTATACAATTCAGGTAATGCTT
>Ga0255766_10002283_pt1 | contig 17092 bp, 18 predicted proteins | sample 071ome_23_FD_179966 | JGI IMG/M metagenome (GOLD analysis project Ga0255766, IMG submission 179966) | Coastal salt marsh microbial communities from the Groves Creek Marsh, Skidaway Island, Georgia - 071403BT metaG (version 2) | ecosystem: Environmental > Aquatic > Marine > Intertidal zone >... | reverse complement strand
CTCCTGTTGCTCTGCCAACAACTTTATTATCTTTGTAAATTGGGTTATTTCCTAAAACATCAGCATCTTTAGTATTATGAACTTCAAGAGTAATAAGCTTATTGTCAAAACCTTTTTCTCTCCATTTGTTCAAAGCCTCTAATCCAATAAAGTTTCCTTTGTTTGGATGAACAAATCTATCTAAACCAGATTCGTAAGGTGAATATTCAATTGAAAGTTCTGTTCCAACTAGTTTATATGATTTTTCTAATCTTAAACTATTCATTGCTCTGATACCAAAAGGTTTAAGACCTAAGTCTTTTCCAGCTTCCATCAATTTATCAAAAATATGATTTTGATATTCAATCGGATGATGGAGTTCCCAACCTAATTCTCCAACAAAGTTTACTCTCATAGCATTTACTGGAGCATATCCAACTTCAACATTTTGTGCAGTTAACCATTTAAAATTCTCATTAGAAAAATCATCAGTAGATACTTTTTGTAGTAACTCTCTTGATTTAGGACCAGCAACAACTAATACACCTGTACTATTTGTTAGATCTTCAAATATAACTCCTTCTTCTGGCATCCATTTTTTAATCCAGTCATGATCTAATCTTAAATTTGCACCAGCAGATACTAAATAAAAACTATCTTCAGCTTCTCTCATAATTGTAAATTCTGAGTGAACACCACCTTTGGTATTTAGTGCATGACATAATCCAATTCTTCCTATTTTTTTAGGAAGTTTGTTTGCAACCAAATGATCTAAAAATTCCTCTGCTTTTGGTCCTTTAATTCTACATTTTGCAAATGCAGTCATATCAAGAAGGCCAACATTGTCTTTTACGTTTTGACACTCTTTTTTAATTGCTTCAAACCACTTTGATCGTCTAAATGACCAATCATCTTTTTGCTCCATGCCATCTGTTGCAAAGAAATTAGGTCTTTCCCATCCAAATTTTTGACCAAAAACTGCTCCTAAATCTTTCATTCTCTCATAGCAAGGAGATGTTCTTAAAGGTCTTGCAGCTGGTCTTTCTTCATCAGGATAATGGGTTATAAATACATGACTGTAAGCTTCTTCATTTTTAGTTTTCAAATAAGATTTTGTGGCATAATCACCATAACGTCTAGGCTCAACTCCAAGCATATCAATGGTTGGCTCACCATCAACAATCCATTCAGCTAATTGCCAACCTGCTCCGCCTGCTGCAGTAATTCCAAAACTGTGTCCTTCATTAATCCAAAAGTTTTTTAAACCCCATGCAGGACCAACTATTGGGTTACCATCTGGTGTATAACAAATTGCTCCATTATAAACTTTTTTAACACCTACTTCTCCAAATGCAGGAACACGGTGTATTGCACCTTCAATGTGTGGTGCTAATCTATCTAAATCTTCTTGAAATAATTCATACTCTGAATCTTTTGATGGTCCATTAACATAACAAGCAGGCGCACCATCTTCATAGGGTCCTAAAATTAATCCACCCGCTTCTTCTCTCATGTACCATCTGCTATCACTATCTCTTAGAACTCCCATTTCTGGTAAACCATCTTTTTTTCTTTTTTGAATTTCAGGATGTGGTTCAGTTACAATGTATTGGTGTTCAACTGGAATTACTGGAATATCTAGTCCAACCATTTTTCCAGTTTGTCTTGCAAAATTTCCTGAACAAGAAATTACATGTTCGCACTCAATAGAACCTTTATCAGTTTCAACCACCCAACCATCTTTAGTTTGTTTCATTGAAAGCACACTTGTATTTCTATAAATTTCGGCACCCATATTTCTTGCACCTGTTGCCATTGCTTGTGTTAAATCAGCTGGTTGAATATAACCATCTTCAGGATGTTGAATTGCACCAACTAAATCATCTGTATGACATAAAGGCCAAATTTCTTTTACTTGATCAGGTGTTAAAAATTTTACATCCACACCGATAGTTTGAGCAACACCAGCGTATTGATGGTACTCATCCATTCTATCTTTAGTACTTGCTAAACGAATATTAGATACAACACTAAAGCCAACATTTTTTCCAGTTTCCTCTTCTAATTTTTTATACAAGTCCACTGCATATTTATGAAGTTGTCCAACTGAATAACTCATATTAAATAAAGGTAATAATCCTGCAGCATGCCATGTTGATCCTGAGGTTAACTCTTTTCGCTCAACGAGAACTACATCTGACCAACCTTTTTTTGCTAAATGATAAAGAGCACTAACGCCTACTACACCGCCACCAACTACTACGACTTTAGTTTTTGTTTTCATTCGCGATTCCTACTAAATTTTTTGAAATAACGAAACAAAATTGTATCTGTGGATAATTAAATTGAGCTACCAAGTGGGATTGGATTTGACACCATCGTCGTCAACCAACAATCCTTTAGCACACCATCCAGAGTGTACTTCTCAACCTGCCAATTGAACTTGTGGTAGATTTTATCTTTATCTAAAATTATGACTTCAAATTGAGCCCATTTGTCACTACTTCCAAGCTCTGTAATAGTGTGGCTTAGATGGTTGAGCATCATTTGATAGGCATCTCCTTTTATCATTCTTTTAAAATTCGGTAAGGGACCGGTGACCTTTTTGTTGTTTGGATGAGCAAAATTCCAAGTTTGCTCAATACCCCCATCTTTAAATTCTAGATCATTTTTTTGAAGTCCACTTAGCTGGATTTTAACTACTTCTGAAGGCTTAATGTTGCTATTAGGTTTTAAAATTTCTGCATTTGTTGAAGCTGAAAAAATAGAAGTAAAGAATAATACTTTAAATATTATTTGCAGTCTTCTTAACATCTTCTAAGAATTCTCTCCTCTTTGCATCGCTGACAAAGGGTACTGCAAAATATCTTCTATAGACAATGTTATATATGCCACACATATGAAAAACCCCTCTTTTTAATCTTCTAATAGGTAAATTTAAAAAGAAAGTTGTGATAGCTAGTCTTGGTGAGCCATAAGTGCAAAAAATTATTGCTTTTTTTTGTCTCAAATTACCTATTGGATATCCATAATTACCCCAAAGTTGTTTAAATTTGAATGCCCAAGGTGGTGCTAAAACTTTATCTATCCAACCTTCAACAATAGCAGGCATTCTAAAATTCCAAATAGGTGCTATTAAAACAATGGTATCACTTTCTTCTATCCTTTGACGGTGATTTAAAACATCTTCACCAGGTTCTTCTCCAGCAAAAACAGGGTCAAATTTTTCTTTATATAAGTCTACTGTATCAACCTTATTACCTTTTTCTTCAGCTGTTTTTATAAAGGTATCTCTTATCGCAGCATTGAAAGATTTATCATTATAATGACCGTAAACTAAAAAAATTTTTTTCATATCTTCTAATAGCAAAATAATTAGAAATAACTAATGAATTTTTTGATTATTCTTGAGTTTTATATTTGCTGTTATTAATTATAAAAACAAACAAAATGGGTAAAATTAATGTTAGCAAGGTAACGACAATTAATAATATTCCAAGTTCAGAATAATCAGCAGTAGTTTGGATTTCACCTGATACTTTGTCTTTTACTTCTCTAGTAACTGTAAATATTTCATTTAAATACTTTGTGCCAAGGGCACTTGCAGAAAGAGCTAAATTTGTAAAAGATGCAAAGACAGCAAAAAAAGTTGCTTTAAGATGTGAGGGTGCATTTTTTGCAATCCAAGCCAGTAAAGGGATCATTGATACTTGACCTAAAGGGGACTCTAAGGCTGTATTAATCAGTGCAATAAATTTTGCATCAACAATTCCACCTGTTAATGAGGCTGTCCAATTATGAAATCCATAATACATCCCAACACTAGGTAAAAATAAAACTGCACCAGCAATACTTAGTACAACTATTATTTTTGCAATTGAATTATTAGCCATAAATGGTCTTAATAAAACTATTCCAGCTAAAGTTAAAACTGAAGCTAGTAGAGATAAAACTGAAAAAAACTGTTCATTAAACCCAAGTTCATCAATCTCAAACCATGTTAAACCAGGTCCAGGACCTGGCATCGCCCTAAATATAAAAATGATAACTGCTGTTCCAACAATTGTTAATCTTAAATTCTCTGGTAACTCTTTTATGAGCTTAAACATCAAAAATAAAATTATGATAACTGAACCGATAAAAACTATTTCTTGAGCAAAGGGAACTTTAAAAGATCCAATTGATAAAGTGAAAATAACAAATATTAAACTACCTCCCAAAATCCACCAATTAACCTTAGTTTTTTCTGTCCCTCTCTCTTCTTTAAATTCTAATCCTAGAGATTTTAAATTTTCAATTTTTTTATTTCTTAAATGTTTTGCTAAAAGTACCCCTAAAATTGAAACAACTGGAATAACTAATGCATATATATAAATTTTACCGTATAGAGCAATTTTAGCAGACTGTTCTAAACTATCCACGTCTCTAAATAAAATTACATTTACTAGTGCTACTAAAACAGTGCCTCCAATAATTGCAAAACGTCCAAGAGTTTGCATCGTTGTATGCATGATCTTGATTTGATCTTTACTATAATCATTTCCACTCTCATCAGTTAATGGTACAGCTTCAACGGTCATTGCATCTGCAACAACATCTTGCACAACATATCCAACCGGGGCTAAAATTACACTAATTACAAACCAAGTTTCTACTGAAAAAATTTGAGCTAAGGTTTCAGTATGAATTATAAGTCCATACATAATGAGCAAACTTAGTGCTATTAAAAATGCACCAAAAAAAACCATATAATTTTTTCTATCCCAGATAAGATCAACTAAATGACCTAATGGCATTTTCAAAGCCCATGGAATTCCTGCCCAAAATCCTAATCCTGCAAGAAATGCAGCAGATAAATTTAAGTAATCTTTAACAAAAAAAGTTCCAACAATTCCAGTTAAACCAGAAATACCTGCTGCAACATAAACCATTAATGGAGGCAGATAGCTCCATTTAAACTGTCGCCCTAAATCTAAAAAAGTATTATCTAAAAACTTAAGTAATTTGTTCATACAAATATTTTTAATAAAATATTATACTTTAATTAAAGTAATATGAAATCTAACTAGTCTTGTTGAGATTAAAAAATTTAACTAAATAAAATCCAATAAACATAGCAAAAACAAAAATTATTGAATTAATATTTAAAAGTGCAAGAGACGATATTGCAGGACCAGGACAAAGTCCTCCAAGTCCCCAACCTGCACCAAATAAAGCTGAGCCTATAATTAGCTTATTGTTTATTTCTTTGTTATTAGAGTAATTAAATTTTTCAGCTAACAAAGGTTTTTCTTTGTTCTTAATTAGATGAAATAGTGGAGATGAAACAACTAAAGCTCCAATCATAACAAATGCTAATGAAGGGTCCCAATTTCCAAATAAATCTAAAAACGCTAATACTTTTGCTGGATTAACCATTTCGGACACAACCAATCCAATTCCAAAGATAATACCAGCAATTAATGAAATTAATTTGTTCATATAAAATTCTTAATTAACACTGTTAAAATACCAACAATCATAAATGTTATGGTTGCAATAATTGATCTTAATGAAAATCTTCCTATGCCACTTATTCCATGGCCACTTGTGCAACCACCACTAATTCTTGTACCTACTCCAACTAGCAATCCTGCAAATATTAATAAAATAAAAGAATTTGAAATCGTAATGTTTATTTCCTTACTGGTAAATAGACTGTAAATAATGGGACCCAATATTAATCCAAGTAAAAATAATAAATTATCAAACTTATTATCTTTTTCCGTTAAAGCGTTTGAAGCAATTCCACTAATTCCAACTAATCTTCCATTAAATAAAAAAAATATCACCACTGCTAGACCAATGATCATTCCTCCAAGGGTTGCTGTTATTGGGGTAAAATTTACTATATTCATTTAATTGCTCAAAACTGGAAATGCTTGCATCTTCTTTAAAAAATATTTTTGATATTCCATTTTAGTACATTTATTTTCTATATAATCAATATTATTTTTATCCATTAACTTTTTTGCTTCTTCATCTCTAATGCCGAGCTGAAGCCATAATACTTTTGCACCAATTTTAACTGTATCCTCTGCTATTGCATATGCTTCTTTAGAGGGTCTAAAAACATCTACAATTCCAACTGGCTCTTTAATATCTGTAATTTTTTCAAAAACTTCTTCACCTAAAATTTTTTCACCCTTTGCTCTTGGATTAACAGGAATAACTTTAAATCCATATTTTTGCATATACTTCATGACTATGGTTGATGGTTTTTTAGGATCTTTACTAACACCAATCATTGCAATAGTTTTATGTTTTGAGAGAATATCTTTTATTTCTGACATTAATTATTTATTTTTTTTAATCTGGTCTTCGCAAAATTTACGGGCTTCTTCTAAGTCTGTAATTTTAGATTCTGATAATTTTTGACTTCCTGCAAGACATGCATCAACTGCTCTTTTAAAATTATGATCATTAAAACTTAAAATAAAAAACATCCCGGCAATAATAAAAATAAAAATTAAAATATTTTTTTTATTTTTCATTACTTATTTTTCCATTTTGGTTTTCTTTTTTCTAAAAATGCTGAGATCCCCTCTTTAGCATCCATTGCCATCATATTAATTGTCATCATTTTACTTGTATATGCGTAAGCTTTTTTTAACGGCATTTCTAATTGCTTATAGAAGGCTTGTTTGCCAATTTTAATTGTTAAATTTGATTTTGATGCAATAGTTTGAGCAACTTTTAATACCTCATTCTCTAATTTAGATTTTGAAAAATAATCATTAATTAATCCAATTTCTTTTGCATAGTTTGCTTTAATTGGTTCACCTGTTAGCAACATTTTCATCATTGGCTTTCTATGAATTTTTCTACTAACAGCAACCATTGGAGTGCTACAGAATAAACCTATATTAACTCCAGGTGTTGCAAATAATGTATCATTCGTGCTGTAAGCTAAATCACAACTTGCAACTAATTGGCAGCCAGCTGCAAATGCTGCTCCATGCACCTTAGCAATCACTGGTTTTCTACCTTCAACGATTTGCAGCATAACTTTTGAACAAAGATTAAATAATTTTTGATATTTTTCTTTTTTATTTAATCCTCTTACTTCTTTTAAGTTGTGTCCTGCACTAAATCCTTTACCAGCACCTTCTAAAATAATTACTTTTATCTTTTTGTCTGCATCAAGTTTTTTAAATGCATTAAGTAAATCAGTTAAATTTTTAAAAGATAATGAATTATATGTTTTTTGTTCATCAATGATAATTGATGCAATTTCATTAGTTATTTTTTTTATCTTAATATTAGTTGTCATATTAATCTGCAAGTCCGTCTGATCTTGTTTGATTTCTTTCTATATGAATTGGTAATACTTTTCCATAAATAGCTTCTGAATGTTCTGGAGTATTCACTCTCCAAGGATCTAGCACATAAGCTGGGATACAGAGATATCTTGGTTTATTTCCTTTTACCTTGGTTACTCTATGCATTGTAAACCTACCTTTAAATATCTGTAAATCACCAGGTTCCAGCTTTAATTGTCTAACTTTTGTTCTATCTCCTTCAAGTACTTTTTTAACTTCATCAAAATTTTCATTTCCAGGCTCTCTGATAAAAGGACAGTATTCAAAAATTCCACCCTCATCAGGTTTTTGTATCATTATACTCAGTGTAAATTCACAACTATCAAAATGCCAAGGTAGAATTCCTTCTGGTCTCATCACATTATATGCATGACAAGCTAATGGGTCCGCCCATCTATATATTGGTGAAATGCCTAAACAAGCTGATACGAATTTTAACAATTCATCTTGCTCATATAAAAATTTCATTTCAGAACTTTTGTCAAACAGATCTGAGTTTAAATATCCATTATCCCTTTCCATAAAAGTTCTTTTAGGATGATTAGAAGATAAGGATGGGTCATCCTTAGAATTAAGATAGGGATTAATACTTTTTTTAGACATAAAAACTTTATCAATTTTTTTCTCTAATTCAAAATTCATAATTTCAATTGATTTTGGTAAAATAAAATTTGGAATAGTAGAACAACTAAATTGATCTAAATCGTCTTTACATTTTTTAATTAATTTTTGTATTTTGCTAGAAGATAAATTGTGGATAGGATATTTTTCTAAATCAACAATAGTTTTTAATCTATCATTCATTAAAATTTATTTTAATTTTCCTTCTTCTCTCATCTTTGCTCTTATTTTAGTTGCAGAAATTTCTTGAATTTCTTTTGATAGTTCAATTTCTTCAATTTTGTATCCAACACCTCTTCCATAACAAATATTTGTTATATTTGGCACCAACATTACTTTAAACTGACCTTCAAACTCAGGGTTTAATCTGTCCTCTATATTTTTCTTAACTGTTTCAAAGTCAAAAGGATTATCATCTACCCCTTGTACATCTCTAATTTGAATACAAACTTGACCAGTTTTTTTAATAATTTCTTTAAATAAAGTATAATGACCATCGTGAAATGGTTGCCATCTTCCTAACATTTGTGCAGTTGGTTTTTTGTTATCCCATTCGTAAGCCATTATTTTATCTCCTTTATTATTTTTGGTGCCCAATTTTTAGCATCTTGTGTTGTTACATGAAAGTCAAACCTATCTGGTTTGATAAACATCTTGTTAGTATCATCAAATCTACCCTCTTTGATGGTATCAACCCAAATAATAAAATCAGCAGGAAATAATGCTCTTGCTTCAGGTGTTGGGCAAACAAAATCTGCTACAACAAAATTTCCTTCCTCTTTTAATTTTTTTGCAAAATCTGCCATTCTTCTTGCCTGTCTTTTTCTTCCTTCTTCAGAAAAATCCCAATCATTTGCTTCTTTTCTAACCTCATCAGCATTTAATCTTTTTGCATTAAGCATTGGAGCTAATTCCTCAGCTAATGTTGTTTTGCCTGATCCTGGCAGGCCCATTATTAAAATAATTTTCATTTTTTATAATAAACTATTTGCTACCCATTTATGAAACTGATGAGTGGGCTGATCCATAACTGGTGAAAAATTTCCTCCATTATAAACTGGTGATCCTCTACCTGCCTGCATCCCTTCAATTGCACTTATATCTTCCAACATAACATCTTTCCAAAATCTTGCATTTTCTTTTCTTAATTCTTTAAGCTCTTCTCCATTAGCGCTTTTATCTCCAACATAATACATTTGCATATGTTCTTTAGTTTTATTAATTGCAATTGGTTCCAACCAAAATACGTAAAAATGATCAAGATGCAAACCAATCATAACATTAGGAAACAATGCGATATATTCAGAATTTTTGAGTGAACTTTTTTCCCAATTTTTAAATGTATCAAATTTTTTATTTCCCTTTACAGGTTGCTCATACTTTTCACTTCCTTGTCCTGCAAATCGATTTGGTAATCCTTGAATATGATAATGATCATTAATATTTGATACTTTATTTAATTCTGGATGAATAGTTGGTAGATGATAACTTTCACAATAATTTTCTATAGCAAATTTCCAATTGCTATTTACCTCTAAATCAAAAGCACCATAGTCTTTAGAGTGAACTAGTAATTTTTGATCTTCGTGATTAATAAATTTAGACCATCTATGTTCAAGTGGTTTAATATAATCTTCAAAATCAATTTCGTTCGAATTAATATTTACAAAAATTATATCCATCCATATTTTTGATCTAACTTCTTTTAGATTGCTCTGATTCTTTTCAAATTTATCTGAATTATGAATGTTTAATCCTCCTATATGAGGGGTAGCTACTAGGTTTCCTTTAAAGTCATATGACCATGAATGGTAAGGACATCTTATTACATTTTTTAAAGTACAGGGCTCATCCAAAAGCTTAAAACCTCTGTGACTACAAACATTATGAAATACTCTAATATTAAGATCCTTGTCTCTGACAATTAGCAAAGGAATCCCGAGTAGATTGTATGGCATTGCATCACCAGCCTTTGGTATTGAACTCCCCACCCCAATAACTGTCCATTTATCACAAAAAATCTTATCTCTTTCGTACTCTAAATATTGTTCGCTTGTGTAGCACTCATTTGGAAGTCCGTTAGCACTCTCAATAGCTCTATCTACATTCATCAATTTCTTGATATCCAAGATCTCACTGAGAGGTTTATTTTTCTGATTTTGATCCACAAAAAAAAATATCATGGACATAATTTTTGGCAACAAATTTCCATTTTGAACCATGCTGAATTTCTTTGACAGCTTTTTCAAATAAGATAATGATCTGGAAAAATGAATTTTTCATTGGAAATTGGTCCTAACTCTGACCTTGAAACTCTGCCTTCTGTAAAGGATGTGTACGTTACAATGCTTCCTGGTGGAGACTATAAAGAAACTTCAAATCAATCAATTGAACTTGTAAAAAAAGGTTTCAATCCTGTGCCTCATTTTCCTGCAAGATCAATTCAAAATGACCTTGAGCTTAAAGATTATGTTTCAAGATGTAAAGATGGCGGCGTAAAACAAGTGTTAATAATTGGTGGTGGTAGAGAACCATTAGGAAAATTTGATAGTTCGTTTCAACTTTTAGAAACAGGATATTTTGAAAATATGAAAATAGGAATTGCCGGACATCCTGAGGGAAGTCCCGACATATCCGATACAGATTTAGACAAAGCTATGATAGATAAAAAGCCTTATGCTGATTATATAGTAACTCAATGGTTGCTAGATCCTCAGCCTATCATAGATTTTATTTCTAAACAAAGCGTACCAGTGCATGTTGGAATTACTGGGCCTCTAAAAATATCAAGCTTAATTAAGTTTGCAAATATTGTTGGAGCAAAAAATTCCTTAAATTTTCTTAAATCTAATTTTAGTAAGGCGTTAGATTTATTGAAACCTAAAGACCCTAATGATTTAATTGGGAAAGTTAAATCGCATACTGATAACTTCCACATTTATACATTCGGCGGCTTGAAGGAAACAAACAAGTGGTTGAAGGAGAATAGTTATGTCTAATGAATTTGACTATACTAAACTAAAACATGTTACTTCAGTTGATCAATCAGATCGTGCAGTACCATACAATTTAAGACAAAGTGGGCCAACTAAAGTTGAAATGCTTATCTCAACAAGGGTAAGAAAATCACCTTATTGGCATTTATCAATGCAGGCAGGTTGTTGGAGAGCAACTGTTTACAATCGTATTTATCACCCAAGAGGCTATGTAAAACCAGAAGATGGTGGAGCAATGGTTGAGTACGACGCAATTGTAAATCACGTTACTATGTGGAACGTTGCTGTTGAAAGACAAATCAGAGTTAAAGGTCCAGATGCAGAAAAATTTACTGACTATGTAATAACTAGAGATGCAACAAAAATTTCTCCTATGAGAGCAAGATATGTAATCTTGTGTAACGCATATGGTGGAGTTTTAAATGATCCAATTCTTCTTAGAATTTCTGAAGACGAATTTTGGTTTAGTTTATCTGATAGTGATATTGGTATGTACCTTCAAGGGGTAAATGCTGATGGAAGATTTGACTGTACGATTGAAGAAATTGATGTCAGTCCTGTGCAAATACAAGGACCTAAATCAAAAGCTTTAATGAAAGATCTTTGTGGAGATCAAGTTGATTTTGACAATATGCCTTTCTACGGATTAGCAGAAGTTAAAGTAGGTGGAAGAAGTTGTGTTATTTCACAATCTGGTTTCTCAGGTGAAGCTGGATATGAAATTTACTTAAGAGACTCTACTTTATATGCTGAAGATATGTGGAATGCTGTTCTTGAGGCTGGGAAGAAACATAGCCTTATGGTTATTGCTCCTGCTCACCACAGAAGAATTCAAGCTGGAATTCTTTCATGGGGTCAAGATATGGACCAACAACACAATCCTTTTCAGTGTAACTTAGGTTATCAAGTTTCATTATCTGGAAAAGGTGAATGGGCTAAAAAAGGAGACTATGTTGGTAAAGCCGCATTAGAAAAAATGGGTGCTGAACTTAAAGATGGTAAAAAACCTTACAAGCTTCAGTTAGTAGGACTTGAGTTAGGTGGAAAACCAATTGAAGAGTACGCTCCTGATTTTTGGCTAATATCTCCTGAGAGTGGTGGAGATCCAGTAGGATTTATCACTTCTCCTTGGTATCACCCAGAGAAAAAACAAAACATTGCAATGGGATATGTACCATTTGATGGAACGTTAAATGCAAATGGATTTCCAAAGGGTAAAGTTGGAACTAAGTATAAAGTTCATTTACCTGAAAAATATTCAGACACACCAGGAACACCTGTTGATGCAGTAATAGTGGATATTCCATTCAAAGAGTCTTTCAACGCTAATACTAGAGAAGTTGTAAAAGGCTAAATTTATTATTATGGGGGAGCAAAAAAAATAAAGCTCCCCCATTTTTTCAATGACTAAAGGTTTTTTAATCGTAATTTGCATTATCATTGCGATTGCATTAATAATATTCCCACTATTAGTTTCGTATAAAGCACAAAAAAATAAAAAGAATAAAAATTAATGTTTGGTGAATTTTTAAGTATAGTTTTCAAGTCAATTAAACTCGATAAGTCTCTTTACTCAGATAATAAAAACTTTAGTGAAGCCTCAGTTTATTTTGCTGGACTTATAATGATTTTAGATGGGATCGCAGGCGCTGTAGCTGCTAACACAGTCATTAAAACTGCAGTCGCAATGTCTGGGTTAACATCAATTTTAACCTGGTTGGTATGGGCAATATTAATCTATGTAATTGGTGTTAAACTTTTTCCAGATAAAAATACAAAAGTTCCTTTTAAAAAAGTGTTAACTGCTGTTGGCTTTGCTCACGCACCTGGTTTACTTAGATTTTTTGCAGTTACTCCAAATATGATGATACCAATAATTTTTCTTACTCAATTTTGGATTTTTGCAGGATTAATTATCTCTACGAAACAAGTATTAGGTTTGAAATCTAATATGAAATCTTTTGGAATTGTATTTTTATCTTTCCTTATAATTGCTTTTTTATCTATTTCTTTTGTAATGAGTAGAATGAATATGCTGCCTGTTAATCAGATTAGCTAAATTGGAAAAATAGTTTTAGAAACTCTACACGACGAACACAGTTTATAACTAGTTAAAATCAAATTTTGCGAAACGCTCTCATCTTCTTTTTTACATTCATCACAAATATTATTTAATTCTCTAATTAATTCTTCATCGTATTTATCATCTAAACTATCAGTCATTATCTGTAAGTCCTGCACCAGCCGCACCCTCTTTTAAACTATCACTTTCTTCTACAAAAGTATCTTCTGCTAATTTGTACAGACTATTCCATTCTGACTCTGTAAAACTATCTTTATTATCAATAAATTTAATCTCAATTTCGTTTGCAAATTCAGGAATGTCTTGGTCCAAAAAATTTGAACAAATATTTACATTCAAATTAAGTAAAATTTCATTTTGATCCAATTTTACATGTATTTTTTTTCCACTAATTTCTGAAGCTCTACTTAAAAAAGATAAAAAAATAACAGGATATGCAATTTTTTTGAACTTTATGGTTTTAAAATTTTCTACTGATTTAATCTGATCTAAAAAACTAATACCAAGTATAATTGGACAATAGGCATCAGATGAAGTCTCATTTATTTCATTGATTATATTTAAGTCTTCAAATTTTTTTGTGGATTTGTCTTTATAATATTTATTTAAATTTTTAATTCCTTGAAAACCAAACAACTCTAGTTGACGAATAGATTTTCCAATTTCCTCAGAATTTCCCCAAGAATAACCAACTGCTCTACTTGCTCTTTTAACTGCAGTTTCAATTTCACTTAAAGATCTCATTATTAATTATTCGTTTTATAAACCCACTGCTCATCATAATTTTTCAATTCAGTTGGCAAGGGAGCTCCTTGAAACATACAAATTCTTAACCATTTATCTGATCTTGGATCAAACTTTAACGCTCCAAAAAAAGATAATTTAAGTCTCAACATATCAATTGGAATAATATCTTTACCAATTGTATTATCTTGAATTTCAGAATATGGAAATTTTTCTACTATAAAAGCTCGTCTGATAACGTGTCTAAATTCTGAATTTGAAGATAAAAATTGAGCAATTGTTAAGTTTTCTTTTTCTAAAAAAAGTTTTTCATAAAGTTTTTTTATATCTCTTGCAATTGCTAGTGGCTGCTCAAGTTCAGAACCGTGTTCTTCAAATCTATCAGCCAATCTAGGTTCTTCTTTGTTTTTAGAAATAAACCAGAAGTTTTGCTGACTTTCTTTTTGATCAAAATTTATATCTAAAATATTAGGATATTTTTTTTCTATTATTTTTTTTAATTCATTTACTGTTCTATTAGTTGGAATGTTAAAATATTTATCTTCATCTGAGCTCATATTGCTAACTAATGGTTCTATAATATGATTGTATGGCTCCATCATTATAGAGACTACGTATTCTATGCACTCTTCACAAACATTTTGCTCTAACCATAAATATACTTTGTTAAAAGGATATTCAGCTTTAAAATCAAAGCTATTTTCAATATAATCTATAAACTTTCTAATATTTTTTAATAAAGATTTAATTTTGTTTTGTTGATATTCACTATCTGTATTCCAACTAGTAATATTGGTTAGTGATTTTTTTACACAATCTATAAAAAGCTCAGCATCTTTATCTTGAACATTTTTTATCTCTCTAATTTTTTTTAAAGCTGTTTCTCTACTTAAAATCCAATTATTTAATAAGGTTGGGTGATTTACAATAAAAGGAGCCATTCCAAGGCCTGTTGAGTTGCCTATCCCTAAATTTTTACAAATTTGTTTATCTAACTTTACTGCTGTTTTTGGATTTTTATGATGTGCAACATGATTGACTTGATCAAACGTAAATTGTCTAACCAAATACACCAACATCATTTCTAGTCTAAAAGGACCATTAATTTCCTCTCTATTTTTAATTCTAAATCTATCTGCAAGTCCAAATTTACCAGATCCATAAACAGCTGTTGTTCTATACAAATAACCAACTTTTGATAACAGTTCTAAATCTGGTTGTTTACCCTCGCTTAAACTATCAACTACATGATTAAATACTCTTACAGATTTGTTTGCTCTTGATAAAGTGAGTTCTTTAAATGAAAGTCTACCCACTTCTTGTTTGGGAACTTCATTTTTTAATCTTTCTATGTCATCTTTACTGGGCACACCATCATGTAAAGTAAATGCTGCATCCCATTTAGTAGCTATTACTCTATCTGATCTTTCTTCATCTTTAATTTGATTAGCAAAACATACTAACGAATAAACTCTTTTTCCTTTTTTAAAAGAATATACCGCTTCTCCATATCCATTTTTATCAAGATTAAATAAATCTCTCGAATAATCCCAATCTTTAAATTCATTTAAAAAACTTCTCAGAAAAGATAATTTAGATTGATGAAATGATCCTAATCTAGACAATTTCATTATTGTATTTGGATCTCTTAATTCAATATTCATTATTAAATAGATTTATAAAAATTGTACCAATTGTTTCCAAGTATTCCTTGTGTCTCAGTGTCTGAGAAACCTATCTTTTTAAGACCGTTTTCTATATTTTTAAATCCTCTCGCATCTTCAAACCACTCTGGTTGTTTTGGAAATCCAGGCTTGTTTTTAGATCCTTCTCCATAATTTTTACTTTTAGACCAGGTGCCATTTCTCATCCATTCAACTACAGTGTCTGGCTGATCCAAACAAAGATCTGAACCAATACCAATATTTTTTAACTCCATAATTTCAGCAGTTTTTGCAACCATTTCACAAAAACTTTCAACTGTGCAATTAGTATTATCTTTTAAGTGATGAGGATATAAAGATAAACCTAACATTCCTCCACTCTCACTCAAAGCTTTTAAGAGATCATTAGATTTATTTCTTTTTGCTGCATGCCAAAACGTTGGGTTTGCATGGGTGATTGCTATTGGTTTTTCACTTAACTCAATAGCATCAAATGTACTTTTTTCTGCAGAATGAGACATATCTACAACTATGCCTACTCTATTCATTTCCCTAATAACTTCACGACCAAAATTTGTAACTCCACTATCAATTTTTTCATAACAGCCTGTGGCTAACAATGACTGATTATTATAAGTTAGTTGCATAAATCTACACCCTAGATTGTGAACTTTTTCCACTAAATTAATGTCATCTTCAATTGGTGAACAATTTTGAAACCCAAAAAAAATTGCTGTTTTTTTTTCAGAATTAGCTTTTTCAATATCCTTAAAGTCTTTTCCAGGAAATATTAAATCTGAATTTTCAGAGAATAGAGTATCCCATTTTTTAATTTCAGCTAATAACTCATCATAATCTTCATGATAAACTATTGTTACATGAACTGCATCTAATCCAGCTGATCGATTATATTCAAAAATTTTCCTAGACCAGTTACAATATTGTAAATTGTCAATTTTAAAATTCATAATTGAACCAACCTTAATCAAAATGCTTTTTAAATACTATTAATTTTATTGAAATTTTAAGCTAATTTTGAAATAAGACTTTTAGTATTTTTCATGAAAAAAAATAAATCTTTAAAAGTTTCAATAGTGATGGGTAGTCAATCTGACTATAAAACCATGCAACTAGCTGAAAAAACTCTTAAAAAAATTGGAGTTTCTTTTGAGACAAAAATTATATCAGCACATAGAACCCCAAAGAGAATGTATGGGTATGCATCTTCTGCTCACAAAAATAACATTGGGGTAATTATTGCTGGTGCAGGTGGGTCAGCACACTTACCTGGAATGATTGCCGCTTTAACGTCTTTGCCTGTATTAGGTGTGCCGGTAGAAAGTAAAAAGCTTAAAGGTCTAGACAGTCTCTTATCTATTGCACAAATGCCAAAAGGTATTCCTGTTGGAACGCTAGCGATAGGTGAAGATGGTGCAATAAATGCTGCTTTATTAGCGGCTTCTATAATTGCAAATACCAACCCTGTTGTTAAAAAAAAATTAAATAATTTAAGATTGTCACAAACAAAAGCTGTTAAAAAAAAACCTAAATAAAATGTCTAATATAACTCTTGGTATTATTGGAGGTGGTCAGCTTGGTAGCATGCTTGCTATTTCAGCAAAGAAACTAAATATCAAAACTGTT
>Ga0255766_10002278_pt1 | contig 17125 bp, 17 predicted proteins | sample 071ome_23_FD_179966 | JGI IMG/M metagenome (GOLD analysis project Ga0255766, IMG submission 179966) | Coastal salt marsh microbial communities from the Groves Creek Marsh, Skidaway Island, Georgia - 071403BT metaG (version 2) | ecosystem: Environmental > Aquatic > Marine > Intertidal zone >... | reverse complement strand
CTCTGTCAGGACTATCAAATGTTTTTAAATCAATCCCAAAGTCTTTGCAGTTTTGAATAATTTGTTTTAATTGCTTAACTGGAGCTTCATCCGCAATCTGCTCAAGCTCTTGCATTGTTTTAAAAGGTAATGTTGGAATCGAATGATCCATGGTTGCAAGAGTTAAATCTGGGCGTCTTACTTTTAGGTTATTATCTCTTAACATGCTAAATGCTTGTGGTGATGTAACCTCATGAATAAGATGCAGATCAATAAAAATTATTGCTGGCGTTTCATCGGTTTCGGGCTTTACCACATGGGCATCCCATAATTTATCAATTATTGAATTCATTGATTTCTCCGGTATCAATCAATCGGTTCCAGCCAGTTCCAGATATCAGCGGTTTCGCCGTTAAATAATCCAAAAAAGGCAGACTGAATCTTTTCAGTAATAGGTCCTCTTCCTTCCGAACCTACTGCGTAGTTATCTATGGTTTTAACCGGGGTAATTTCCACAGCTGTTCCGGTCAAGAATACTTCGTCAGCTATATAAAGCATCTCTCTTGGGATATTTTGTTGATGAACATTAATCCCTAAATGATCTGCAATCTTTAAAACTGTATCTCTGGTTAAACCATTTAAAATTCCGCTAGAAACAGGCGGAGTATAAATTTCGTTCTCATGGACCACAAAAATATTTTCACCTGCACCCTCGCTTACGTATCCTTCTGTATTTAATGCAAGACCCTCTGAATAGCCCCTTTGTCTTGCTTCCATAGTTATCAAGCTGCTGGATAAGTAATTTCCTCCGGCTTTAGCAAGTGCAGGTATCGTATTTGGTGCGACTCGGTTCCAAGAAGAAATGCATACATCAACACCATTTTTTAAGGCATTATCACCCAAGTAGGTTCCCCATTCCCAAGCAGCAATCGCCGCTTCTGCTGGTTTGTCCATCATTCCTGCAACTCCCATTTCTCCATATCCTTTGAAAAATACAGGTCTAATATAGGCGCCTTTATCTAGATCATTTTTTTTAACGACTTCTATACATGCAGATTTAACTTCTTCAAGAGAGTAGGGCATCGCAATATGATAAATCTTGGCTGAATTAAATAACCGTTTAATGTGATCGGTAAAACGGAATATGACACCACCATCCTTCGTGTCATATACTCTCATGCCTTCAAATACAGAAGACCCATAGTGAAGGGCATGTGTTAGCACATGAACTTTTGCATCTTGCCAGGCAACTAATTTTCCGTTTTGCCAAATATATTTAGTTTCTTTCATATTTAAATTATATTTTGTGGAATTTCTAAACCAATATTCTTTGAGTCCGACTTAAATGACAACATATTTATTACATCTATGTATGCCAATGCTGATGACTCAACGATATCTGTGCTCACTCCATGCCCACGATAGTTTTTGCCATCATAGCTAACAGTTATTATAACCTCACCTTGGGCATCATCTCCTTTAGATACACTTTTAATGTCAAACTTAATAAGTTTTAGTTCAATCTTTGAGAGGGTTGAAAGGCATTTAAAAGTTGCCTCAACAGGGCCATCACCATCACAAGAGGCGCTTAATTCACCGTTTTCATGGTGCATTAATGTTACGTTAGCACTAGCAGGAGTGCCTTTTTTAGTTTTAACTTCTAAATCTAGTAATGACCAAGGCCCATCAGTTGCTTTGTCAGAAGACAAAATAATTGCTTCAATATCTCCATCAGAGATTTCCTTTTTTTTATCTGCAATAATCTTGAACTCTTGAAATGCCGATTCAAGCTTTGCTTCATCAACATTAAAGCCAAGTTCAATGACTCGCTGATTAAATGCATGTCTTCCACTGTGCTTACCGAGCACTAAGTTAGATTTTGAAAGCCCTACATCTTCAGGCTTCATAATTTCATACGTTGCAGAATTCTGAAGCATGCCATGCTGATGTATACCAGCCTCATGAGCGAACGCATTTTCACCCACGATCGCTTTATTTCGAGGAGGATACATACCCGTAATGTTAGAAACAAGTCGACTCGTTGGATAAAGCTTATTAGTCGTCACATTAGTTTTAATACCGTAATGGTTATAACGAGTTTCTAATGCCATCACTACCTCCTCTAAAGAACAATTTCCTGCTCTCTCTCCAATGCCATTAATGGTGCATTCAACTTGTCTGGCTCCAGCAGATACTGCAGAGAGACTGTTAGCAACTGCCATACCTAGGTCATCATGACAATGAACGCTCAAGGTTACTTCAGGGTGATCTTTAATCGTAGTCCTTAAATGAGAAAAAACTTGATAAAACTCTTGTGGGGTTGTGTATCCAACTGTATCAGGAACATTAATAATCGTTGCACCGGCATTGATTGCAGCTAAAACGACTTCTGATAAAAAATCTAATTCAGTTCGTGAGGCATCCTCTGGTGAAAATTCAATTTCATCGCATAATGACCGCGCATATGAGACACCCTCAACTGCTTTAGCAATAATTTCTTCTTTTGCCATTTGAAGCTTAAATTTTCTATGAATTTCACTAGTGGCAACAAATACATGGATTCTTGATTTTTTTGCATGCTTCAAAGCGTTCCATGCCTTATCAATATCACTAATATTGCATCTGGCAAGACTGCAAACTGTAGAGTTCTTAATGGAATCAGCAATTGCGGATACGGATTCAAAATCTCCGGGTGAAGCTGCTGCAAAGCCTGCCTCAATCACATCAACATTTAATGACTCTAGAGCCTTTGCCACCTTGAGCTTTTCATCAATATTCATACTACACCCAGGAGCTTGTTCGCCATCCCTAAGTGTTGTGTCGAATATTTTTACAGTTTCAGCCATGAGCGGAAATTAATTTATTCCTGTAACCAGCTCATTCTAGATCTTAATGCCTTACCCACAACTTCAATCTGACTTTTGAGATCTTCTTCCATCAGATTGTTGTAATTTTGAAGACCGCCTTCATACTCATTCACCCAATTTTTTGCAAAGGTTCCGTTCTCAATATCATTAAGTACTAATTTCATCTTATCGCTGGTGGTTTGATCGACGACTCTTGGTCCTTGGGTTAAATCACCGTATTTAGCCGTTTCACTTACGTATTGATGCATCTTTGCAAGCCCACCTTCATGCAATAAATCAACGATGAGTTTCACCTCATGCATACATTCAAAATATGCAACCTCAGGTTGATAGCCAGCATCAACAAGTGTCTGAAAGCCCCTTACAATTAATTCTGACAAACCACCGCATAGAACGGTTTGCTCTCCGAATAAATCAGTTACCGTCTCTTCCTTAAAAGTGGTTTCCAAAACACCGCCTCTTGTACCACCGATACCATCAGCGTAAGCAAGTGCTCGATCAAAAGCATTTCCGGTATGATCTTGATGAACAGCAATTAGGCAGGGCACACCTCTACCTTCATCGTATTGCCTTCTTACTAAATGGCCCGGACCCTTAGGTGCTATTAAAACGACATCTAAATCTGCTCTTGGCTTAATGCGATCAAAATGAACAGAAAAACCATGAGCAAAGAGAAGCGTTGCACCTGCTTTAAGATTGGATTCAATGTCTTCATACAGCTTGGTTTGAACCATATCGGGTGTCAAAATTGCAACTAACCCTGCATCAACACATGCATCCTTTGGGAGTACAACATCAAAGCCTTCATTTTCTGCTAATTTACTAGAAGCTCCACCTGGTCTAAGGCCTATGACTACATTGTATCCGGAGTCTCTTAAATTAAGCGCATGTGCACGACCTTGGCTTCCATAACCAAGGACCGCAATTTTTTCACCTGCCAATACGTTTTCTTTTACATCCTTCTCAGTAAATAGCTTCATAGAAAAATTCCCCTAATATCACGAATATCCACTTTAGATATTTGAAATTTATATAAATTTTATTAAAAATTAAACTTAAAAACTTATTCGCATTTTGCTTTTCGGCAAAGCATCAAGCTTAATCAAGAGGGTGTATTATATATAAGGTATTCCAGCATGGCTATATCTATCATATTGAAGGATATTATTAGAATTTTTACATAATAAAAAATATATCTTTTCAAGTTTGATTCTTAGTACAAATAGATTAGACTAAGACCCTTAGATTAATTATCTATATAAATTAACAATAGTAAGGGGAACCTATGTTTATAAGAAATATTTCATTTCTTTTGATGACTCTTTCGTTATTTCTTTCACAACAGTTATTTGCTCAGAATGTTGATCAAATAATTGGTGCTGAAGAACAGCGTATACAGCAAGGCCAAGATGCACAAGATGATATCGATGGTGTTGTTGATGTCACTCGAGCGCGTATCGAGGAATACAGAGCCGTTATGAAAGAAGTTGATGGATTAGTTGTATACAACACATTATTACAAAGACAAATTGATGACCAAAATGAGACGCTTCGTCAAATAAGAGAATCAATTGATAACGTTCAGTTTGTAGAAAGACAAATCCTTCCGTTATTAACAAGAATGATTGATGGTCTTGAGCAATTTGTCGCTTTAGATGTTCCGTTCTTAGCCGAAGAGAGAAATAGTCGCGTAGCTAATTTGACAACTGTGCTAGAAAGAGCTGACGTTACTGCCGCTGAAAAATTCCGCGTTGTTATGGAAGCATGGCAGATTGAAAATGATTACGGTCGTACTATTGAAGCTTATACCGATGAATTAGTAATCAATGGCAACACACGCGAGGTTGATGTTTTGAGAATAGGTCGTGTTGCTTTGATGTATCAAACACCTGACGGTCAGATTTCAGGATCTTGGGACAAAGAAGCTGGTGATTGGGTTGAAGTTGATAGCAGTTATCGTAATGCCATCAGAAATGGTATCAGACTTGCAAGAAACCAAATCGGTCCAGATCTTTTGCTTTTACCAATTTCATCGCCACAGGAGGGCTAAACAATGAAAAATTTAATTTCAAAATTTATAATTTTATTTTTAGCTTCTTCTTTATTTACATTAAATGTTAGCGCTCAAGAAGAGGAAGCCACAACGCTAGAAGAGCTTCTAGTATTAGTTGAGCAAGCTGCTGGTAGAGATGCAGCGCTTGAAGCTGAGAGAATGAGAGTCTTTATGTTAGATCAGGATGCTCAAACTCAATTATTAGCTGATGCTAATGCTGAGCGAACAAGACAAGAAAATCTAAGCACACAATTAGAAGATGAGTTCGAAGCTAATGAGTTATTATTAGCTGACGTTCAAGAACAATTGGATACAAGACTTGGTTCTTTAAGAGAAATCTTTGGCGTGCTTCAGCAAGTTGCAGGAGATGCTAGGGCTCAATTTCAAAATTCCCTTACTAATATTGAGTTCCCTGACCGAGGTGATTTCTTAACTGAGCTTGCCGCAAAAATGGGTAGTACTTCCCAATTGGCTTCAATCGAAGAAATTGAAAGATTGTGGTTTGAGCTTCAAAGAGAGGCGACCGAATTAGGTAAAGTTAAGCTAATTCCTAACTACGAATTAGTAACTGCTGATGGCGAGTTAATCAATGAAAATATCGTTAGAGTTGGGGCTTTTAATATTGCTGCTAACGGAAGATATCTTCAGCACAATTCAGCTACAAATTCAGTTTCTGAACTGCAAAGGCAGCCAGAGCAATCAAGATTTACTAACAGTACATCTGATCTTCTTGAAGCTGTTGATGGCTTTGCTCCGTTTGGATTAGATCCTACAAGGGGTGTGATCTTGGCTGCATTTGTTCAATCACCGAATCTTCGTGAAAGAGTAGGTCAAGGTGGACTTGTGGGTTATGTGATTTTATGTCTTGGAGCTGTTGGTGTGCTTATAGCACTTGAGAGGCTTGTTTCTCTTACACTTGCCGGTCAGAAAGTTAAAGCACAACTTAAGAGCTCAACGCCTGATGAAGGAAATGCGCTGGGTCGTGTTCTTAAGATCTATAACCAAAATCCATCCGCTGATGTAGAGAGCCTTGAGCTAAAACTTGGTGAAGCTATTTTGAAAGAAATGCCGCCTCTACAAAGAGGTATTTTGTTTATCAAAGTTATATCAGTAGTTGCCCCTCTTATGGGTCTGCTAGGAACGGTTACCGGTATGATTAATACTTTCCAAGCGATTACGCTTTTTGGTACAGGTGATCCAAGAACCATGGCAGGAGGTATTTCTCAAGCCCTTGTAACGACTGTTCTAGGCCTTGTAGTTGCCATACCAACTGTTCTTCTTCATACCATCGTGAGTGGTAGAAGTAAGTCTATTACTCAAGTTCTTCAAGAACAGAGTGCTGGGCTTGTTGCAAGAAGAGCTGAGGGTGCTTAATTAAATAGAGATGCCTCTTTAAATAGGGGCATCTCATTTTTTCCAAAAGGGGAAATTATGCAATCTTTAGTTGACGCATACGAAGCAATCAGAGACTTTTTAGAGCTAGGAGGACCTGTTCTAAGATGGATTGGTGTTGTCATCTTTCTTATGTGGATCTTAATTCTTGAGAGGCTTATGTATTTTAGAACGGGCTTAAAAGATGCTATTTCAAATGCATTTGAATCCTGGAATTCTAGAGCTGAACATAAAAGTTGGCATGCACACCAAATAAGAGAATGCTTGATATCAGAAGTAAAAATGGTTGCTGAGGCTTACCTACCAATGATACAAACGTTAGTTGCCTTGTGCCCATTATTAGGCTTAATGGGGACTGTGACTGGGATGATAAGTGTATTCGAAGTGATGGCGGTTTCAGGCACCAGCAATGCGAGATCTATGGCTGCAGGTGTGTCAAGAGCGACTATCCCAACCATGGCAGGTATGGTTGGTGCTCTTTCAGGAGTATTTTTTGTTACGATATTAACAAGATCAGTAAAAGGTGAAATGAATCGTCTTGAGGATGGTTTGTCAATGGATAGGTAATTTTTATAAGTAGAAATTTATGAGAAAAAATTCAATTACAAATATACAGATGGAACAAGAGGAGAATGAAATTAACCTAACACCTATGTTAGATGTTGTTTTTATCATGCTCATATTCTTCATAGTAACTGCCTCTTTTATTAGAGAAACTGGACTTGATGTAAATCGACCCGATCAAGATCAACCTCAAGTTGTTTCAAATGAAGAGGGTGCAATTCTTGTAATCATTGATGATACTGATGATATTTGGATCGATAATAGGATTGTTGATCCTCGTGCAGTCAGTGCTAATATCACAAGACTATATGCAGAAAACCCAGATAGACCAGTTGTTGTACAAGCCGCACCGGATTCATCTGCAGAAACATTAGTAGGCGTTATGGATGCATCAAGACTCGCTGGTGTATTTAATATATCTATTGCTGGAGGGCAGTAATATGAGAAATATTCGTGAGCAACTTAATGAAGAGGAAGAAACCGAGATTAACCTCACTCCCATGCTTGATGTTGTATTCATCATGCTTATTTTCTTTATTGTTACTGCAGTTTTTGTCAAAGAGCCCGGCGCTGAAGTAAACAGGCCTGATGCTCAAACAGCATTTACACCTGATTCTGGGAGTATATTTGTTGCTGTGACAGGAAATAACGAAATCTGGGTGGATAGAAGTGAAGTCGGTATTGAGGGTGTTAGACCTGCCATTGAAAGGATTAGAGCTGAAAATCCAGAAGGCGGGGTTGTTATCCAGGCAGATACTGATGCATCTAATCAATTTGTCATAGCTGTAATGGACTCAGCTAAGGCAGCGGGGGTTGATAACATTACCATTGCGGCAACAGTGCCATAATTTTGAGTATTTTGAGAATTTTTAATATACTGAATTTAAGCAATTATTAGGGGATAGAATTATGATAGCAAGATATGCATTGTCACTTGGTGTAGGATCTGCAATAACATTTGCTCTTTTTTTCATTATGCAACTTCTCATTGCTACTGGTCGTGGCGCCTTAACTGAGGCTTCTACATTCAGAGTTAATGACTTTGTTCGAGTTGAACGTAATGAACAAGTCGAAACTCGTGAGCGAAGACCAGAACGACCACCAGAGCCAGAGCTACCACCTGAGGTACCTCAACAAACTGCAGCAGATTCATTTGATAACAGCATGTCTGTGTCACTGTCCGCACCGACTGTTGATGCAAGCTTAAATGTTGGTGGTGTTGGATTTGGCGTTAGCGATGGAGAGTATCTACCAATCGTTAAAGTTGCTCCAGTTTATCCTGCCAGAGCACTTAGAATGGGTATTGAGGGTTACTGTATTGTTGAATTTACAGTAATGCCTAATGGTGCAACTCGTGACGCATATGGTGTCGAATGCTCAAATTCTGTCTTTGAAAGAGCATCAGTGGAGGCAGCTTTAAAATTTAAATATAAACCAAGGGTTATTGATGGTGTTGCTGTTGAAGTCCCTAATGTACAAAACAGAATTTCTTTTGAGCTAGCTGAATAATATAAGGATTTTTTATGAAAAGACTTCTTTCGCTTTTAATATCGCTAACAATACTATTTACTGGAAATCTTTACTCCCAGAGCGAGGAAGCCCAGGAGGCACAAAGAACGAGACGTACTCCTGCACTTAGTGAGAGAGTTTATACACGCCTATCAGAAGCTCAGGCATGTGCTGAGGGTGTTACTGATCCAGATACGGGTGAGCAATTAGAGCCTATTGATATGGATTGTGCCTTTAGGTTGCTCAATGAAGTAAGAACAATGGGCAATCAGGGCAGATTAAATAGCTATGAAATGGCTCAATTATGGAACTTCTATGCCTTTATTTACCTTGGCCAGGATGATTATCCTGCAGCGATTGAAGCCTATGAAAACATGCTTAGAGTGGAACCAGTAGAAGACTTACCGCTAGGTATGGAAATGACGACTCGTTATAATCTAGTTCAACTTTACTTTGCGCAAGATCGATACGATGATTCATTAAATATGCTTGATACTTGGTTTAATTTAGAACCAAATCCAGGTCCAGATCCTTACGTACTTCAAGCACAATTGTACTATCAGCTAGAAGACTATAATCAAGGTATTGTTTCAATTGAAACAGCGCTTTCTATTGCCACTGAACAAGGCAGAGACATGCAAGAGAATTGGTACCGTCTACTAAATGTCTTCCATTTCGAACTTAATAATATTCCTGGTGTTATTGATGCATTAAATGTACTAGTTAACAATTGGCCAAAAAGAGAATATTTTGTTCAGCTTTCAGCTATGTATGGCCAAGAAGGTAATGATGTTAATCAGTTAGCATTATATGAAACTGCCTATGAAGCTGGTTGGCTTGATAGGGGTACAGAACAAGTTCAGTTGGCACAATTACTACTAAGTGCTGATATTCCTGTTAAATCTGCAAGAATCATGGAAGTTGGTCTTGAGGACGGTACGATAGAGTCCAATATGATGAATTGGAGAGTTTTAGCTCAATCTTGGCAATTAGCACAAGAGGATCTAAAGGCAATTCCTGCTATGATTGAAGCCGCCAATCTTTCTGAAGACGGTGAAATTGACATTAGATTGGCTCAGTCTTTTCAAAATCTGGCACGATATGATGAATGTGTCGATGCAGCTGAGACCTCGATTGAGAAAGGTGATCTAAGACGAGAAGACCAAGCTCATATGATTCTTGGTGCCTGTTTGTTTGAGCTTAAAGAGTTTTCAAGAGCAAGAACTGCGTTCCAAGTTGCAATCGAAGACGAAAGATCAGAGAACGGTGCTCGATCTTGGATCGACTATGTCAATATGGAAGAAGATCGCGAAAATCAGCTCCAAGCAGCACTCAATAGGTAATCCTCTTGTCAAACTTAATTGGTACAAGCATACCTGATGCTCAACTAGGTATCATGTCTAATGATGGTCCTGAATATATATCATCTACAACGTTATTCAAGAATAAAAAAACTGTTCTCTTTGCTGTGCCTGGGGCCTTTACCCCTACATGCTCAGCAAAGCATTTGCCCGGCTTTATAGAAAAACGCTCAGATTTAATAGCACTAGGCATTGATCAAATTGCATGCGTTTCAGTCAATGATGTCTTTGTTCAAAAAGCATGGGCAAATCATTTATCGGTAGGTAACCTAATTCTAATGCTTTCAGATGGTAATGCAGATTTTGTAAAAGCTTTAGATCTAAGTATTGATTCATCTGCTTTTGGCATGGGTATTCGCTCGCAACGTTTTTCAATGATTATTGATGATTTAAGAATTACTGAATGCTTTGTGGACAATCCTGGTGAATTCAAATTATCGTCTGCTCACCATTTAGTTGAACATTTAAAAAACATTAAATAGCTCTAATCCAATGGTTAATATTTCTCCAAGCAGCAAGCTTAATAATGTACGTTATGAGATTCGTGGTGATTTGGCGAAAAGAGCTTATGAGCTTGAGAAAAGCGGTACGCAAATTACACATTTAAATATAGGTAATCCTGCAAGTTACGGTTTGATTGCTCCTGACCGACTAAGAATGGCAATGATTGAAAATATTTCTCATTGTGATGCTTATACCCATCAAAAGGGTATATTTCCTGCCCGAGAGGCAATCATAATGCAGCAACAGTCTCGTGGCATTAAAAATGGTTCTATAGATCAAGTTATCATTGGAAATGGCGTTAGTGAGTTAATCGACATTACACTCAGGGCATTACTAGAAAATAATGATGAAGTATTAATTCCATCTCCTGATTATCCCTTATGGACCGCTTCAACTATTTTAAACGGTGGAAAGGCTATTCACTATCCATGCAAAAAAGAAAATAGCTACATTCCTGATCCAGCTGATATAAAAAAATTAATCACCAATAAAACCAGAGCATTAGTTTTAATTAATCCAAATAACCCTACTGGCGCTGTTTACCCAAAAAGCACTCTCGAAGCCATTTGTAATATATGTAAAGAATTTAATCTTTTATTACTCTCAGATGAGATCTATGACAGGATGACTTACGATGATGCAGAATTTACCCCAGTTGCATCAATTGATCATGATCTTCCAATTGCTACATTCTCTGGCTTATCAAAGGTATATAGAGCCTGCGGATATAGAGTAGGGTGGGTAAGCTTCACAGGATCTCTTGAGAACACATCTGATCTTTTAAACTCGATGGAGCTCTTAGCTGCACTTAGACTTTGTAGCAATGTACCTGGACAATGGGCTGTACAGACTGCCCTTGGTGGAACTCAAAGCATTGACCAATTAACCGCAAAAGACGGTAGGCTCTACAAATCAAGACGTGCTGTCATTGATGCTGTAGATCAGTCATTAAATATGCAAATGATTAACCCCCAAGGAGCCATGTATGCTTTTATTGATGTAAATAAGCCAATATTTGATGATAAAGAATTTGCTTTAAAACTTCTTGAGGATGAGCATATCCTTGTAGCTCCTGGCACAAGTTTTAACTATCCAAATAACAATGCATTTAGAATCACCTTGCTCCCTGAGGCAAATATACTGCAAGATTGCATAAAGAGAATGGATAATCTCATTTCAAGCATGTAAGCGATTAGATATAATCTAATTTATGAATTTTAATTTCCAGGATAAAAATGTTTTAGTAACAGGTGCATCTCGAGGTATCGGTGCTGGAATCATTGATAGATTTTTAAATTATGGCGCTAAGGTTGTGGCAACGGGTACCAGCGATGAATCTGTTAATAAAATAAAACAAAATACGAATCCAAATCTTTATGCGCTCACTTTAAATCTCAATAGTAAAGATTCGATCAAAAATTTATTTACCCATTTATCAGATAAGGAGTTAATGCCACACATCTTGATTAATAATGGTGGGATAACCCAAGATAATTTAATTCTTAGAATGTCTGATGAAGAATGGGATAGCGTCATAAATACAAATTTATCTGGTACTTTTTACATGATTAAAAATGCTGTAAAACAAATGATCAAATACAAATTTGGGAGAATCATAACTATTTCTTCGGTAATTGGTCATACTGGAAATCCTGGTCAAGTAAACTATTCAGCTTCAAAAGCGGGTCTTATTGGTCTTACTAAATCCTTGGCTAGAGAAGTGGGATCAAGAAATATTACTGTTAATGCTATATCCCCAGGATTTATACAAACGGATATGACAAACAAACTTGATGATAATCAAATTGAAAATTTGTTAAAATCAATCCCACTAAAAAGACTAGGCACCATTGATGATGTTGTCTCTAGTACGCTTTTCTTATCTTCTGATTTGGCCTCTTATATCACCGGAGAAACGATCCATGTGAACGGTGGTATGTTTATGAGTTAGCATGCAAGTTATTGAAATTGTTATATTTTTTTTAATTTAATGTTTGGCTAGCACTGTGTATAAGTTCAAACTATAATATACGCAGTCAAAAGACTACTATATTAACCCTATGGGGGAATCTTATGAGTGATATTGAAAATCAAGTAAAAACGATAATTGCAGAACAGCTAAGTGTTGGTATTGATGAGGTCAAGAATGAAGCAAGCTTTGTTGATGATCTTGGTGCTGACTCTCTTGATACAGTTGAATTAGTCATGGCTCTTGAGGAAGAATTTGATACAGAAATACCTGACGAAGAAGCTGAAAAAATAACTACTGTTCAGAATGCAATTGATTATGTAGTTTCTCATAAAAGCTAAATCTACAAATCAATGACAAAAAGACGTATTGCTGTTACCGGTTTAGGTATTATTGCGCCCACTGGTAATTCTATTGAGGAATCTTGGAAGAATGTCTCTAATGGGGTATCAGGTATTACTCCATTAGTTTCATTTGATTGTGATCGTTTTTCCTCTCAAATTGCAGGACAAATTAAGAATTTTGAAATTGAGAAGTATTTGGATCCAAAAGAAGCAAGACGCTCTGATCCATTTATTCATTATGGAATCGCATCTGCAAAAGATGCTATTGCTAATGCGGGTATAGAAAAAGATACAGATGGCGTTGGCGTCATGATGGGTGCAGGCATTGGTGGTCTTTATACCATTGAAAACAATTATGAAAAGTTTTTAAATTCTGGCCCAAGAAAGATTTCTCCGTATTTTGTTCCAGGTAGTATTGTCAATATGATCTCTGGTCATATTTCAATTGAATACGGATTTACAGGGCCCAACTTATCTCTAGTCTCAGCATGTGCTACCTCAGCTCATTGTATTGCATTGTCGGCACGGTTAATCCAATCTGGAGATGCAAAAGTTATGATTGCTGGTGGTGCGGAGTTTGCGACTACTCCTCTTGGTATTGGTGGATTCTGTGCAGCTAGAGCACTCTCAACTCGTAATGACGACCCAACCCATGCCAGTAGGCCCTGGGATAAAGATCGAGATGGGTTTGTCCTCAGTGATGGTGCTGGTGCAATAGTTCTTGAGGATTATGACTATGCAGTTTCTAGAGGTGCTAATATTTATGCAGAATTAGTGGGCATTGGAATGTCGGGCGATGCAAATCATATTACAGCCCCGTGTGACGATGGAAGAGGTGCATCTGCTTGTATGCATAATGCTTTGAATGACGCGGGTATCAATAAGGAAGATATTGACTACATTAATGCACATGGAACATCAACGCCTCTTGGTGATTTGGCTGAAACGGTTGCTGTTAAAAAGACTTTTGGTGACCATGCATATAAACTTCATATAAGTTCAACAAAATCAACAACTGGCCATACCTTAGGTGCCGCAGGCGCAGTAGAGGCTATATTTAGTATTCTCGCATTAAAGGATCAACTTATTCCGCCTACAGCCAATCTTGAAAATCCAGGAGAGGGATGTGACTTAAACTATACGCCAATCAATCCTGTACAAAAGAAATTAGAGTATGTGCTGAGTAACTCTTTTGGTTTTGGCGGAACCAATGGATCTTTAATCTTTAAAAAGGTCTAGTTAGTACTATAAATTATTTTCTTATACTTATTTTTTATTTATATAAAACTGAAATAAGTTAGGATTTATTTGTTTTTAGGAGAAAAAAATGAAATTAGATACACTTTGTATACATGCAGGTGCAAATCCTGATCCAACAACAAATGCCCGTGCCATACCTCTATATAGAACGGCAGCATACGTTTTTAACAGTACTGAACATGCTGCAAACTTATTTGCATTAAGAGAATTAGGTAATATTTATACTCGTCTTATGAATCCTACCCAAGATGCACTTGAGCAGAGGGTTGCTGCCATTGAAGGAGGTGCCGCTGCTTTGGCATTTGCATCAGGTACCAGTGCTATTTTTAATAGCATTATCAATATTGCTCAAGCTGGAGATGAAATTGTATCTGCAGCTAACCTTTACGGCGGAACATTTACCATGTTTAATGACATTCTTCCGCAATTTGGGATAAAGGTTAATTTTGTAAATTCGAATAATCTTGTTGAAATTGATCAAGCAATTAATGATAAAACTAAAGCAGTTTTTTGTGAAACGCTCTCCAACCCTGCATGTGATATTGCAGATATAGAGGGAATTAGTAATATTGCTCACAAGTATGGAATTCCATTAATTGTTGATGCAACATTTACCACCCCAGTACTCCAAAGACCTATTGAACATGGTGCCGATATAGTCATTAATTCGCTTACTAAGTGGATGGGTGGCCATGGAAGCGGTATTGGTGGCATTGTTATTGATTCAGGTAAATTTGATTGGCAAAGTGATAAATTCCCACTGATGGTACAACCTGAGTCTAGCTATCATGGCGTCAGATGGGCTTATGATTTACCCGATATTTTAGCTCCAGTAGCTTATTTAATAAGGATGCGAGTAATCCCTTTGAGAAATCTAGGTGCTGCTATCTCTCCTGATAATGCATGGCAATTTGCCCAAGGTATTGAAACGCTCCCACTTAGAATGAAAAAGCATTGTGAAAATGCTAAAGCTGTCGCTGAATATTTAAATTCAAGTGATAAAGTCGATTGGGTCAAATATCCTGGCTTGCATGACTTTCAAGTCGATTTAAATAAAAAATATTTAAATGGTCTTGGTGGACCAATGGTAGTCTTTGAGATTAAAGGAGGCTTAGAAGCGGGGACCAAGTTTATTGAAAGTTTAAAACTATTTAGCCATCTAGCTAATGTCGGTGATGCTAAAAGTCTTGCTATCCATTCTGCATCTACTACTCATTCTCAACTAACTTCAGAACAGCAATTAGCCGCAGGCATTACTCCTGGTCTTGTAAGATTGAGTGTTGGTATAGAAGATAAAGAAGATATTATTAATGACATCAAGCAGGCCCTAGAAGCTTAATACTCTTTTAGACAAATAAAGTGATTAATACTCATTATCTGGATTCATACACTTTTGAATCTGGCCATTCTTTTAGGAATATACCTATTGCTTATTCCACGTGGGGAAAGTTGAATGATACAGCAGACAACGTAATAGTCGTTTGTCATTCTTTGACCAGTAATACTCTCGTAAACGAGTGGTGGTCTGATATATTAGGACCAAATAAGGGCCTAGATACTAATAAATACTTTATTATTTGTTTTAATGTACTTGGCTCACCTTACGGAAGTTTCTCACCCATCACGAAAATTAATGGTGATACAAATACACCCCTTAACTCAAAATTTCCTGTTCCAACAATTAGAGATAATGTTAAAGCTCATAAGCTTGTTTTAGATCAATTGGGTATCAACAAAGTTTTCTGTGCAATAGGGGGTTCCCTCGGCGGTATGCAAACACTCGAATGGGCCAATCAATTTAGAGAATATATCTCTAAAATCATTCCAATAGGAGTGGGGGCATGGCATTCTCCTTGGTGTATCGCTTGGAGTGATATTCAGAGGCAGGTGATTATGAATGATCCGAACTGGAGTAATGGTTTCTACTCTTTTGAAAACCCTCCAAACAAGGGGCTTGGGTTAGCAAGACAAACAGCACTTATTTCATATCGATCCCAAAGCTCCTTTCAAGATAGATTCAAAAGAAATAAAACTGACGATATTTATGATGTTTCATCTTATCTGATGCATCATCATGACATTTTCAATGATAGATTTGATGCTAATTGTTATCTTGCGTTATTAGACTCAATGGATACCCATGATTTATCTCGAGGAGCCAATAATTGTGAAGCAGTTTTGAAAAACTTCACTCAAGATGCTTTGGTAATAGGCATAAAATCAGATATTTTATATCCTCCCCAAGAGCAAGAATTCTTAGCAAATCATATACCTAGTGCAGACCTTAAAATTATGGATTTTAGTCATGGTCATGACGCCTTTTTAATAGAAACCGATGAAATAAATCAATACCTATTAAGTTGGTTATAATGGGTAAATGCCCAAGACCTTACTGATCACAATAGTTACCATCTTGTCTGGATTGCTAATCACTTCAGGCCTTGTTGCTTATATTTATCTAAATAAGCCACTAAATGTGAGTCAATCAATAATTATTGAGATTGAGCTTGGTGATAATATCTATTCAATTGCAGATGAACTAATTGAAAATGAGATATTAAGGTATAAGCTTCCTTTTATATTAACCGCCAGATTTCTTAATTTTGCTCAAAACATTAAAGCAGGTAGCTATTCGTTTGGGACTACTAGCTCTATTATTAGCATCCTGAATGATTTTGTAAGCTCTAATCAGTATCTGTATAGATTCCGAATTCAAGAAGGATCAACTTTTAATGAACTATTAACTTCTATTAACGAAAATGATCTATTAAATAAAGAAAGTTTGAGCATTGAAGCACTTAAAAATGAAATCAATCAAGACTTAGAAACTGAATCTTTAGAAGGACTATTTTTCCCTGAAACTTTTTTTTATGCGATAAATACTTCTGCTTTGGAAATTCTTTTGCAATCAAATGAGATCATGGTTAATAAATTGTCACTACTATGGAAAAATAGAGCTCATAACTTATCGATTGAAACTCCCTATGAAGCATTAATCATTGCATCAATAATAGAAAAAGAGGCAGGTGTAGAAGACGAAAAACGAATTATTTCTGGTGTAATTCATAGAAGGTTAAATTTAGGTATGAAATTACAAATGGATCCTACGGTTTATTACGGTATTAATAAGAGTTTTACTGAACAATTAACCTATGATGACTTAATTAATAATAATGAATTTAATACTTATGTCATTAATGGGCTTCCACCGACCCCAATATGCCTACCTTCAGAAACTTCAATTCATGCAGCTTTAAACCCTGATGAATCAGACTATTTATATTTTGTTGCTACTGGCTTAAATGATGGAAGGCATATTTTTA
>Ga0255766_10002276_pt1 | contig 17130 bp, 16 predicted proteins | sample 071ome_23_FD_179966 | JGI IMG/M metagenome (GOLD analysis project Ga0255766, IMG submission 179966) | Coastal salt marsh microbial communities from the Groves Creek Marsh, Skidaway Island, Georgia - 071403BT metaG (version 2) | ecosystem: Environmental > Aquatic > Marine > Intertidal zone >... | reverse complement strand
AACTGCTACTTTTGATTCTGACACTAAAACAATTAATAATGGAACTACTTTAGCAGGTGTTTTAAAAACTACACAATCAAGTACAGCTAATGAAGTCAATGATTATTTTAAAATAAACCAAGAAAGTAATGGTAAAGCAGCTGTAATTACTAACACTCTTGATACTAATCTGACTTCTACGGAAGCTACTTCAATTGATTCAGCTAACTTGGCAAGTAATTTCGATACTGATAGCGACGGACTTATATATTATACTAATACTATACGTAACCCTAACGTCAAAATATATAACTTAGCAACGGATAATAATTTTAAAGATGCTGTTTCTAGTAGTAGTGTGGATCCTACATCCCTTACTAATCACGACTATTATGATTATTTTGTAAGATTTAAAGTATTAAAATATATTAAAGATAATTATTTAGATACAAAAGTGTCTAATTTAAGAACAGACATAACTAATAAACTTACTAAAGGTAATAATAGTATTACAGATCTTGAAAACACAGTAGGAACAACCGGAAAATTAATACTTAAAATGCTAGATTTTTTAGAGTTTATTAATATAAAAAATAATGATAAATTTGAAGCAGTTGTAAATTGTTTATATTATTACTATTATATTGCTTTACTTGAATACAATACTATTTTTTGTAGTAAAAACTTAGACTATTTTTCTAGGAATACTTCAATTATAAATGCTGAGTTAATTAAATTAAAACCAACTCAACTTAATGGTGATACTGTTAGTAGCTATGTATATAGTAGTCCTAATGCTAGAGATTTAATATTATCAAGTTTAATAGCAATATTTGAATCATTAATTGGTGCAGATAATAAGAGTGGAGGAATTTTTGAAGATGGCTTAATTACTAAGATTTTTGTTGACAGTGCAAGAATTAATACAACATTGTATAAATTAATAATTAAATTATTAAAATTACATTATGACGTGGGTGCTACTATTGCTGATCTAAAAAGAATAAAGTTATATCAGATTGGAAGTGGATCTAATACTGATATGAGTGCTAATACTGTTGTATTTACACCTAATAGTAATTCTGTAAGTGTAAGTGGACAGGCTGCTACTTCTATAAAATATCAATTACGTTTAAGACAGAGTGAAAATATAGCAGGTGCAACTACTGCATACACCTTAACATTAGACAAACTAGCAGCAATTGAATCACTACCTGTTGGAGGTACTATTGATACATTTATAACGGAGTATGGCACTACTCTTGCTGGTGGTAAATCAATATTTAATTATTCTAGTGCTATAGCTGATATTAAAGATTTAAATGATTTCTTAATTAATCTATCACCAGATAAAGCGACTTTTGATAATTTATATAAAGAAGCACTTAAGGACGATAGTAGAAAAGGACATATTCCAATTACAAGTTATGATAATCAAGATAATATAAAATATGATGATGCAAATAGAAAACTTGCAGCAGTTAAAACAAGTCTTGAAACAATACTAGAACATTATGAAAAAGCAAAAAAATTAAATGAAATACAAGGAAATATAAATGATGCTTATGATAATATTAAAGAAACTACAAAAGCTGATACTATTCAAGATGAAAATATAGCAATTAATGATACTTTAGTAAATATTACAAAAGCTGATAATTCTTACAAAGAAAACGTAGATAAATATAAAACTAAAAATAATGAATTAAATAATATTCTTAAAAACAATTTGTATAATAATATATTTTTATATATTACAATAGTAGTGTTAATTTTAATATGTTTAGGATTAATATATATTAATAATCATAAAGCATCATTAAAAACTCAGTATTCTGTAATCTTAATAGCATTTTTATTATTATATTATATTATCTATACTAATGTAACTGTTAATATAACTGAAACGTTTCAAGTAGATACTATTGTTCTAAAATCAAGTAAATCAAGAAACGATTTAATTAATTTAAGTTCATCAGTACATATGTATTTATATAGTTTAACAACAGCATCTAAGGCTTATAAAGAATCATTAAAAAAAGAAAAGAGTAAATACGATGGATTTGCAAAATCAAGTAATTCTAAGCTTAATAGTTTAGAATTAGTATTAAATGATGAGTTTATTAATGCTATTAAAAGCAAAGAATTAGTTAAGTTTTTAATATTATTTACTGCTATTTGTATAATTAGTTATATTGTTTATACAAATACCGAAGATCCAACAACAACCAGTATAATATTTATAATATTATTTGTAATTATTTTAGCAATCTATTTTTATAATATTAATCTAATGACAAGAACAAAAGCTGATACAAAATATTGGAATCATAGAATGGTTATGAAATAAAATAAAATTAAAATAATAAATGGCAATAAATAGTGGTAATGTTGAAAAGGCTTTAAATGATTTTCGTGATTTAATGAAACTTTGTTTTATTAATTCAGCTAGTTTTCCTAACATTGAAGTTAATATTGGTAGTGGAATAAAAATACCACCTATAATACAATCTTATACTGATAATGGTAATACAAACCAAATTACAAATAGTGGTCTAACTGACACTATTTCTACATACGATACTACACAAATAGATGAAATTAGTCAGGCTACATATGATAAGATTCAAATTTCTGGTATTTATATTTATACTTATATACCTTATGATAAATATACACTACAAGATATAAGAAAAGCTGTTGATAGTTATCCTAGTGTATTACTAATAAAAAGAGAATACCTAACATTTTTAATATATCATTATATTCAGCTTATAATTTTATCAGCTATTGCTATTAAAATTTCTACTAGCGTAGAAAAAGATAAACTGCTATATACATCATACAAAACATATATTAATAATCATATTCGAAAGATTAATGATATAGATATTTATAAACCTATAAAAAATTATAAAACAAATATTGGTAAAATACAAGTTTCAAATAATAAGTTTCTTGAACAAAAAACGTATAATAAAAAGATCATCAATGAAATTGAAGATAATGAAAGACACTTAGATTATTTATATCTATACATTTATTTTATTATTACCTTATTAGTAGTAATAATATTATTTTGTATATTATTTAAAAATAAAAATAATTATTTAATATCTGTATTAGTTGTATTAATATTAGTAAATGCGTATTTTTCAAAAAATGTTGTTTTAATTGAAGGATTTGCTACTATAGAAGTTATAGCACAATCTCCAAGGACTTCACCAACAGAATGTTCTGATCATCTAAACATGCAAACAGATCCAAAAAGTGAAATAAAATATAAATTATGTCAAGCTTTTCAAATTACTTATAATAAGTTTAACAATAATAGTATTGACCCAACTGAATTAATAAAAGAACATAAATTATATACTGGATTATACAATAAAGCAAAAAACATTAATTTAAATACAAAAGATAAAATAAATATAGATACATTTTCATTTTATCGTCGTAAGGCTTATACAAATCTATTTATGCGTATAGTAATATTAGCAGTATTATTGTTAATATTATATAATATATTTGGTTATAATTATATTATTGTAATACTAGGTATAGTATTATTTTGTTTAATTTTAATGGTATATTTTTATACTTTAAAACATATAAGTAGAACTAACTATAGAACTAAAAATTAAATCTAATTAACACTTTTAGCATTTTTCCATAGATTAGAGTTTTCAGGATCATATTTTTCAATATGTTTGCACTTACCCCTATACTGATAACCAGGGCAGGAACAAACAATTTCTTTAGGTGTATTTTCATTTTTCCAAATCATATAATACATTTCGTATTGTTTATTACTATCAGTCTCACTTTTAATAAAGATTTTGCGGATATCAACAGTAGATGTCATTATAATTATTTATCTTAAAATGTCATCATTTTTTATTATTAAAATATTTAATTCTTTCGCTTTTTTCATACTGGTTGAAGTGCTATTAAGATCTTTAGTTATTAAAACATCTACTGTTTTTGAAACAGTGGAAACTACTTTACCATTATGTTGTTCTATTAGTTTTTCAAGATCTTTATCTCTAACTCCAGTAAAAGCAACCTTTTTACCTACTAATCTAGGATCTAAATATGGTAGTGCTACAGGTGCATTTACAGGAACATTAACATTAGAATAATATTTATTGTAAAATACTTTAAAGTTATCAAAACCTTTTAAAAATTGTTCAGCATTAATTTTACCAATACCTTTAATTTTAATAAGATCATCCAATATTACATTATCAGTTAAAATATTTGTATAATTACTGATAATAAGTTTAAGTTTTTTAGAACCCAAGGATCTATCAAATATATTTGAACCTGCCATAATATCTTCCATACCCCCAGTATATTCCAAAGCTTCTTTAATACAATTCATAATTATTTCAATCTTTTTATCTCCAATACCTTCAATACCTTTAAGATCATTAGCATCTTTAATATCTAAAATACTTTCTAATGTTTTAAATCCCTTATTATACAATTTAACTATAGTTCCTTCTGCTAAATTCTTAATTCCTAATGTTTTAAAGAAATGCGTTGTTCTTCCAGTTCTTTGTGTTTGTGGTGATTCTTCATCTGCTTTTTTAACAAATATTGCATCCGTATTTGTTTCATCCCATTCCCAATTACCATCAGGCATTTTAGGTTTAACTTTCTTAATAACTTCAATAATCTTAGGTATTACTTGTCCTGAACGCACTATTTTAATTTTAGCATCTTTACCTATACCATTTTCTTGTATAAACTTTGCGTTATATCCCGACGCACATTCAATATTAACCTGATCAATATTAACTTTATTAAAGATAACTCTAGGTTTATATCTATTGTCTTTAGATAATTTATATTCTACATCTATTACAGTTGTAATAGCAGTTTCATCTAATTCCGCATTTTTAAAAGCAAACGAAAAATCCGGATTACCTGATTTAATATTAGGGTAATGTTGTAAATTATCGGTTATAACAATTCCATCAATTTCGTAATTTGATTCAGTTTTAAATGTATTTAATATTAATTTAAGATCTTTAATGGTTAAGGGTTCTTTAAACAATTGATATTTAACACAATTGGTTTTAACTAATTTTAATTGTTCTTCTATTGTTATAGGTTTATCAAGAACATTGTAAATTACTAAATCAACTAAAGATAACAAAGGAATATTTGGGGTTTTAGCATTTACTAGACCTGCTACTACATTTCTAGCATTAGAACCATATTCAGCTTTCCATTTATGTTTAGGTATTATTAATTCACCTCTAACATTTTCAGTATCTATTTCGGGTAAATTAATGTGAGGTAATATATGACTTATATCGCTTCCAATTTTACCATTACCTCTAGTATATAATTTATTTTCAGTTTTATTGTAAAATGCAGATATCCCATCAAGTTTTTCAGATATTACATAATTATTGGACTTATATTTTTTTATCCATTTTTGTAAATCTTTATCTTCTTTAATTTTAGTTTGTGATCCTAAATGATATGGAAGTTTTACACAATTATCTTTTGCTTCACAACCTATCAATTTAAAATATTTATTTTTAGGATCTAATTTTTGTAATTGTTCTCTTAAGGTATCATATTCTTTATCAGTTACAATTGGATTACCTAATGTATAATAGTAATCATATTCTTTAAGTTTATCAACTAATTTTTGAATATCGGTCATTATTATTTATTAATAATATTAATCATTTTTTAAAATGAGTAAAATTTTTTTATATACAAGTTTTTGGATGTTAATTCCTTTATATCACTCAAATGATATATTATTTAAAATAATATTATTTTGTAATATGATTTTTTCTTGTTTATATTGGAAATATTATACAGATACCTTACGTAATATTGATAAAATATTTAGTATTTTAACATTAATACTAACAAAAAAAATATATATGTTGCCAGTATTATTTCCATTTTTATATTATGGAAAAAAAGCATTAATTAAAAATAATAAAAATAAACATATTGTATATCATTCAATATTTAGATATATTGCTTTTTGGATTTGCTGTTATTCTGTAGATCATTATAGTATATTACATATTATAGTATATAGTATATTATATGTTTTACACATTGTTTTACTTTATTTATTTTTTACTAGACCAGTCTATAAACATTAAAACATTTATAAACCAAATACAAAATAAAAGCATATTTGTTTGTGTAATCTCATTATTTAATATATCTATTTTATCTAATAATGTATTTATTGAACATAATTGAATTGAAGATGGTCGTATAGTAATTAACGATACTAGTTTGTTATTATAAGCAAATTGATTACAACAAGTTAATGGAATATTAACTAACATTATTTAAGTATAGAAGATATAAAACATTCTTCACAATAATCTTTTATATGATTATGAATACAAATATTACGGCATTGATAACATCTTAATTTTCTTTTATTATGAACACAAGCTTCACTACCACCGCATTCAAAACATTTTGATTTTTGACGATTATGAGGACAAAGTTTCATAATATATCCACATTCTTTACAAGCACTTTTTCTACGATTATGAATGCAAATACTACCACCCTTGCATTTATAACATACTGTGCGTTTAATATTATGAATACAAAAAGAACCACCACCGCAAATCTTACATAATGTTTTACGTTTATTATGTAAGCATTTTATATGTTTTCTTGTCATATTATATATTTAAAAAACTATTTATTTTACACTCAATATACCTTGATCTTTCTTTGTTATGAACACATATTTTAGGTATATATCCACATTTATAACACATATCTTTTCTACGATTATGTTGGCAAATATTAGATCCTTTACAATCACGACAGTTTCTTTTTGACGTTTATGAATACAAATATTTGATCCATTACATTCTATACAATTTGATTTTCTACGATTATGACAACATATTTAACTACCTTTACATATTGATTTTCTACGATTATGACGAGATACTTTATTCATATGTACTTATTATATTATGTTTTGTTAAGTTTTAAAGCACTTGAATGCTTTGAATGCTTTGAATGTCTTGAATGCCTTTTACCACCTGAATGACTTGAACTATTTGCATTATCTAAATGACGCGAAACATCAAACATAGTTATAAAACTACTTAATTTTTTTAGATTATCATATAATGATGATGAACTAGGAATGTTTAATACATGTAAACGTTTTTCTGTCTGTTCTCTTAAGTTTTTAATTTTATTAATTATTTCTGGCAATGAATAGTTATCAGAAATTTCTTTATTAATCAATGTAATAATATTTATTAATGTTTTATTTTTTACTTTATCAACAATTTCCTTTCGTGAAAATGGATCTATGTCCATATTTATTTTTTTTATCGTGTCTTCTCTATATGTATATGTTATTGGTGAATCTTTTATTACTGTCATAAATGGTATTCCTTTTTTTAAATCAAAAGGTGTGTGCATTATTGGATCTATAAGTTGTAATTTTGTTAAGATACAGTCTAATAAATTTGGTTCTTGTTTTTGTTCTTGTTCTTGTTCTTGTTCTTTACATTTAAAATATTCTATTTTAAAATAGTTTATTTTTATTAATTGCGTTATATAATTCGAGATATTTTTTTTATCAAAGTCATTTGTAGGAATTTTTTCAGGTATTTCTGAAATATTAATAGTATCTTTGTTTTCACCTTCAAGCTCACTATTACATAATAATATTATTAGATTTTCAATAATAGTATTATTATATTTTGGCAATTCAGATTTTGGTAATCCAGATGTTGATGATCCAGATTTTGATGATCCAGATTTTGATGATCCAGATTTTGGTAATCCAGATTTTGGTAATCCAGATGTTGATGATCCAGATTTTGATGATCCAGATTTTGATGATCCAGATTTTGGTAATCCAGATTTTGATGATCCAGATTTTGGTAATCCAGATTTTGGTAATCCAGATTTTGGTGCTTCTAATGCTTCTAATATTTTAAGTTCTTTAACTAATATATTTATAACATTAGTTATATCGATTACTTTATCTGAATAATCTTCTTTTATTGATATTTCATCTAATTTATTATTATTACATAAATCTTTTATACTTTCGTTTTGTGTAGTATGACAAATAGTTTTTTTGTATTCAGTATATCTTAAAATTTTAATATAATTAATTAAATCTTCCTGAAATATCTTAATAATCCTATCATCATAAAATTTATGTTTAGATTTTAATAGCGTAGATTCTTGATATAGTTCATCTTTATTTTTTATTTGTTCTTGTGAATGCTTAGAAATTATCGATGTAATTTGATTACCTACTTCAATAGGATTAAATACATATAATAGTAATAATAAAGTATTTATATTTTTATTTATTATTTGTGTTTTAGTTTTTTCTAATTTAATTTTATCAATAATTAATTGCGTTATTTGTGATTGTATTTCAGTTTTAAGATTGATTTTAATACTATTATATTTAAATATATCATCTACTATGCTAGTAGTAGTAGTTTGAATATCCGAAATAATATAATTAATTAACTTGATCAAATGTTTATTAATAGAATCAGGATTTAAATGACGTAATAATAATATTAATTTAAATAAGTTTAAATGATCGATGGTATCATTTATTTGTGTTTGTATACGAGTATACAAATAATTGTTGTATTTTATATTATAGTTTTTAATAATTTCTAAAAAATTAACTTCGAAATTACTATTAGTATTATTAAGTTTAATATATTGAATATTATTATGTTCAATATGTATAATATTATTTAAATATACTTTTATAATTATATCAGTAATTTTTTCAGTTTCAGTTTCAGTTTCAGTTTTAGTTTCAATTAATAATTTGTAAAAACCAAATAATTTAATAATATCTGTAATATCTGCTGCAATTATAATTTTTTTAATATTATTATATAATACGTAAAGTAACTTAGATTGATATGTTTTTTCTATGGATATATCAATTAATCTTTTAATATCTATAAATGTCTGTATATGTGAAACATCTAAACTATAAATTATGTTATTAATATAAGCCTCACAAGTATTATAATTACTATCATTTAATTTCAATGTAAGTTTTATTTTATATTTAAAGGCTATACTAACAATTTTTAATAAATTATCACGATCTATGTCAAAATTTATTAACAAACTTGACAAATATTTTTTTAGAGTTTGTTTTAGAGTTTCATCGATTTCTTTAATATTAAATATTGATTGTTTAATATTATTTAAAATTTTAGTAACATCTAACAAAGGTCCTTTTGTTAACTTAGGTTCTGTAATAATTAATAAAAAATTATTATAAGCAGATTGTATATTAGGTTTCGGTGTAGTAATTTCTAGTGATTCTAATTTTGTTTTAATTTCTTTTTTTAAGATATCTAATAGCGTATTAATTCTAGATATAGATGTAAATTTTTTTTCTAATGACGTAAGATTTACAATTGCTTTATTATATTCAGTATAAATATTATCATTAGGAGAGCTATTAAAATTTTCTAATAAATTGATAAATTTTTTAATTTGTAAATATGGAACTATAAACTCAGTATAAATTAAATTAAAGTTATTCATTAATTCTATTCTGGATTCTCTAGTTTCTTGATTAACTTTTGAAATTGAAGCAACTCTTGACATAAAATTAGATTTTTTATCCTTTTGTACTTTAGCTATTCGTAAATTGTTATCTTTTTCCTTTAAAGCTGTTTCTAAAATTGAAACTAAAGAAGCATCCTTAGAATCATCTTTGGTTTCTTTAATTAAATCTTTTGAGGAATTTGTACCTTGAAAACCAAGAGTTGCTGAAACAGTTGGACTAACTTTTATTTCTTTAAGTGAGTCTAGTTTATCATCAATAATTTTATAAAATAGTTCTACTTGTTCAAAAAAAACTTCACGTTTTTTTTTGTCTCCACCTCCTTTAAATGATTTTATTTTTTTTGTAATCACCAATTGGTATATATTTTTTTTTATAATAAACATATTCTTTTTTTGATCCAGTAGTAGAATATATCTTAGTTTCTATATTGTTAATTATTTTTGTTTTAAGACATTTGTATTTCATAGTAATTTTATATTTAATACAATATGTTTTTTTAATTAAACATTATTACTTATGCTAAAAAACTATTTATATAATCGTCTGTTTCACATTCTTTGCATTTTGATTTTTGTTTATTATGAGGACATATTATGTTTTTACAATCAACACAATTGTATTTTCTACTATTATCTTCGCAATATTTAGGTTTATAACCACATTCATAACAAATAGTTTTTCTACGATTATGTTCGCATATACATTTACATTTTATACAATTTTGTTTTTGAATAATGTGACTACATATTTGACTATCTTTACATTCTATACATTGAGATTTTCTACGATTATGAGGACAAATTGAACCACCTTTACATTCTTTGCATATTGATCTAATTTTAAGATGATCACAAATAGAAGAACCTCCACATTCTTTACACGTAGTTTTTCTACGATTATGAGGACAAATAGAAGCACCTCCACATTCTTTGCATTGTGATTTTATACGATTATGAGGACAAAGTTTAGGTCTATAACCACATTCATAACAAATAGTTTTTCTACGATTATGTTTGCATATTTGACTTCCTTTACAATCTTTACAATATTGTTTTTGTTTATTATGTGGACATTTTTTAGGTTGAAAACCACACTCATAACATCTTATTTTTTTTCTATTATGTTGGCAAAAACTAAGACCGCAATATTTGCACTCAGATTTACGACGATTGTGTTCGCATAACATAATTATAATTATAAAAATAATGTTTATATAATTAATAAAATATACACAAAAATAATACAATATTATATATTTAAATCAACATATATTCAAGTAGTTTCTTTTTAGTATTAATATCTTTCATTGATGAAAGAATTTTAATATTAACGTGAGGAATAGTTGAATAGAATTCATTAGACAATGATAGCAATTTTTGTTTATCTTTATTTGTTTTTATTTCTTTTTCAAGTTTTTTAAGAACGATTTGTCCTTTTTTAATTTGATTAACTGAAAGTTTTCCAAGAGGATAAATGTTAGAATGCATTATGATTTTATTTAATTATGTTATCATTTTTTAATTAAGAAAGAAATAATTTCATATTCTTGTTTTGAATATTCTTCAATTTCCGGAATTGTATTATCTTTATCTGCTAAACATTCTTTGCATCTGGATTTTATACGATTATGAGGACAAATTGAACCACCTTTACATTCTTTGCATATTGATCTAATTTTAAGATGATCACAAATAGAAGCACCTCCACAATCATAACATTTTGATTTTTCACGATTATGAGGACAAATTTGAGAACCACCACATTCTTTACATTTTGATTTTGTACGATTATGAAGACAAATACTGCCTCCTCCACATTCATAACATCTAGTTTTTCTACGATTATGAAGACAAATTTGAGAACCACCACATTCTTTGCATTCTGATTTTACACGATTATGAAGACAAATACTACCTCCTCCACATTCATAACATCTGGTTTTTCTACGATTATGAGGACAAATTGAACCACCTTTACATTCTTTGCATTCTGATTTTCTACGATTATGAGGACAAAGTTTAGGAATATAACCACATTCATAACATCTTGATTTTCTACGATTATGAGGACACTTAGGCATTAATAAAAAATAATTAATGTTATCATTTTTTTTATAATAATTAACTTTTTACAAAATTAAAATAAATATTAATATTTATTTTGTAATTATCTAACATTACCAGTTTGATCATAATACCAGTTGGAATAATTTGCATTTTAACAATTTTATCGGTAATAGTAATATCTTTATTTCACTTAAGAATACTAATTTAAAGATCAAGTTTTTCATTTCTATAATTTATTGATATAAATTAGTTATCATTTTATTTTTTATAAGTTTGTTTTTAACGATTATAAGCACACTTAGGCATTAATAAATATTATCATTTTTAGTTTTTTTAAAACAAGAAATTAATTCATATTCTTCTTTTGTATATTCTTCAACTTCCGGAATTGTATTATCTTTATCTGCTAAACATTCTTTACATCTTGATTTTTGACGATTATGTGGACAAAGTTTAGGAATATAACCACAATCTTTACATTTTGATTTTTCACGATTATGAGGACAAATACCACTTCCTCCACATTCCTTACATTTTGATTTTTCACGATTATGAGGACAAATACTACCTCCTCCACATTTATGACATTTTGATCTAACTTTAAGATGTTCACATATACTACCACCACCACATTCTTTACATTTTGACCTAATATTAAGATGTTGGCAAATACCACTTCCTTTACATTCTTTACATTGTGATTTTTGACGATTATGAGGACAAATACTACCTCCTCTACATTCTTTACATCTTGATTTTACACGATTATGAGGACAAAGTTTAGGAATATAACCACATTCTTTACATCTTGATTTTACACGATTATGAGAACAAATTTGAGATCCACCGCATTCTTTGCATCTATATTTTTGACGATTATGAGGACAAATTTGAGATCCACCGCATTCTTTGCATCTATATTTTTGACGATTATGAGGACACTTAGGCATTAATAAAATATTAATAGTATGTTATCATTTTTTTAGTTTTTCTAAAAAAGAAATAATTTCATATTCTTCTTTTGTATATTCTTCAACTTCCGGAATTGTATTATCTTTATCTGCTAAACATTCTTTACATCTTGATTTTTGGTGTTTATGAATACATATTTGACTACCACCACATTCACAACAACTTGATTTTTGGCGTTTATGAATACATATTTGACTACCACCACATTGATAACATTGCGATTTTTGACGATTATGTTCACATATACTACTTCCTCCGCATTCTTTACATCTTGATTTTTGGCGTTTATGAATACATATTTGACTACCACCACATTGATAACATTGCGATTTTTGACGATTATGTTCACATATATTACTTCCTCCGCATTCTTTACATTGTGCTTTTTGACGATTATGAGGACAAATTCTACTACCACCGCATTCTTTACAAGTTGATTTTTGACGATTATGTTCACATATACCACTACCACCGCATTCTTTGCATCTATATTTTTGACGATTATGAGGACACTTAGGCATTAATAAAATATTAATAGTATGTTATCATTTTTTAGTTTTTCTAAAAAAGAAATAATTTCATATTTTTAATTTTCAGCAATTGTATTATTTTTATCAGCTTAAAATATTCATAATATTGTGATCTTATACGATTATGAAGACACTTAGGTATCAATAGTATGTTATCATTTAACATATCTAATAATATTTTATATAATCATAATGATATAAAAATAAAACACATATATGTAAATGTATAATAATTTAAGTTTTATTATTTATGTCCATAAAAATACAGTATAATAAACAACTTTTAGAAAAATTATGTTTAAGAGATGAATGTATTGTAGATTTTACAACAATAGAAAAATATAATAGAAATATAAAAGTTAATTTTATTTGTAAATGTGGTAATACTCATAATAAAACTTTTAGAGTTATTAATTACTTTGGTGGATTTTGTAAAATATGTACCAATAATAATAAACTAAATAAATTTAAAGAAACCTGTATTGAAAAATATGGGAAAGAAAATCCATTTCAATCACAAGAAATACAAAATAAAATAAGACAAACCTGTATTGAAAGATATAATACAGAACATCCTATGCAAAATCCAGAAATACAAAATAAAATAAAACAAACCTGTATTGAAAAATATGGGAAAGAAAATCCATTTCAATCACAAGAAATACAAAATAAAATAAAACAAACCTGTATTGAAAAATATGGGAAAGAAAATCCATCTCAATCGCAAGAAATAAAAGATAAAAAAATAGAAACCTGTATTAAAAATTTTGGAGTTGAAAATCCATTTCAATCACAAGAAATAAAAAATAAAATAAAACAAACCTGTATTGAAAGATATAATACAGAAAATCCTATGCAAAATCCAGAAATAAAAAATAAAATAAGACAAACCTGTATTGAAAGATATAATACAGAACATCCTATGCAAAATACAGAAATAAAAGATAAAATAAAACAAACCTTTATTGAAAATTTTGGAGTTGAAAATCCATCACAATCACAAGAAATAAAAGATAAAAAAATAGAAACATATTTTAAAAAAACAGGATATGAACATCCTATGAAAAATCCAGAAATAAAAGATAAAAAAATAGAAACATATTTTAAAAAAACAGGATATGAAAATCCTATGCAAAATCCAGAAATATTTGAAAAAGCATTAAAAAATAGTTATAATATCAAAGAATTTACCTTTCCATGTAGCAATATTATACAAGTTCAAGGATATGAACCTTTTTTATTAGATATTCTTGTTAAAGAAGGATATATATTTGAAGATATAATAGTAAAAAGAACAAGCGTTCCAGAAATATGGTATGAAAAAAATAATAAAAAAAGTAGATATTTCTGCGATATTTATATTCCAAAAACAAATACTATTTATGAAGTTAAAAGTAATTGGACTTATAAAAATAATATAGAAGTTAATCTTTTGAAAAAACAAGCTTGTATTGATGCAGGATACAATTTTGAATTATGGATATTTGACGCAAAAGGTAATCGTATAAATGAAGTAATTTTATGATAATTATTTATAAATCTAAAAGTATATAAAGACAATTCAATTAATATAATTATCAAAAGATATTATAACATCTTTTGATATTTTCTTATTTTTTTAATTTTTAAAGGTATCGGGTCCCATTAGCTCAATCGGTAGAGTACCGTGCTTATGACGCGGGGGTTGAGGGTTCAAACCCCTCATGGGACACCAAAAGATACCTTTATTAATTTTATATATAAAAATGATTTAAATTATTTAATTTTTCGTAAAATGATTTGTTCGTATAAACACTGTAAAAATATTTTAAAAGAAACAGAAGATATAAATAGTAAAACTAAAGAATATTATAAAAGATGTTATACTTGTAGAACTAAATATAACTGTATTCATAATATTGAAAAAAGAAAATGTAAAGAATGCGGTGGTTCTGCATTTTGTATTCATAATAAAATTAAAAACAAATGTAAAGAATGTTCAAATTCTCTGTGTATTCATAAAAAATTTAAATACCAATGTAGGGAATGTAATGGCAATAGTTATTGTTGTCATAATCGCATAAAATCGCAATGTAAAGAATGTGATGGAATAGGGTTGTGCAAACATAATCGCCAAAAATCAAGATGTAAGGAATGTGAAGGTTCGTCTATTTGTCCTCATAATCATATAAGATCAACTTGTAAAGAATGTAATGGTAGTCAAATTTGTCCTCATAATCGTATAAAATACACTTGTAAAGAATGTGGAGGTGGTTCAATTTGCTCTCATAACCGTATAAAAGCAGAATGTAAAGAATGTGGTGGATCTGCAATATGTCCGCATAATCGTAGAAAAGCAGAATGTAAAGAATGTGGTGGATCTGCAATATGTCCGCATAATCGTAGAAAATACAATTGTAAAGAATGTGGTGGATCTGCAATATGTCCTCATAATCATATAAGATCAACTTGTAAAGAATGTAATGGTAGTCAAATTTGTCAACATAATTGTATAAAATACAGTTGTAAAGAATGTAATGGTAGTCAAATATGCGAACATAATCGTAGAAAATCAAGATGTAAAGAATGTGGAGGATCTCAAATTTGTCCTCATAATCGTCAAAAAACACAGTGCAAAGAATGCAATTTACCATCATATTTAGTAAATCTGCAAAGAAAACAGATTAGAAGGTGTTTTAGTAATTCAACATTAGTTAAAGAACAAAAATCAATTGAATATTTAGGTTGTTCAATTGATTTTTTCATACAATATTTTCAAAATAAAATGGATATTGCGAATGTTGATAAAGAAGAGAAGATGACATTTGATAACATTCATATTGATCATATTAAACCAGTATCAATGTTTGATCTAAATAATAAAGAAGAATTCTTAAAATGTTGTCATTATACAAATTTACAACCATTGTTAGCAAAAGATAATTTAGAAAAATCAAATACTTGGGATATAACAGATGAAATAGAATGGAATACTAAACTTATGAAAGATCTATTTTTATAAAAAATGACAACTTATATTATTATTTTATAAATGTCATTAGCCGTAAAACGTTTTAATGTTGTGAGAATGATCTTAAACAAATCTATATTTGATGAGAATATTATACATATTATCTTAAAATATTATTGGAAAGATTTAAAAAATAAACGTAAAGTTTTAGTAGATTGGATTATATTTGAACAATTGTCGTGGTATAATTTATGTAGAAATCCAAATGCTATAGATTTATTAAAAACCAATCCTACTAAAATAAATTGGATGTTTTTATCTGGAAATCCAAATGCTATAGATTTATTAAAAACCAATCCTACTAAAATAAATTGGATGTTTTTATCTGGAAATCCAAATGCTATTAATTTACTTGAAAATAACTTGGATAAAGTAAATTGGTATGAATTATCTACAAATCCTAATGCTATAGAACTTTTAACAAATAATCAAGATAAAATAGATTGGGATTTCTTATCATTTAATACGAATGCTATAGATTTATTAGAAAATAATCAAGATAAAATAGATTGGAATGCATTATCAACAAATCCAAATGCAATTAATTTACTTGAAAATAATATAGATAAAATAAATTGGTATGCTTTGTTTACAAATCCAAATGCTATAGATATACTTAAAAACAATCCCGATAAAATAGATTGGTACGAATTATCTGCAAATCCAAATGCTATTCATTTACTTGAAACTAACTTGGATAAAATATATTGGTGCGAATTATCTACAAATCCAAATGCTATAGATATACTTAAAAACAATCCCGATAAAATAAATTGGAATAAATTATCTAAAAACCCTAATGCTATAGAACTCTTAAAAAATAACAAAGATAAAATAAATTGGACTAAATTATCATCAAATCCTTCAATATTTGAAGATGAACCTATGCCTTTATAAAAAAATGATAACATTATTTTATTTTTTTTGTAAAAATGTCATTTGCCGTAAAACGTTTCAATGTTGTCAAAATCA
>Ga0255766_10002275_pt1 | contig 17132 bp, 10 predicted proteins | sample 071ome_23_FD_179966 | JGI IMG/M metagenome (GOLD analysis project Ga0255766, IMG submission 179966) | Coastal salt marsh microbial communities from the Groves Creek Marsh, Skidaway Island, Georgia - 071403BT metaG (version 2) | ecosystem: Environmental > Aquatic > Marine > Intertidal zone >... | reverse complement strand
AATCAAAAGTATTGGTACTGATGTTTGTGGTGATTTTTGTAAAGCACAAGATTTAATGAGAGAAATTATAACGGAGTTAGCATAATGAGTAAAAAGAATTTTGACATATACGATTATGTTCACAACAACAAATTTACTTTGAAAGTTGAGAACAAAGGAGGTACTAAAGTAGCTAAAGGATACAATGATATTAGAAAAACTAACATCAACGAAGTAAAAATCGTAGATGGTAAATTTTCATTATCTGAATCACTAAAAGCAAATGATAGACCTTTGGCAACTGAAGTTAAAAAACACTTCTTGGAAATCATTTCAACCTATAAAGGTTTTAAAGAGCAGATGAATAGACAATCTGATATTGTTGAAACTGCAGAAACTTTAGGTGGTGTTGTTGAGGCAGCAAAAACCCTAACTCTTTCTGAAGCTGGTGATTGGTTTGATAAAGTAACCATCAAAAGAAATATGAGTGAGTTAGAAAAAATGGATAAAGCATTTGATAAAGTTGCATCTGAAGCAAGAGCATTAGATGAAAGGTTACATTCATTGTATGAAGATATGGGACATATTTTAGGTAGATATTATGAAATCTCTGATATTGACCCAGATACTATGAAACAAAGACTTGGAGAAAAAAAGTAATATCATGATTAAATTAAAAGACTTATTATCAGAAAACTTAATCAACGAGGGAACTCGTTCACAAATTGGATATATTGATAGAAGTGGAAATATTGTATCTACTTATGTACATTGGGATGGTTATCCTGATTGGGTAGGTAAAATTGCTAAAAATCACTATGGTGGTGGAAAGGTAAAAAAATTACTTGCTATCGATAAAGGTGTTGGTATTTCTTCATTAAATAAAAAAATGGATGGTGGTGCAGACCACTCATTCAACAATCCTGGTAAAGACCAAACTATTTTCTATGGTAGAGATAGAGGTGAAAAGGGAGGAAAATTTATGAAAGGTAAATTTGATAAAGTTTCTAACTATATTAAGGATGCTGGTAATAGTGCTGGTGCCGAATATGTCTACCTTTACAATGAAAAGGATAAAAAATGGTATTACGCCGATGTTTACTCTGATAAAGAATTAAAACTATTATAAGACTATGCCTGCTCAATCACAACAACAACAAAAATTATTCGGACTTGCACTTTCAGTAAAGAGAGGTGAAACACCTCGTTCTGATGCATCTGCAGATGTATTAGGAATTGTAGACTCAATGACTGAAAAGGAAATCGAAGATTTCGCTTCAACATCTCATAAGGGATTACCTAAAAAGGTAGAACAACAAATTAGAGAAATGGTTAGAGAGATTATGAGAGAAAGAGCAATATCTGAAATGACTGAAGGTAAGAAAAGATTCAGACAGCAAGATGGTGTTGGTAAAGCTAAATACACAATCTCTTACCACGATGGAAAACAAAAACACAAAGATGGTAGTGATTTCTTTGGAATCCAAATCTTCAAAAACAAAAAGGATTTAGAAACTTTCAGAAATGCACTTTTGAAAAAAGGATATATTGAAGAATCAGTAAACGAAGGTATTGAACCACAAATCAAAAAGATTGCTTACTTTACAGGTACAAGACCTGAAGCAGTTGAGGATTTTGTTTCTAAGTACGCATTGAATTTTACTAAACTTCTTAAATATGTTGAAAAGGGCGGATTACCCCAAAGAATGGAATTTGTTGCCGCACTTGCTGGTAGACCAAATAATCCTAAACAAAAGAAAATTATCAAACAATTTCAAGAATCGGTAAACGAAAATAATATCAGTAATTTAATGAAAATCATGCAAAATAAGTATGATAGACAAGGATATTCATTAAAACAATTACATGATGAAGTTATAAATTATTTGGGTAAGAAAGATGGTGGATTAGTTTTTCAAGAATTTATAAAGAAAAACAAATCTAATAAAAAAGTGCAAGATGAATTTAACAAAACATCATTTTCGGAATCAGTAAACGAAGGATACTCTACTGAAGAGAAAAGAATTGTAATGATGGCAGTTAGAAAACTTGCTAAGTATAGAAATGTACCATTAGATTATGCAATTAATGATTTATTAGGTGCAGGACAAGAACTCGAAAGAGATATCAAAAAAGGAAAAATAAAATAAAAAGAAAAGGTGGTTTATCCACCTTTTTTTATGTCTTATCAATAAAACTAAAGAAAATATTATATTTTTTTTAGGTTTTATAAATTTTTATATATTTATTCGTATAATAACCCACAATCTATGTGGGTTCTGTTGGTTAATGAATACTCACCCTTTAATGTGAAGTGACCGAACAACCAAATTACACTAATCTATATTGAGGTTCCTCAAAATAACTTCAGCAAATTAAAAAAGGTAAAAAGTAAAATGGCAAATTCAAAATTGTTAAAAGAAGCAATTGCGGATGCTAAAGCTGTAAGAGAAACTGCTATCGCTAACGCTAAGATTGCACTTGAAGAAGCATTTACTCCGAGATTACAATCTATCCTATCAAGAAAGCTACAAGCTGAAATGGAAGGTGAAGAAGAAGTTGAGGAAGAATTGGATTCAAGTGATATTGGTGACGGTGATGAAGAATCTCCAGTTGAACCATCTAATGTTGCATCTGACGCACACACCGAACTTGGACCTGAATCTGAAGAAGAAACTGCAGAGGTAGGTGATGAGTTAGAAGAAGGTGACCACTCTGAAGAAGAAGTATCTGAAGAAGAAGAAATCGAAGAAGTGGATGGAGTTGGATATGATGACCCAACTAACGCTGATGACGCTGAAATTTCTGAAGAAGAAGGAGAAGAAGAAATTCACTCTGAAGAAGAAGAAATCGAAGAAGAAGATGAGTTAGATTTAGAGTCTATCATTAGAGAACTCGAAATGGGTATGGAAGAAGAAGATGAAGTATCTGAAGAAGAAGATATGGATTCTGAAGAAGAAGTACACGAAGAAGAAGATGAAGTTCATGAAGAAGATGAAATCGAAGATGAGTCTGAAGAAGAAGTAGAAGCTGATGAAGTGGAAGCTGAAGAAGAAGATGAAATGGATGATGAAATCGACTTAGATGAAATTCTTAGAGAAATGGGATACGGAGATGATGAAGAAGTTTCTGAAGAAGAACACGAAGATTCAGAAACGGAAGAAAAGTACGAAGAACTTGAAAAAGATTTAGAAGAAGCATATGCTACTATTAAAACTTTACAAGGTACTATCAACGAAGTAAACCTATTAAACGCAAAATTATTATACGCTAATAGATTGTTCAGAGCTTATAACTTAAACAATGAGCAAAAATCTAAAGTTGTTGAAAACTTAGACAGAACATCATCTGTTAGAGAAGTAAAATTAGTTTACGCTACGTTAGCAGAATCAATGAATTTTACAGGAACTGAGAAAAAAACTAAGAAAGTTGTAGCTGAAGCTGCATCTAAACCAGTTGCTTCTACTGCTCCTGCAAAAGAAATTATTTCTGAAAACACAAATGCATTAGCTGAAAGATTTAAGCAATTAGCTAATATCAAATAATTAACTTAACATTAAAGGAAAAGAAAAATGGCAAATTTTGATTTATCTAAACTAATGGAAGGAAAGAACCCACAAACTGTAATGTTGAATGAAACAAGACAACTTAAAGGAAAATGGGAAAACACAGGACTTCTTGAAGGTTTAGGAGAAAAAGAACAAGGCTCAATGGCCGTTCTTTTAGAAAACCAAGCAAAGCAATTGCTTGATGAGGCATCACAAACTGGTGTCGGTAATAATAGTGAAGAGTGGAGTGGTGTAGCCCTTCCTCTTGTAAGAAGAATCTTTGGTGAGATTGCTTCTAAAGAATTCGTTTCTGTTCAACCAATGAACTTACCTTCAGGTCTAATCTTTTATTTAGACTTTAAGTATGGAACTGCAACTGGTGGAAAATCTACTGGTACTGGTGGTTCATTATTCGGTGGTACAGGTGCGGACTTAGGTTCAACTGATGTTGCACAAGGTGGTCTTTATGGTTCAGGTTCTTACGGATACTCTGTAAACGAATTCACTGCTTCTGTTGCAACTGGTGCTCAGACTTGGGCTTCTGCTTCTTGGGCTGATGTAGGATTTGACGCAGTACTTTCTGCTTCAGTTGCTGCAGGTGATGTTCAAAAAGTAACTTTCGCTGCAACTCAATTAGATAACGCTGATTTAGACGCAGTAAGAAGTTTCAGAATTTCTGGTACTGACATTACTGATAATGTAAACTTTAGTCAATTTAACTCTTCAGATGGTACAAACATCACTGCGTTTGTATTCTCTCAAGTAGCTGTTGACCAAAACGCAATTACAGTAAACTATTCAAGAGTACCTTCTGACTATGCAAGAGGTGACTTCGAAGCTGGTAAACCACAAAGAGGTTCATCTATTGATGCGGATATCCAAATCCCAGAAGTAGACTTAGAATTGAAGTCTGAAGCAATCGTTGCTAAGACAAGAAAACTAAAGGCTGTGTGGACTCCTGAGTTAGCACAAGACCTTAATGCTTACCACAGTATTGATGCTGAAGCAGAGTTAACTTCTATGTTATCTGACTATATCTCATTAGAGATTGACTTAGAAATCTTAGATATGTTAGCTTCTAACGCATTAACTACTGAGTACTGGTCAGCAACTATTGGTGAAGAGTATGTAAATAGTGCATGGACTTCTGCAACTGCAGGACAAGCATATCAGAAAAATACTTGGTTCCAAACTTTAGGTACTAAAATTAACAAAGTATCTAACAAGATTCACCAATTAACATTAAGAGGTGGAGCTAACTTTATCGTTGCTTCTCCTGATGTATGTACTATCTTAGAATCAATCCCAGGATTTACAGTTTCTGCTGATAAAGATGCAATGTCTTTCGCAGCGGGTGTAACTACTGTTGGTGCTTTAGCTAGTAGATATACTGTTTACAAAAATCCTTATATGACTTCTAACGAAATCTTATTAGGATTTAGAGGTTCTAACTTCTTAGAAACTGGTGCTGTATATGCTCCGTATGTACCTCTAATCATGACACCATTAGTGTATGACCCAACTAACTTCACTCCAAGAAGAGGAGTTATGACAAGATACGCTAAGAAAATGGTTAGACCAGAATTCTATGGTAAGATTTATGTTAAAGATTTAGCATCTATCTAATCTTAGTTAGTTCTTAGATAAAATTAGAGGGGTAGGAAACTATCCCTCTTTTTTTATGCCTTTTTGAAAAACACTATTCTTATATTTCTTTATATTTATAGATACGATATTAAAAGAGAGGAATAATAGATGTCAGTAGAATACATATACCCAGGTTCATCATCATTTGCTACGGGTTCAACTCCTTTTGGTACTTATGATTCAGAGTCTTCATTTCAAACCGATGCTCCTAAAGTAGCAAATTGGTGTGCAAAGAGATTAGGATATCCTGTCCAAAATGTGGAATTGGTTGATGAAAATCTATTTGCTTGTTTTGAAGAAGCAACTGCAGAGTATGCTTCACAAGTAAATCAATTCAACATTAGAAATAACTTAGATACACTTAAAGGAAATCCAACGGGTACGAATTATAGTGGAAAGTTAGTACAAGGTTCATTCTTACCAACGGTTGTTGGTATATCCGATGCTTATGGAACATTATCTGGTGTTGGTGGTAATACTGATATTAAAAGTGGTTCTATTGATTTAGTCATCGGACAACAAAGATATGATTTAGACGCTTTATTTGCAAGTGGTAGTGAGGGTGGAAAACGAATAGATGTAGTCAAGGTATTCCATGAGGTAACTCCTGCTATTAATAGATTCTTTGACCCATATTCAGTTTCTGGTCAAGGAACACTTAACTTAATTGATGAATTTGGATTTGGTTCATTCTCACCAGCAGCACAATTTGTATTAATGCCAATTTTTGAAGATATGTTAAGAATTCAAGCAATTGAATTCAATGACCAAATTAGAAAATCTGGACACTCGTTTAATATCACAAACAATAAATTACAAATTTTCCCAATACCAACTTCAACTGGTAAACTATGGTTTGAATATTTTGTGAGAGATGAGTTTGTACAAAACTCAACATCAGTAACACCTGATGTAGTTTCAGACTACTCAAACATAGGATATGACTTTATACCATATACATCTATAAATGATGTTGGTAGACAATGGATTAGAAAATATACACTTGCTCTCGCAAAAGAACTATTAGGAGCAATCAGAGAAAAATATAGTTCAGTACCTATTCCTGGTTCCGAAATATCGTTGGATGGAGCAGCATTAAGAGCTGAAGCACAAACTGAAAAAGATGCTTTGATTGAACAACTCAGAGAAAACTTGGAAGAGTTAAGTAGAAAAAATCAGTTTGAAATTAGAAATAACGAATCTAATTATCAGCAAGAAATGTTACGAAAAGTTCCATTAACGATATACACCGGATAAGATGCCAAGATTTGCATTAGATAGAGACATACGATTTTTTGAATCAATTTCAAAAGAGTTGGTAGATACTGTAATTGAAACTACGGTAGTTCTATTCAAACTTGCTATTGAAGATATCTCAACAAACCTTTATGGTGAATCTCTAAACAAATCTTATTATCAAGGTACGGAATGTACTGCAGTCATCGAAAGAGATGATACTTCGGTTTCTTACGAAGGTTTTGGTTCAGATAGTGGACAAAATGTAGAATTCAGATTCAATCGTATTACATTAAAAGATAAAGGATTCTATCCCGAAATTGGTGATATTATTAAACACAATGATGCTTATTTCGAAATTGATAATGTAAGAGAGGACCAACTAATTGGTGGACAAAGTGGAGAGAAATTCTCAATTATTTGTTCAACATTTATGACAAGAAGAAGTTCTATTCAAACTGAAATGAGAGTTATATAATGAACAAGAAGGAAACAAATAGAGCATTACAAAGAGGTATCAAACCAGAATACACTAAGGGTGTAAAACTTTTAGATGTAGATACTACTATTGCAGAGTATATGGTGGATACTGTAATTCCTGATGTAGAAGAACACAATAGTAAAGTTAAAGTTCCCCTACTTTATGGAAATGCTGAAAGATGGAATAATGCTCGAGCAAAGGGATATCTGAGAGACCAAAGGGGTAAGATTCAAATTCCATTGGTAATGTTTAAGAGAAACTCTATTGAGAGAGATTCTAACTTAGCACAATTCAAAGATGTAAATACTCTTCCTGCTTATAAAAAATATTCTTCAAAAAATAAATACGAAAGATTTACCTTACAAACAAATGCAAAGTCTCCCTTAGAACAATATGAAGTTTCTGTACCTGATTATGTAACTGTAACTTATGAGGTAATGATTTGGACATCGTTTACCGAACACATGAATAAGATTGTAGAGGCATTTCAATATGCTACTGATAGATATTGGGGTAAAGAAGATGGATTCAAATTTAGAACTCGTATTGACTCATTTGATAATCAACAAGAAGTAGGAGAAGGTTCGGAAAGAATTATTAGAACCTCTTTCACTATGGTTGTAAACGCATATCTACTTCCTGAAACTTATGATGAAAAACCAACCGTTAGAAAATCATTCACACCAAAAAAAGTAGTATGGGGTGTAGAAACGGATTTAAGTGGACTTACATTTACAAATCCTAATATTATAAATGAATATCAAAATGTTTTAGATTTCGTTACTATAAGAAGTTCTCAAAGAGCAGAATTTGTAAGTGCGAATCAAGTTAAACTAACCAATGTTAGACAACCGGTTTTACCACCGGAACTCATAGGTTCTTTTGATACCATAAATTGGTATAGAGTTTACATCAATTCAGAATTCAAACCAGCATCGGTTTATTCTTATTCTTTTAATGGTGCAACAAATGAAATAACATTTGTATTTACTGGTCTTGGTTTTAACTTAGATTCAAACGATGAAGTAGACATTGTTGGTAAATTTGAACAATTATGAGTGATATAAAAACCATAAAAAATATAATGAAAGAAGTTAACGAACCCAATGAGTTCGTTATGGAAGAATACAATGGTACTCATCCATTATATTGGATATGGAGAGTTCAGAATTGTAGACTAAAGACTTTAGATAGTAGAGTTGCTGATAAAAGAAAAACGGAGCATCGTTTTGATGTTTTTATTTGGGGTGGTTACATTGCTCCAAGAGACTACAAGTACGAGCAGGTTGGAAACGATTTTCATATAAAGTTTATAAGAGCAAACTTTCCATCAATAATTGAAAATCCAAATGACCCAAATTTTGGAGAAGCATGGCAGATTGAGTCAAGTGATGAAATTAAAATTGAAGGTGATTTAGAGCAAGTTAACTAATGGCAAGAAGAAGACCACATATAGAAATTGGTAATATTGAAAAGAAAAGAGATAAGGAATCTTTTAGAACATTCTTATTAGATGTAATTAAAGATACATTTATAAAAGAGTTTACACCTACATCTATTTCCTTAAATGATGAATTGTTTACCCTTACATTAGGTCCTGTTGATAACTCAACACCATCGGATGGTGATTACACGGATTACGGTGATATAAAGGGGTATAGATTTGTTTATGAAGATTTGATTGTAGATGATGTGAAAGATTACATTGATGTATATTTATATGGAGTAAAGCAGACGGGAGATAGGTACGAAGTTAAAATATTCAATTCTATTGGTGGTGAAATAACTACTGGTAATTTGATGAACGGTGTATCCATCAAAATCATTTTTAATCAAAGTATTACATTAGTTCCAGCAGATGTGGTTAGAACTGACTTTGAAATTAAAGGTAAAATTGTAGAAATTGAATAATGGCTAGATTAATACCACAGAAGCAGATAGAAGAAATAAATCAGTTTAAGGATTCCATATCCGTAGCTAACTCTGTTTTTATTTCTGGTTCTCTTTTAGTATCTCAATCAATAGATATTGGGTCAACTGCCGATACTATACAAAGAATCACAGGTTCGGTAGAAATAACTGGTTCATTAGAATTAGATGGTCAGTTATCGTTTAAGGATGCTCAAAGTAGATTAGACGCAACCTCATCGTTCTCTGATGAATCTGTTGATACTCAACGATTTGGTGGTATTTCAGTAACCGAATTTGGAGGTAGTGATGCCACTATTTATGTATCTGCTACAAGGGGTGATGATACAAATGATGGTCGTTCACCACAATTCCCACTAAGAACTATAAAGAAAGCAGCCGAATTAGCAACTCCTGGTGATGATGGTAGATTTGGTTTAGATACTGGTTCTAACTTTACTGGTTTCCGAATCGATGTAGATACTGGTAATTATGTAGAAGATAACCCAATTGAATTACCAAGAAACACAACTGTTTGGGGAAGTGGTTTAAGGGTAACAAAAATTATTGCTAAAAACGAAAACGAAGACCTTTTTTGGGTAAATTCTGGTTGTTATCTTGCTGAAATGACTTTCGCAGGTCTAAGAGTTTATCCATCGGTTGATGTAGCAGCAAAAGGATTTGCTATTGCATTCGCACCAAACGCATTTATTACAACATCTCCTTATGTTCAGAACTGTTCGATGATTTCGAATCAGGAAAATTCATTCTTAGAAGCATACGAAGAAATACCTGCGGGTGGTGGTGGTTTGAATGTAGATGGTAATAGAATCCATCCCGACTCACCACTTGCTTCAATGGTACTTGATGCATATACACAAATTGCACCAAATGGTGTGGGTTGTCAGGTTGTTGGTAGAGGATTCATTCAGTTGGTATCATTCTTCACCAACTTCTCAGCATATTCAGTAAAAGTAATTGATGGTGGACAAGCAGTACTACTTAACTCAAACACCTCGTTTGGTGATTATGGTATGTACGCATCTGGTTCTCGTTTCATTACAGGTAGTGGTGGTAACCAAAATGCATTTATAAATGTACAAAATAACTATTCAATTATTGTTGATACAATTGAAGATGGTCTTTCTGCAATTCCACCATTGGTAACGAATACCGAAAATGGATATAGAGCAACTGACCCAAATGTAATTCCTCAATACTTTACTTCGGCAGATTCTAATGCTGAAGTTGCAGAAATTGCAAAATCTGATTTTAGATTAGTAACATCTGTAATTGAAAATGGTGATACTAATGAAGTTGCTTTAGTTGCAAAAAGTAGTACAACTGGATATTCATCAGCATCGGTTTATAATATTAGTGGTGATACACAAATCACATCATCATTAACTGCATCGGTTTCTGATATTCAAAAAATAGATACAAACTATACAATAGTTCTTGATATTATTGATAGAGGTAACGCAGCAACATCATCATATACTCAAGTTGAAAATACTTCAGCATCAATTTATGTTGGTGATGTCGAACAATATAAAAGTGGAATTGCAGTAACTTCTACAACTAAACAAATTGTTGGAGATAGGTTTGATGAGGTAATTGATATTATTACCAATGGACCAACATTTGCAGATACACTAATAACAAACACTTCAGCAAGTTTCAAATTTTCAAGTGAAACTCCATATGAAACAGATGTTATTTCATCAGATAGTATTGTTCAAAGTATTAGTGAATCTATATCGATTGTTTATAATATTTTAGACAATGGAACTGGTTCAAATGTAGTTCCAACTATTGTACCAAGTAGTTCAATAGCAAACCCAACGGTTGAATACCAAAATGCATACGAATTATTGATTAACAATATTCCATTTATTCAAGAAGAAACAATTCTTTATTTGTCATCTTCTTGGAGTGAATTTGAATACAATCAAGAAACTTGTAAAAGGGATGTTGGATACATTGTAAGTGGTGCCGCACATGATTTATTATATGGTGGAAATGAAGAATCTGTAAGAAGTGGTATTTTCTATTATCAGTATCCATCAGACGCAACAACGACACAAAAAGACCCTACACTAACTGCAATAAAATATGTTAGAGGTCTTACTGAAAATATATTAAAGAATAAAACATTTAGAGATACAAATTCTGATATTGATAATGGATATGATGTTTTATTCAATAACAAAGATTTTATTAGAGAAGAAACGATTGCATATCTAAGTTCATCTTGGTCTACTTTTGATTATAATGAAGCAAAATGTAGAAGAGATTTAGGATACATAATTGATGCAGTTGGAACTGACTTATTATACGATGGTAATGAAAGAACCCTCGAGGCAGGAAACTTCTATTACAAATACCCTTCGTTAGCAACTACTGATAATAGAACCGATGGTCAAAAACAACAAACTTTAGATGGTATAAAGTATGCCAAAAGATTATCACAAAAATTGGTTAACAATGAAACATTTGTAACTGCATCACAATCAATTCAAGCAGCAGCCGATTTAGCAAGAAAAAATCGTTCTCTTATTCAAGATGAAACGATTACATATATAAACACAAAATATCCAACATTCTCTTACAATGAGGCAAAATGTAGGAGAGATACTGGATATATTATTGACAATGTTATCACCGATTTAGTTTATGGTGGTAATGAAAGAAGTGAATTGGCAGGATTGTATTACTACTTATACCCTTCTATTGCAAATACAACTCAATTAGAAGAAACTTTAGAAGGTATAAGATACTCACAAGGTTTCTTACGAGAAATAGTATTATCAAACAATATCAGTACACCACAGATTGTTCTAAATACTGATGGTAACATACGAGTAACATCTTATACACCAACAACAGGTTCTATTAGTGGTGGGGAAACTGAAATACAAATAGTATCTCAATCTTTCGGTATTATTGAAGATATTATAAGATATGGTGATTCTAATGTATTGGGTGCTATAGCAGCAAACTCAAGTGATATTGAATGGACTACTACAAGTCCTGTAAACACAAGTGGAAGAAATCAAATAACAAGTAGTACAAGTTTTGATAATACATACACCGAAAGTATTTCAAGTAATTATGAAACCGTTATAAAAATAATTGAAAGTGGTTCATCAATAACTACTGAAGAAACAATAGGAACCGATTCTAAAGGAAATCCAATATCAACAGTTGGTATTCCTAAAAATTCTTATGGAGACAATTTAGTAAAAACGGTAACTGGTGTAAACATTCCTAATGAAATTACAATAGTAAAAAATACCGATTCGGCAATTAAATTTAATAATAATAATCAATACACCGCATCGGTAACGGCATCTTCGGTTGAGGTAGCAAAAGTATCATCTTCATTCGCAGTAGTTTCCGATATTATAGAATTTGGAATTACTGGAAGTCGAATAATAAGTGGTTCATCTGATGCATCAACTTATTTTGAAGTTGTAACATTGGATAGTAATTATAACGCATTTTATTTTAACAAGAATCAGTTATCAAAATTTGATGACATTGATGGAAAGGATTTACCAGAAGATAGTGGTTCTTATGATGATGGAATAAAAGACCCAACACTTACTCTAAAACGAGGAGAACTATATACTTTCTCTATTAACTCTCTAAATATCGTAGATGGTGGAAGTATAAATCCTGATGAGAGACAACCATTCTATATTAAAACACAAAGAAAATCAGGAACAGAGTTCCAATACACAACTGGTATAACAAATAATGGAACAACATTTGGTACTTTAACATTCATTGTACCATTTGATGCACCCGATAGGTTATTCTATGTGAATGGAAATAATGTTTCTGCAAGTGGTGTAATTGATATTGTAGACAACTTACCTTTATCTGATACTCAAAGATATATTGATGTTCCATCTAAAGGTGAAATAGAGGTTGTTTACAACACTATTGATAATATTAAGGTAACTGATAACATTCAATTTAGTTCATCTTTTTCAGCGTCTGTAAATGATACTCATAATGTAAGTTCATCATTCGCAACCGTGATTGATGTTTTGGAGAATGGATTAGATAATTTACCAACGGTTGTTAGTAATATTACCGGTTCAATAAAGAAAAGTAATATAAGTCAATATACTTCATCAACTGATGCAACGGTTGGTATTAGAAATATTGTAACATCATCTTTTGATACAATTATTGATATCTTAGAAAATGGAACTGACAACATACCAACTTTAGATGACAATGTGTCAGATTTAATTAAAGTAACTTCGACCAATCAGTTAACATCATCAGTTTCTGCTGGTGATTATGAGGTGGGTCTTGTTAGTTCATCATACGCAACTATTATTGATGTTTTATTTAATGGATTGGGTAATTTACCAAGTGAAATCTTAAATACTTCAGCAAGTATAAAAGTAACCAACACACCTCAATACATTTCTGCATCTTCGGTTAGTAGTGAAGAAATCAACAAAGTATCATCTTCGTTTGCTATTGTATTAGATATTGTAGAAAATGGAACGGGTAGTATTCCTACGATTGTAGAAAATGTAAATGAGAATATAAAAGTTGGAAACATAGGACAATATATTTCATCCTCTTATAGTGGTTCATTAGAAGATGTATCTTACCTTTCTTCATCATTCGCAATAGTAACGAGTATAATTAAAAATGGATTAAATTCGGCACCAACTCTTGTTGATTATACAACAAGATTGACAACCGAAAATGCAATAGCATCTTATGAAATATTAAAAGAAAATATTGATTTTATCCAAGAAGAAACAATAGCATACTTATCATCTTCTTGGTCAACTGCTTCTTACGATGAACAAAAGTGTAGAAGAGATGTTGGATTTATTGTTAGTGGTGCAGCAGAAGATTTAATTTGGAATGCAAATTCCGCATCGGTAGTAAATGGTAAGTTCTATTTTGAGAACCCTTCTTTAGCAGAAACTTCTCAGATAAATCAAACTTTAGATGGTATCAATTACGCAAGTAGATTGGCACAAAAACTTATTCAAAATATTGAATTTGTAACATCATCTGAAGAAAGGTTATTAACACAAACTTTATTAACTGAAAACACACCATTTATTCAGAATGAAACTATTTCTTATTTGAGTTCTTCATGGTCAACATTTGATTATAATGAAGTAACTTGTAAAAGAGATATAAACTATATAATTGATGCAGTAAAAACTGATATTGTTTATGGTGGTAATGAAAGAAGTGCAAACGCAGGAGAATTCTACTACCTATACCCATCGGATGCTACCGGTTCTCAATTACAACAAACACTTGATGGAATTGACTATGCAAGAAGATTAGCAGATAAAGTAATACAAAATGTTGAATTTATAACTTCTTCAAATGAGGCATCGGCATCTCATCAGTTATTGAGAGACAATAAACAATTCATTCAAGATGAAACTATTGCATATATTTCAGCAAGTTGGTCTGACTTTGATTATGTAGAGTCAACTTGTAAACGAGATGTGGGATACATCATTGATGCGGTTGCAACAGATACACTTTATGGAGGTAATGAAAGAACTGTTGAAGCAGCAAGATATTATTACCTATATCCATCGGATGCTACTGGTTCTCAATTATCTCAAACAACTGATGCGATTAATTACGCAAGAAGATTATCTGAAAACATTATAGTAAATACACAATTTGCATCTGCACCATTTAGTAGAACAAATGGATATGACCTAATCTTCAAAAACAGAAACTTAATTCAAACTGAGGTTGTAGAATACATTTCTTCATCATGGGCAGATTTTGAATACGATGATGTAAAATGTGCAAGAGATGTAGGATATATTTTAGACGCAGTATCTACTGATTTACTTTATGGAGGAAACGAAAGAAGTAGAGTAGCAGGTGAATTCTACTACCTATATCCATCAGATGCTACTGGTTCTCAATTAACACAAACAGTTGATGGTGTTAAGTGGGCAAAATCAATGACTGATGAAATTTTACAAAACAATTTATTTGTAACAGCATCGGAACAAAAGTTAGCAGTAGCAAGTTTAATAACTGAAAATAAACAACTAATACAAGATGAAACAATAGCATATTTATCTTCATCTTGGTCAACATTTGATTATAACGAATCTAAATGTAAAAGAGATGTTGGATATATTTTAGATGCAGTTGTGACTGACTTTGTATATGGTGGTAATGAAAGAAGTGCTAAGGCAGGAGAATTCTACTATCTATATCCTTCAGAAGCAACTGGTTCTCAACTATCTCAAACATCGGATGGTGTTTCTTTCGCATCAAGACTTACAAATAAGTTAATTACAAATACAACTTTAGTAAGTCCTTCGATAGAAAGACAATCAACTTATGATTTATTATTTGAAAACAAATCATTCATACAAGATGAGGTAATATCTTATATTTCTTCTTCTTGGAGTGGTTTTGACTATATAGAATCTAAATGTAGAAGAGATACTGGATATATTATTGATGCGGTTGCAACTGATACACTTTATGGTGGTAACGAGAGAAGTGTAACTGCGGGTGAGTTCTATTACTTATTCCCATCTGAAGCAACTGGTTCTCAATTACAACAAACATTGGATGGTGTAAGACATGCGGCAGGTGTAGCAGATAAACTGATTGAAAATACAATATTTACTACTGCCTCTTTAGACAAAAAACAATCTTATGATTTAATCTTAGACAATAAAGACTTAATTCAAGATAATGTTATTGACTTTATAGACCAGACATATCCATACTTCACTTATAATAGAACTAAGTGTAGAAGAGATACTGGATACATTATTGATGCGGTTGTAACTGACTTATTGTATGGTGGTAATCAAAGAAGTGTTGTAGCAGGTGTTTATTATTATCTATACCCATCTGAAGCAACTACAACTCAAATAATAGAAACTGTACAGGCAATACGATATGCCGATTCAATTAGTAAAAAGGTTGTACAAAATGAAGAATTGGTAACACCATCAATTTCTAAGAACACGGAAAACAATATTAGGTTTACTAATTCTACTCAATATACCGATTCATTAGCAATTAGTGGAAGTGAAGTATTAGAAATAAGTTCTTCATTTGAAACTGTTACTGGAATTATAACAGATGGTGTAAAATCATTTACTCCAACAGATGCATCATATGACCCATCAAGTGGAGATTTTGTAATTACTATTGCAAACCATTCACTAAGTACATCAAATGGTATTTGGATAAAACCTAATTCATTTACCTTTACTTGTGAAATGGATGGTAATAGAACTGAACATATTTTACCTTCACTCGGTCAACCCGCATACAATAATAGATTACCAATAACAGCAACAACATCAGATACTATAACTGTAAATGTTGGCAAATCAGGTCCGAATATTGAATTCAATCCAACTAATGCATCTTATGACCCTGCAACTGGTGATTTTGTGGTAACTGTTGGAACTCATAGTTTAAGTGTTGGTGAAGGTATCGTTATGGAACCTGAATCATTCGCATTCACTTGTGATATGGATGATAACCAATCAGTTAAATCTTATCCAAGAGTTGGTATAGACCCTAAAGCAGTTCGTTCTATTCCTCTAACTGCGGTAACTGATACTACATTAACATTTAATGTTGGAGCATCTGGTCCAAACAAATATTTCACACCTGTATCTGCATCTTACAATGCATTAACTGGTGATATGACATTGACTGTTAGTGAATCATTCGGATTGGGTGTTGGTAGAAGTGTAGTATTGGAAGATGAATCATTTGCATTCACTTGTGACCAAGATGGAAACACAACAACTCATTCTTACCCAAGACCAGGTTCAGACCCATATGCTGGAAAATCAATTGTGATTACTTCAGTTGGTACAACAACACATACTATAACCGATGCACCATACGATTCAGCAACTGGTGATGTTACTATAACAATTGCTAATCACGGATTCTCAAATGGAGATTACATCAAATTAGATGATAACTCTCTAACTTATACTTGTGTATTAGATGGTAATACAACTACCAAATCTTACCCAAGACCTAATTACGATTATCCAAGTGGAAGATGGTTAGAGATTTCAAATGTAACTACAAATACATTTGATATCAATATTGGTTCATCTCCATATGTAGGGGCACATACATTCGTATCTGCAACTTCTGATGGATTAGAAAGACAAGATGGTACATTTACAATCAATGTGGGTAATGCTGGAAGTGCTTCTGGTTCTTTACACACATTTGTATCTGCATCAAATAACGCAGTTAAACACGAACCTCAATCAGTACACACATTTGTGTCTGCATCAAATGGAGCATTG
>Ga0255766_10002273_pt1 | contig 17138 bp, 16 predicted proteins | sample 071ome_23_FD_179966 | JGI IMG/M metagenome (GOLD analysis project Ga0255766, IMG submission 179966) | Coastal salt marsh microbial communities from the Groves Creek Marsh, Skidaway Island, Georgia - 071403BT metaG (version 2) | ecosystem: Environmental > Aquatic > Marine > Intertidal zone >... | reverse complement strand
ATTCTGTACCAAAACCATCTAAGTATAAATATTAGCCCTGTTCCTGCCCCTATTTGAAGAATAATTCCAAAAGCTTGAAGTGAATTATTAAGAAAAAGGGCAAAAAAAGCTGATAATATCATAAGTAAAACAGTAAATACTCTTCCCATAAATACATAATGCTTTTCAGATTTATTTTTAACATAAAATCTTCTGTAAAAATCATGAACAAGATAGGACGATCCCCAATTCAAATGAGTTGAAATTGTTGACATAAATGCAGCAATTAAAGATGCTACTAAAAGACCTAAAAGACCTGACGGTAAAAAAGAAATCATTGCAGGATAAGCAAGATCATTCCCAACTATTGTGTTTGGAAATGCTTGTTGCAGAGATTCAATATTTGGATATACAACTATAGAGGCTAAAGCAATAAGAATCCATGGCCAAGGTCTTACAGCGTAATGCATAAAGTTAAAAAGCAGTGTTGCCCAAATAGCATTTTTTTCGTCTTTTGCAGACAACATTCTCTGTGCGATGTAACCACCTCCACCTGGCTCAGCTCCAGGATACCATACTGCCCACCATTGAACAGCAAGTGGAATTATAAATACTGCAATAAATAAATCTCTATCTGCTATGTCTGGAATTAAACTTAATTTGGGAATTACATCTGGATGATTTAAAAGATTAGTTAAACCTTGTATTTGAGGTAACGATACAATTTCATAAGCGGCCCAAAAAGTAGCAAGCATTGCCAGAATAAATTGAAAAAAGTCGGTAATAATTATGCCTCTAAGCCCTCCTATTGAACTATAAATTACAGTAATTCCACATGAAATTAATAATGTTTCTATCGGAGAAAGACCTAATAGTGCTCCTCCGATTTTAATTCCGGCAAGACAAACACTAGCCATTATTAGAACATTGAAAACTGCACCTAAGTAAAAAGCTCTAAAACCTCTAAGAAAAGCAGCACCTTTTCCACTGTACCTTAACTCATAAAATTCAAGATCTGTTAATACTTTTGATCGTCTCCACAGCTTTGCGTAAATAAAAACTGTAAGCATACCTGTTAGTAAAAATGCCCACCATACCCAATTTCCTGCAACTCCGTTTGTTCTAACAATATCTGTAACAAGATTTGGAGTGTCAGCAGAAAAAGTTGTAGCAACCATAGAGATGCCAAGAAGCCACCACGGCATTTTTCTTCCTGAAAGGAAAAACTCAGTAACATCCTTACCAGACTTTTTTGAAACAATAACCCCAATTAAAAGAGATATTACAAAAAAGGCTGATATTATAAGCCAATCAATGTTTTCAAGTTGCATGTTAAAAGTTTATCTTAGTACTAAATTAGTGAGATTGATTCATTCAAGTAAATATATAATTATTTTATTCTTTTCAATAATTTTTGTTGTATTTGGATATGCTCAAGATAATCAATCTGGATCCGCAGGAAGTCCATTTATTCCAGTAAAGCCTGATTCTAAAAAATCTCTTTTAAATATTGATAAAAAGGAGAATCCATATCTTAAGAAATTTGAAGATAAGAACAAAAAAAACTTTTTTCCTGATGCAAATGTTAAGGAGAAAAAACCAGAAAGATTTATTAACTCAAATGAATTTTATCTTTCTAGACTTAACAAAAAAGAGTCAGAATCAAGTAAGAATATCAATAAGTTTAAAGTAGACCAATTTTTAGGAGAAATCCGAAATGATGGTGAATATGTAAATATTATTTTACGCGACCATGAGTATCCAGATGGAGATTTAATTAAAGTTGAGGTTAATGAGCAAATAGTTATGCCAGCCATTTTACTTACTGAAAAAGCAAAAGGATTTAAGCTTGATCTAAAAAATGGGTTTAATGTTGTTGACTTTGTTGCTCTTAATCAGGGAACATCAGGACCAAACACAGCAGAAATAATAGTATATGACGATCAAGGTAAGTTAGTAGGGACAAACAGGTGGAACTTGGCTACTGGTGTAAAGGCAACTTATATTATTTACAAAAATTAACTATATAGCTCTAACATTGAGTTTATAAATTTATCAACTTCCTCGCTTGTTCCAGTGCTAATTCTACACCAATCATAAAAGGGAGGAAAAGGACGACCAATTCTAACCCCTTTTTCTAGCATTTCATTTGAAAGTTTATCAATATGCATCTTAGATTCAAAGAATACAAAATTTGTGCTAGACTCTACATATTTTAAGTTTAGGTGATCTAAAAGTTTATATATTTTAGTCTTTTCTTCATTTGCTTTTTTTAATGAAAACTTGTAAAAATCATCATCATTTAGAGCCTCAGATGCAGCTGCAACTGCAAGTACATTTGTTTGTGCCATAATTTTAGGTCTTCCGTAAGGAGAATATTCGCCAAATAATTGATCAGCTAATTCAGGTTTTAAAACTAGATAACCAATTCTTAGTCCTGCTAGTCCGTAAACCTTAGAAAAAGTTCTAGAAACAATAACATTCTTTTCATGTCTAACTAAATAGTCCATTGATGGATAATCTGACTCATTTATATAATCGTAATATGCTTCATCACAAAAAACTAAAGTTTGTTTTGATACATCCTCGCAAAATTCAGCAAATGAGTTTCCGTTCAATAATGTTCCCGTAGGATTATTTGGATTTGCTATAAATACCATATTAGTTTCTTGATCTATACTTTCTCTTAGTTTTTTTAGATCATAACCTTTATCTGAATCTACTGGAACCCATTTAATCTCTCCTCCCCAGGCTTCTGCATAACTCATTAGTGCTAAATATGTTGGCTGACCTGCCACAATATTTCCGCCTTTATCAGAAATTGCAAGACCAGTAACTCTTAACGCTTCATTAGATCCTCCAGTAATTACAATACTTTCAATTGGAACATTATGTTTTTTAGCTAAAGTTTCTTGAAGTTTCTGAATAAATTCATAAGGGTACCTACAGGCATCATTGAAAGAATTTTTAATTGCATTTAAAACTCTTTCCGATGGACCATAAGGATTTTCATTAGAACTTAACTTCACTATAGAAGGTGTTGGTCTTGGATTATATTTCTTAATTTCTTCGGCTGATAAAATTGAAGGAGTTAGCATTAAACCTCCAATACCTAGAGAAGATTTAAACCATTCTCGTCTTGATTGCATACAAAAGTAATTTTCAATAATTTAAAAAAGATACTATTCATTTCAAAATTTAATCGTTAATTTTCAATATGGTAGATTTCTTTAGTACTATTGAAACTATAATTAGTCAAATTATATCTCCCCTAAATTGGATAATGTTATTGTTAATAATAGGAGGAGGAATCTATCTTACAGTTATTTCAAAAGCAAATCCATTAATGAGGATAGTTAGTGGATTTAAATTAATGATAAGAAAAGACTCTTCAAGTATTGGAATTTCTAGATTTCAAGCATTATCAGCAGTTCTTGCAGCAACAGTTGGTCTTGGAAATATTTCAGGTGTCTCTATTGCAATCAATCAAGGTGGCCCTGGTGTTTTAGTATGGATGTGGGTGACTGCTTTAATTGGAGCAACAATAAAGTTTTTTTCAGCATCACTTGCAGTTAATCTTAGAATGAAAGACGATAATGGAGAATATCTGGGTGGCCCTATGTATTATATGAGTCTAGGTATAAAAAAATGGGGGCGTCCATTGGCAATATGGTTTTCAATAGCTGGACTAGTTGGTGTTCTTCCAGCATTTACAGCTAATCAATTAACCCAGTCATATATTGATGTTTTAAATCCTAATGAGTTTATTAATCTTGGTATTTTTGGTTGGAAGCTTCTTATTGGAATAGTTTTTACAATTTTAACATCATTTGTAATTTTTGGTGGTTTAAAATCTATAGTTAAAATAACTTCAGGTTTAGTTCCGCTTATGGTAATACTATATTTCATGCTTGGAATCTATATTTTGATTTCTAACATTGATGCTGTTCCATCTACTTTTTATTTAATTTTTAGTGAAGCGTTCAATTTTAATACAATTGTTCAGGGAGGATTTTGGGGAATAGTATTAATTGGTATAAGGAGAGCTATTTTCTCAAGTGAAAGTGGTGTTGGGCTTGCACCTATATATCATGGTCAATCTACTACAAAACAAGGAACAGATGAAGGTCTTGTTGGAATGTTAGGTCCTATTTTAGATACAATTTTAGTTTGTACTATAACAGGTTTGATTATAATTATTAGTGGAGCGTATCTTGAAAGTGATTTAAACGGAATTGTTTTATCTCTCGAAGCCTTTAGAAGATTATTCTTTGGGTTTGGAGATTATCTGCTGATAGTTATGATATCAATTTTTGGAATCTCAACATTATTTACTTATTCATATTATGGAGTTAAATGTTATGGTTTTTTAACAACACCAACAAAAGGTAAATATTATAATATAATCTATGTTACAGCAATAATAATATCCTCAATATTAACAGTTGAAATTGTAATTGGACTTATTGATATAGCCTTTGCATTAATGGCAATTCCAAATATGATTGCCGTAATTTATTTATCTAAAATTGTAACAAAAGAGATGAAATCCAGGTCTTGGATTTAGTCTACATAATCAATAGGTGGGGGGCCTGGATTTAGATAAGGATCATAATTGTAATCTCCGATTCTTTCATTAAACTCTTTCTTAATCTCTTCCCTTAATTTTTTATCCTTATAGATATCTATCATTGACATACCAAGTGCTTTTGCAGCATGAAGCATTCCTTTGTGACCAATTGACATCCCAGAGCTAGCAACAACTGACCATGAATGCCATGGAACACCCTTAGGTGCTGTAGTTGCAGCTAGACTAACAACAGGAACATTATAACTAACATCTCCAACGTCTGTAGAACCTCCTCCTGGACTCTCAAGTGTTTCTCTCAATGGTCTAATTTTACCATCAATTCCAATTAGAGGCTTTCCATTAACTTTTTGCATATCTAGTGCAAAATCAATCTCGTCTTGAGTATATTGTATGTCTCCTAAAATTTCGAGGTTTTTCTGCATTATTGCACCTCCTGTTCTATTTGGAAGAAGATCATGGATCCCAGAGATTAGTGAAACTTTATGCTCAACATTTGCCATAATTGCTGCTCCTTCTGCCATTCTTCTAACTTGGTCATATACAGGCTGTAAACCTTCTTTGGTTATATCTCTAACTCTAACCCAAATTCTTGAATAATCAGGAACAACATTAACAACTTGTCCTGCATCCTGAATATGGTAGTGCATCCTTACTGAGGGTTTGACATGTTCTCGATATGCATTGATTCCTGATGTGTATAATTCCAACGCATCATTTGCACTTCTAGCATTCCATGGATCAGCTGAAGCATGAGCAGATTGCCCAGTAAACTCAACCATAAAATCAACTAGAGCTAATGAGGGTTGTACATTTGCTTCAGTGTGGTCTGCAGGATGCCAATCCATAACTATATCAACATCATCAAACACTCCTTCTCTAATCATCCAAAGTTTACCAAAAAATTTCTCTTCTGCAGGTGTTCCAAAAAATTTGACAGTACCTGTTAGTTCTCCTCCTTCAATTAATTCTTTTATTGCAATAGCTGCACCAAGGCTTGCAGTGCCAAATAGATTATGTCCACATCCATGACCTGCTCCACCTTCAACCAGTTCATTTCTGAAATTATCTGTTGTTTGAGATAATCCTGGTAATGCATCAAACTCTCCAATAATTCCTATTACGGGTTTCCCTTCTCCATATGTAGCCGTAAAAGCAGTAGGCATACCAGCTAAACCTTTTTCTACTTTCAAGCCATTTTCTTCCGCATAATTTATTAGGTACTCGGCAGATTTTTCCTCTCTAAAAGCCACTTCTGCCGCCTCCCATATTTTATTACTTAAAACAGTTAATTCAATTGATTTTTTATCTATTGAATTGAGTAATTCTTTCTTTAATTTATTTGCACTTTGAGAGTTTACTAAAAAAGTCGATCCTATTATAAATAAAATGGAGAAAAGTTTTTTCATTAGTTAATAATAATTTAGAGTTTATTAAGACATTAATTTACGAATAATATTTATTTTAGAATATGAGATTGTTTAAGGACGTTAAAGGAAATAATATTGATCCTGTAGATCACACCTTATCTATATTAAAGAATTATCCGTATGCAAAAATTCATATTGGCTCTGATTCTCAAAACATAGGTAAAAAAACAAACTACACAAGTGTAATTGCTTACAGGCTTGGAACAAGAGGTGTACACTACATACTCAGCAAGTCATCGTGTGATATTATAAACGATATTTGGAAAAGACTTTGGCTTGAAGCTGAGTATAGTATCAAAGTAGCAGAATGGTTAACAAAACAAGTAAGTGTTCAAGTTGAAATTGACATGGATTATAACTCAGATGAAAATCATAGATCTAATAAGTTAATCTCTGCAACAAAAGGTTGGGCAAACTCACTAGGATATAAAGTCAATGTAAAACCAAATAATCAAATTGCTACAAGAGCGGCTGATCATCATTGTAAGTAATAATTATTTAAAGTAATTCATCAAAAATTTTAGCTCCGCCATATCTAATAACATCAGTTGAAGGAAGCCCAGTATTTTCCTCAACTTTTTTTATAATTTCAAGAGCTTCATTGTTTTCGATTTGAGTAGTATTTAATGCAACACCTATTACTTTTGCATTAGGATATGTGCCAATTACTGATGCAACTTGTTCATTTAAATCTATAAATTTTTTTAGATCAGGAATTTTAATATTATCTAGAGATCTAAGAGAATTATTTCTAGCAATATGACATAAAATCATGTGAGTTGGACATGACCCTCTCATTAAAGGTAATGTTGCAGAACTTCCAGGATGAAGAATTGACCCTTGTCCCTCTACAATTAATATATCTTTATCTTTTTGGTTAATTACGGCGGATTCTACAGCGCCACATGCATAATCTAACTTGTATGCATCTAAGGGAATCCCTGATCCTGTAATTGTAATTCCTACTTGACCAGTTGCAATAAATCCAACATTTAAATTTTTATTTCTTAGATATGAATAAAGTTCAAGCCCAACAGTCATTTTACCTGCGGCCATATCAGTTCCAATCATAAGCACTCGCTTATTTAACAGTTCAGATGCCTTAGCAGAACCTATTTTAGGTGTAAATTGTGGAACTCTTGTATCCCAAATCCATTGTTCATCGTTTACTCTATATTGTGAGAATTCTGGATTAATTTGATCATGTAATCCATTTATTATTGACATTCCCATTTCTATTGATTCTTTGATGACTGAATCCCAAGATTTTGGCCTAATCCCTCCAGATGTTAACACTCCTAAAAGCATAACATTAGCTCCCATATTTTTTGCATCCTTTGGAGAATTTACAACTGGTATATCTTTATTTATAATAGATACCTCAGAGATTTTTTTTCCTGCAAACACTGAGTCAATAACACAGATAATCTCATTATTTAAATATCTAAGAGCACTAATTCCCATTTTTCCATAGTCGTCATCTATACTGGCTTCCATCCAAATTGCAATCTTATCACTTGATTTAAGCATAATATTCGATTTTTAATTTTGAACCATGTCCAGGTTTATTGCTATTCATAGTAATTCCATCAATCATTTTAGCTCCTTCACTCGGGTCTGGATCTAAATTATAGTGAGAATCAAGATCTACATAATCAATTATTCCCGATATTGAAGCTCCAGCCGATATACTTACTGATGATTCACTCATGCAACCTATCATAGTTTTTAAATTATGAGATTTAGCTACATTTAAAATTCTTAAAGCTTCAGTTATTCCTCCACACTTCATTAATTTCAGATTAACTCCATCTACATATTCATAGTGTCTTGCAACATCTTCTGAAAATCTACATGATTCATCAATAAATATTGGTAGAGGTCTGCTTTCAAATAAATACTTCAATTTATCTTCTTCACCTTCAATCAGAGGTTGCTCAATATATTCAGCTTTCCTCTCAGCAAGCCATTTCATCATAACCTTGGCTTCATCTAAACTCCATCCGCCATTTGCATCAACTCTTATAGATATATTTGATTTTTTTGTCGACTCCAATACTTGAGAATATATCAATTTATCATGTTCTATTCCATCAGGGGATCCAAGTTTAATTTTTAATGCTTTAATCTGAGGATTTGATAGAATAATTTCAACTCTCTCTTTTATTATTTCAGGAGGGTTTATTCCAACTGTTATAGAGGTTGGAATAGATGGAGTAGGGAATCCTAAAAGACTGCTTAAAGGCAATCCTGCTTTTTTTGCTTTCCAGTCCCATAAAGCTATATCTATAGCAGCATAAGCACACGGTGGTATATTGAGTTCTTTACTTCTCTGATGTGTTTCATATATAGACAGCGAGTCAATATCTGTTTCAATAAGCTTCAATAAAGATTTTTCTACTTCATCTGCATTAGAAGCACCCTCAGTTTTACCTGGAGCGGACTCTCCCCAAGCAGTAATTCCATCTTTAATGAGTTCAATAAATAAATTTTGAGATTTATAATGAGTGCCTCTACTAATTTGAAGTGGATATTTTTTTTTGAGATTTACTTTATGAAAATTAACTATCATTTTAGCGAAAAAAGATAGTCTAAGATAATAGTTTTCGTTTATTTTTTTTGATAAAATTATCTAGTGTTTCTCTTTTGTATATGGGAGTTCTATTTCTTCTAGTTATCCAGTTAAGCTTACCATTAACGTGATACCTGGTTAATGTACTTTCACTAAGACCTAGGTATTCAGCTGCTTGTTTTCTTGGAAGATAATTTATATGCTCAGGAATATTAGAAATATCGTAGTTTGATTTAGAAACCTCATAGCAACTCCTCTCAATTTCAACATCTTGCCTTTTAACTCTTCTCCCATTAACATAGACAGATCTAACCCCCTTTGGAAAATTATTAATTTGATCTATTTCTAACCAGTTTTTGGACACAGATTTGTAAATTAGTTTTAGGTAAATTTTAATATAGCATATAAAGTTATTAAAAAATAATATAATAAGTATCTATAAATTACTTATTTAGAACGAAAAAAAATTAAAAGTTAAACTTTATATAAAAAGTTTTTAGAATTTCTGTTTATTAGCATTATGAAACGTTTATACATATTAACTTTTTTTCTTTTATCAACTTCGGTTCACTCTCAAGAAGATCCCATTTTAAAATCTCAACAGAATGCAATTTCATCGATGTCATTAGTAGATGCATTAGCATCAAGAATTCCTGGTGCTAAAAAAATTACAGATAGATCTGGAAATAAAAATATTGCTCTTAGAGGGAGACAATCATTTAACTCAGCTGGAGACGAGGTGCTTTGGGAAATAGATGGGATTATTTATTTAAATCCACCCGAACTTAATGCAAGTCAAGTAAAATATGTTGAAGTTAAAACTGGGCTAGCTGCTACAAATAAATATGGAAGTCAAGGAGCTGGAGGGGTTATTTTAGTTAAAACTAATGTCAGCTCTGATGAGTTTAATACTGCCAGAAATTTATGGAACATATCTGCAAAAAAATCAATTAGAAATAAGAGTAATAAGAAAAAGCAGAAAAAAAAGTCTTGAGTTTTATAACTTTATCAAAAATTAAAGATTGAGAAAGATAACTGTATTTATTTTATGTTCTTTTTTATTATTTGCTTGCAACTCAAATGTCACAAATAATAAAATCTCTGACTTAGAATCCTTAAAGCTTAAAAGTTCATTTGTTGATTTAGAAGAAAATAATTTAGATCTTTCAGAATTTAATAATGGAAAAGTTGTAATTAGCTACTGGGCAACATGGTGCGCACCATGTATAAAGGAGATGCCTAGCATCAAGAGAGCTGAAGAAATATTAGAGGACTATGGCTATAGTTTTTTATTAGTTTCTGATGAAACAATCTCTAAAATATCTAATTTTAAAAATGAAATGAATTTTGATTTAAATTTTTTAAAATCAAGTAAATCCTTTGAAACACTTGGAGTTTATGCTATGCCTACCTCATATATTTTTAACGAAAATGGAGAAATAGTTGAAACTATTGTAGGGGTGGTAGAATGGGATTCTGAAGAGATGATAAATAAACTAAAGAAGCTTTAATATGAAAAAGTCTATTTTAATTTTTTCTTTATTGAGTATTTTGTCTTGCACATCTAATGATATTCTTATTGAAGAGATATCTTTTTTATATGATAACAGTAATGCGCAGCCTAGTTTAGTATCAAATAATGGCTTATTATCATTGACATGGATTTCTTCTGATGAAGATATGAATGCTGAGTTAAATTTCAGACAGTACAAAGATAAAGAATGGACTAATCACCAAAAAATAGCAATGGGTTCTGATTGGTTTGTAAATTGGGCTGATTTTCCAACTCATGCTATTAGTGGAAATCATGTTCTAACAAGCTACCTCAAAAAATCTGCTTCTGGTATATATACTTATGATGTTTTTTTAAGCTTACAAAAGTTATCAGGAGAAAAAATAAAAGAAGATTTTATATTAAACACTGATGGATTTAAAGCAGAACATGGATTTGTTAGTATAGTTGCAAAAGATAATGACGGGTTTTTTGTTACCTGGTTAGATGGAAGAAATACAGTAGATAAAGACACGAAAGGGAATCATAAACCAATGACTATTCGATTTGCTGAAATCACAAATGGCGGGGATATTATTAATGAGGTTGAATTAGATGCATCGGTTTGTGATTGTTGTCAGACATCAATAACAAATACTGATAAAGGACCGATAGTTGTATACAGAGATAGGAGTGAGAAAGAAGTTCGAGATATATATTTAACCAGAAATATAGATGATACCTGGGAGACTCCCGCTCCAGTTCATAATGATGGATGGGTAATATATGGATGCCCAGTAAATGGCCCGAAAGTTGTGTCTAAATCTAATAATATTGCTGTAAGTTGGTTTACTGTTTTTGAGGGGAAACCAAGAGTTAATCTTTCTTTTTCTGAATCTTATGGGTCTTCTTTTGGTACCCCAATACAAATCAATGATCATAATGCTATTGGTAGGGTAGATGTTGCTTACTTAAATGACAAGGAAGTACTTGTTAGTTATATGGAGGATGATGGTTTTGATACATACTTAAGATTAAAAAAAGTTTCTGTTGATGGAAAAGTTTCAGAGCCAATTACAATTTCTAAAATTGATAGTGGTCGTAATACGGGAGTGCCACAATTAGAAATACTTAATGACGAAATATTTATTGTTTGGACTGTTTTTGAAAATGAAAATAATCAATTAAAGACAATAAAATTAAGTTCCAAAAACATTTAAAGTTTGAAAAATTATTTCTTTTTAACATTCCTAATAATATATAATAGTTGTTCAGATATTCCACCAGAAGATCAAAATTTTGATTCTGCTGAAATTGTCGAGATAGTTGTTTTACCAAAAATTATAAATGAAACGTCTGGATTAGAAATTTTAAATAACGTCTTTGTAACTCATAATGATTCTGGAGGAGAGCCAAGTTTATATTTTTTTAATCTAAGTGGTGAGATAATAAATTCTATAAAACTGGAAAAAGAATCTTCTTGGGAAATTTATAATAATGACTGGGAAGATATTTCTGCAGATGAAAATTATATTTACATTGCTGACACAGGAAATAATTTTGGAACTAGAGATAATTTAAATATTATAAAAGTTAAAATATCTGATTTTAGTATTAATGGTAAAATTGATATTTTTTATTCTGATCAAGAGTCTTTTTTCCCTTCTTCAAAACATAAATATGATGCAGAAGCACTACTAATAATAGAAGATAAAATTGCTCTTTTTTCAAAAGATAGAGATTCTTTAAATACTGATCTTTATTTAATTGATGATACACTAGAAGAAAAACAAGGTCTATCTAGTGTTGCTAATTTTAATGTCAATTCATTAATAACTGGTGGGGACTATGACAGTGATACTAGAATACTTGCTTTGGTAAGTTACTCACCTAGAGGTAAACAATATTTAATTCTGTTTGAAGATTTTGATATCAGTAATCCACTAAATAACTCTTTTAAAAAATATATTATTCCAATTGAAAGAGCTCAAATTGAAGCTGTAAAAATTATCAGTGAAAAGTTGTTTTGGGTAACTTCTGAAGATGAAGGACTTGGAAATCCATATATGTATAAATTAGAAGTAGAGTAGAAAAAACGCTCCTAAGAAAACCAATTAACAAAAATTCTAAATTAACCTAGCTAAAAAAATAAAAAAACCTAGGAGCGTTATGTAATCAACACTTAAAAATAACATTATTGTTCAAGATGTTTTTTTAAAGAAAAGTTAAAATTAGTTGAGATTGTAAGTCAGGCTAATTTTTAGAAAAGGGTGTCTTTTAGTTCTTTGATTATTAGTGTCTTTTGACATTGAATTGTAGGAAGTAAGAACCTGTAAATCTTTAAAATTTTTTTTGAACCCAACTAAAAACACATTCCTTAAATTTTTTGATTCCATCATCAAATTTGCCTTATTATTAAGTAAGCTTCCTTCGAGTTTAAAATCATGCAGAAAGTATTCCAACTTTGTGCCTATAAAAAAAGAAAACTTTGAATCACTCTTAATTATAAAATTGTCAGAGAATCCAAACCAGGGTATTTCTCCAATAAATAATCCTAATTCTAGACCTGACATTATTTGGTATGTTCCTAGCCTAGAATATAACTCAGATGTAAAGCTAATATTGTCTTTGATATTAAATCCTTTAAAATAACTTGCTAATAAATTAAGCTGGACTTCCTGTGGCATCTGAGATTCCCATTTAAGATCAGGTAGATTTAAAACTAAATCATGATATAAATTCTGCATACCTCTTGCTAATGAAGCATCTCCTGTTATACCTAATTGGCCTCCTAAGGAATAGCTCGAGGAATTAGAAGTTTTTATTTTTTTTTGATATTCAAGATATAAATACCCGCTATACGGATAGTCATATTTACTTGGATCGGACTCATATCTCATTGAAGGCGTGTAAATTAATTGTCCAATTTTTAATTGATTTAATGATATTTTTTCATTTTTTGAATTTGGAGAAATAAGTGTTAGAAAGATTCCGCTAGAATAATAAAAATCTCTATCAAAGTAAAGATCATTATCAACATCCAAATTTATCTGCTTTTGTGAAATAGCTTCATTGGGTAATAAGTATAATAAAAGTGATAAAAATGAAAGTATAAGTTTTTTATCCAATTGAGTTAATTTTACTCAAATTTAATATTTTAAAATCGTTTATGGTTAAAATTAAATTGGCAACTCATAATGACTTAGATAGAGTTAAAGAAATCGCTGAGGCTTGTGCTAAAAAAATGATTGAGAATAAAATTTTCCAATGGAATGATAAATATCCTAGTAGAGAGATATTTAAAGAAGATATTAAAAATAAATCATTGTATGTATCAAAAATTAATCAAGAAATAGTTGGATGTATTATGTTTTCATCATTTAAAGATGATGTTTATGAGAGTGTTAATTGGATTACACAAGATGGGTATAATTTATACGTTCACAGGCTAGCAGTTCACCCTATTTTTCAAAATAAAGGAATAGGAAGAAAAATGATGGATTTTGCTGAAAGTTTTGCAAAATCTAATAACTATATATCTATAAGATTAGATACATTTAGTCAAAACTCAAGAAATAATAAGTTTTACAAATCAAGAGGTTATAGGAGATTAGATGATGTTTATTTTCCAAAGCAAAGTGAATTTCCTTTTCACTGTTATGAAAAACTTGTAGATTAAAACCCTAGCTCTTCAAGATCTTTTTTCTTTTTTGAGCTTTCAATGTTTAAATTTTCACAATCTAATGGAATGTTTACAATTTCAGGAACTGGGAAGTCTTCTGCAGAGACTCCTAAATCAGGGTTTAAATATGCTTTTTTCATATACTGAGCCCAAATTGGTAAAGCCATTGTAGCCCCTTGACCAAAAGCAATATCCTCAAAATGAACAGATCTATCTTCTCCACCAACCCAAACTCCAGTTACAAGATTAGGAACCATACCCATAAACCATCCATCGCTTTGATTTTGAGTTGTTCCTGTTTTCCCAGCAATTGAATTTTCAAAAGCATAAGGATATCCAGTTATTAAGTTTTTATATATGTAATTTGTTTCCTCAAGGCCTGAATGTCTTAATCTTCCTCCTGAACCATATTTTGTTACTCCCTCCATTAGATTAAGAGTAACGTATGCTGCCTCCTCACTTAACACATCTGTAGTTTGAGGAATGACCTCATAAAGAGGAATTCCATTTTTATCTTCAATTCTTGTTATAAAAATTGGCTCTATATATATACCCTTATTTACAAATGTACTATAGGCTCCTACCATTTCATATAAACTTATATCTGGTGTTCCTAAAGCTATTGACGGAACCTCAGGTAGATAAGATTTTATCCCCATTTTCTTCATTAGAGTCACAACTGGTTTAGGTCCAACTTGATCCATTAATCTTGCACTGATTGTATTTATAGAGTTTGCTAGGGCATTTTTTAAATTTCTTGTCTGACCATATTTGTCACTTGAATTTTTTGGACACCATGCATCCATATTTCCATGTTTCATGGGCTCTATGCAGTAAAGTGCATCTGGAACAGTATAACATGGAGAAAGTTTTAATTGATCAATTGCAGTTGCATATAAAAAAGGTTTAAACGTAGAACCAATCTGCCTTCTTCCTTGTTTTACCTGATCATACTGAAAATGTTTATAATTAAATCCTCCAACCCATGCCTTAACATGACCTGTTTGTGGCTCCATAGACATCATAGAAGCTCTTAAATAGGATTTATAATATCGTATAGAATCAATAGGCTTCATTATTGTATCTACCTCTCCATCCCATGAAAAGACTTTCATTGGGGTCTCAACTTGAAATGTTTCCCAAATTTCACTCTCATCTTTTCCACTTTGTTTCATTTTTCTCCATCTCTCTGATCTCATAGCAGAAAGCTTTAATAATGTATCTACTTGCCCTTCTCTTAAGTCTCTAAATGGGGGTGTTGGGTTTTCTTCACTTACTTTATTTTGATAAAAGAATTCCGATTGAAGATTTTTCATATGGTCATTTACAGATTGCTCTGCAATTGATTGAAGTCTAGAATCAATAGTTGTATAAATTCTTAGTCCATCTCTATACAAATTGTATCTAGATCCATCTTCTTTGGGATTTTCTCTTAACCAGTTATTCATAAACTCTTGTAGGTAAGCCCTAAAATATGTGGCTAATCCTTCCCTATGAGATTCAGGAGTATAATCAATATTAAGGGGGAGGTTAGACAAAGAATCTCGTTCTTTTTTTGTTATCATTTTATTCCTCTCCATTTGCTTGAAAACAACATTTCTTCTTTCAATTACTAGTTCTGGTCTTCTAAGAGGATTATATAGGGATGAATTCTTCAGCATTCCAATTAACATAGCGGCATCTTCAATAAGTAAGCTGTCTGGAGTTTTGTTGAAATAGATTTTGGATGCAGACCTAACACCATCTGCTGTATTATTAAAATCATATATATTCAAATACATTGCAATTATTTCATTTTTGGTATACCTTTTTTCTATTTGAATTGCTAATACCCATTCTTTTGCCTTTTGAAGAACTGCTTGGACAATATTTCTTGATCTAACTCCAACAAAAAGTTGTCTTGCTAATTGTTGGGATATTGTGCTTGCCCCACCTCTTGTGTTTAAAAAAGCTATTGCTCTTAATGTAGATCTCACATCTATTCCTGGATGATCATAAAACCTTTCATCTTCAGTTGCAATAAGTGCATCAACTAAGTTTTTTGGAAGCTCTTTATATGTAATTGGTGTTCTATTATCATTAAAATAAAACTTTCCTAATATTTCTCCATCAGATGATATAATCTGAGTAGCTAAGTTTGTGTTTGGATTTTCAAGTTGTTCAAATTCTGGCATATCTCCAAACACACCATAACCAGCTAGAATGAATAATCCAAAGAACGAAATGATGCCCGTTATTACAGCAAGCCACATTAATCTAATTGTGAGTTTTTTTCTCATATTAACTTAGCTTATACTTTAATTTGTCAGACCTACCCTTCTTAAAAATTTTATTACTATTATGTTTTCCTTTCCTTAATTTTTTTTGCTCTTCGTATGATAACACAATTATTTTTTTACACTCATATGAACAACAATTACTCATTCTTTGACTACATTTTTCACATTGAATAAATAGTAAATGACATGCTTCATTATAACAATTAACATGTATGTCACATGGTTCTCCACATTGGTGACAATTAGATACAATATCGTCTGAAATTCTCTCACTTCTTCTTTCATCAAAAACAAAGTTCTTACCAAGAAAATTATTATTTAATTTTTTTTCTTTTACCTGTCTTGTATATTCAATAATACCCCCCTCAAGTTGATAGACATTTTTTAAACCTTTATATTTTAGGTATGCGCTTGCTTTCTCACACCTAATTCCACCGGTACAATACATTAAATAATTTTTTTCATATCCATTTTTTTCAAGTTCATTATCAATCATCTTAAGTGACTCACGAAATGAATCAACATTAGGCTTAATAGCTCCTTTGAAAAAACCTATTTCACTTTCATAGTGATTTCTCATATCTATACATACCGTATTTTTATCTTCAAGCATTTTATTGAAGTTTTCTGCATCTAAATGTTTTCCAATATTAGTAACATCAAAAGTTTTATCATCCAAACCATCCGCAACTATTTTTTTTCTGATTTTGATAGTAAGTTTTAGAAAAGATTTACTATAGTGTTCAATTGCAAAATTTAATCTTATATTATTTAGAGGGATAATATTCTTTAGTGTTTTCTTAAACTCATTTATATTTTCTTTAGGTACAGAAAGCTGAGCATTAACTCCTTCATTTGCAACATATATTCTACCTAGGATGTCTAGCTTAGACCATGTTACAAAGAGATGGTCTCTAAATAGATTTGGATTGCCTAGTTTAAAATATTTATAAAAAGATAAGGTAATTCTCTCTTGAGAATTTTCATCAATGATTCTGGCACGCTCTTCAGCGCTAAGTTTATTGTACAGTTGCATGCTATACTAATATAGATTGTAAAATTACAACTTTTTAATAACCTTACATGGACTTCCATATGCTAAGACGTCATCAGGTA
>Ga0255766_10002249_pt1 | contig 17247 bp, 13 predicted proteins | sample 071ome_23_FD_179966 | JGI IMG/M metagenome (GOLD analysis project Ga0255766, IMG submission 179966) | Coastal salt marsh microbial communities from the Groves Creek Marsh, Skidaway Island, Georgia - 071403BT metaG (version 2) | ecosystem: Environmental > Aquatic > Marine > Intertidal zone >... | reverse complement strand
CAACCTCGGCAAAGCCTTTCTGCTTGACCATCAATGCGAGCGCTTCATCGGAGACGCTTGCCTCGATCTCGCGACCCAACTGCTCGGCGATCTCCGCAAGCGCGCCCTCGGCCTCAATAGATGTGGTCACCCTGCGCCACTCATCGAGGTAGGCATCACTGCCGCCCTTACCGGCGCGCATGGCCGCGCGGTCAATCGCCTCCTGAAAGCGTGCGCTTAGCATGTACTTGCCCCGGTCTCGACCGCGCTTGATCAACACCTGGGAGGGGATGTCGCGCCACAAAATATCAATACGCTGCATGACGTGCCTCCGGTGTGTCAGTCCAATGCAGGACTTGCTCGGCCAGCGCGGTTTCCAGCAGACCCATTCCCGTTTGCACGATCTCAAGCGGTAAGGAGAGTTGCTCGGCCGCTGCCGCTGCCTGCTTACGTAGCTCGGCGTTATCGGTTTGCGCCAGATAAAGTACGCGAGTGTAATTTCCGAATAGCATCTCCCGTAACTCGGGGTGGCTGTCGAGCTTGAGCGCGCCGATCACCAGACGATCAAAATGGCGTACCAGAAAGTCGGTGAGGTAAAACGTACCGGGTTCTGCCTCGGTCATAGGGTGGAAGACCTCGGGCGTGGCAAAGAATTCGTAGCAGTGCGCACCGGGCAGGCGCGCAATATTCCACTGGGCTAGGACGGCATCGAGACGGCCGCCCGTGCCGCAATCGGCGTAGGCGACAAACCGGTGGTCATATTGCCCAGCGGTTTGCTCAAGCAGTGCTTCGACGCGAGCAGGGATAGCGTCGGGCGTATTGTGCAGCGCAGCATCGATGCACTGCACGTCGAGATGTTGCCATCCGTTCGCGCGTTTCAGCGTTTCTATTTCCCGCGCGAGCGCACCGCAGGCGATGACCAGAATGTTATCCGGCATCGCCGCGAAGGTCAGGCGCTCTGCGCCAGTCGGCGGGCTTCTACAAGACGCACGGCAGTGGTGGCGGCTTCAGCCGCGTCACGGCAATAGGCGTCAGCACCTACGGCTTGACCAAATTCCTCGTTTAGCGGGGCACCACCCACCAGCACGATGTATTTGTCGCGAAGGCCTTTCTCCACCAGCGTATCGATGACGACTTTCATATAGGGCATGGTGGTTGTCAGCAGCGCTGACATGCCCAGAATGTCGGGCTGATGCTCTTCGAGTGCTGCGAGGTAATCCTCTACCGCGTTGTTGATGCCCAGATCATGGACCTCGAAGCCCGCGCCTTCCAGCATCATGGCCACCAGGTTCTTGCCGATGTCGTGAATATCGCCCTTGACCGTGCCAATAACCATGGTGCCCACGGGTTTGGCGCCGGTTTCTGCCAGCAGGGGGCGCAGGATGGCCATACCACCCTTCATGGCATTCGCCGCTAACAGGACCTCGGGAACGAACAGAATGCCGTCACGGAAATCGATGCCGACAATCGTCATGCCGTCGACCAGCGCCTTGCCCAGCACATCCTCGGCCGACCAGCCGCGCTCGAGCAAAATGTTGGTGCCTTCCTCGATTTCTTCGGTCAGACCATCGTAAAGATCATCATGCATCTGCAACACGAGATCTTCATCGGAAAGCTCCGACAGTACGATATCGTCTTCTTCGTCTGACATGCCAAGGCCTCCTTGGTTTCAATAATCCCGGTCGGCGAACGACGCTTTTTGTTCCGCCATAAACGCCAGTAATCCCTCATCGATTGCCGGATCCAGCGAGGGCTCCTCATAATCGGCGAGCATTTTCTTCCAAATGGTATTTGCCCGTTGAGCCGTATCGAGCCCCCCCTCGGCGGACCACTGCTCATAACTGTTGTTGTCGGCGACGGTGGAGCGATAAAACGCCGTTTCAAAATTACTCAGGGTATGAGCCGACCCCAGGAAATGCTTGCCAGGACCGACCTCTTCGAAGGCCGCCATGGCCTGGCCGTTCTCCGACAGATCCATACCTCGCAACAGTACCCCGAGCATGTTCGCCTGATCGCAGTCCATGATGAACTTTTCATAGCCCATGGCTAGGCCGCCCTCGAGCCAGCCGGCGGTGTGCAACATAAAGTTTACCCCTGCCAGGGCTGAGGTTTGTAGCGTATTGGCGGCCTCGTAGGCGGCCTGCGCATCCGGCAGTTTTGAGCCACAGAGTCCGCCGCCGCTACGAAAGGGTACTCCCAGGCGTCGCGCCAGCGCCGCCGCGGTATAGATGACCATGCTGGGTTCTGGCGTGCCGAAGGTAGGTGCGCCGGTTGCCATGGAGACAGCGGCTGCAAAGGTGCCAAAAATAACGGGGCAGCCCGGCCGTATCAGCTGGGTCAGCGCCATACCCGCCATGGCCTCGGCAAGAATCTGGGTAACCGTGCCCGCGACCGTTACCGGTGACATCGCGCCAGCGAGAATAAAGGGCGATACCACGGTGGATTGATTATTGCGGGCGTAGACCTTGAGGGAGCCCAGCATGGTGGCATCGAATACCAGCGGTGAATTCACGTTAATAAGGCTGGTCAGCACGCAGTTCTGGTCGACGAAGTCATCGCCGAAGACAATTTTTGCCATGTCGACGGTATCTTGAGCGCGACGCCAGTGGGTGACCGAGCCCATCAGCGGTTTGTCACTGTATTTGAAGTGACTGTATACCATGTCGTAGTGGCGCTTATTCACAGGCAGGTCGACCGGCTCGCAAACCGTGCCGCCGGAGTGGTGCAGTCCGGGTGACAGATAGGTCAGTTTGACGAAATTGCGAAAATCTTCGATGGTCGCGTAGCGCCGACCTTTATCGAGATCGTGGACGAAAGGGGAGCCGTAGGCGGGCGCGAGCACCGTGCGCTTGCCACCGATAGTGACATTGCGCGCAGGATTGCGGGCGTGCTGCACGTACTCCCCGGGTGCTGTCGCCTGAATGATTTTTCGGCACATGCCCGCGGGGAAGCGGACCCGGGTGCCGTCAACTTCGGCGCCGGCGTTGCGGAAAAGATCAAGAACTTCTGGGTCGTCGAGAAAGTCGATGCCGATTTCGGCGAGCAGACGGTCTGCGTTGTGCTCGATCAGCTCGAGGCTTTCTTCGTTGAGAATTTCGAAGTAGGGGATGTTGCGTTCGATAAAGGGGGCGGTTGTCGCGGCAGGTGTGCCCCGCGCCTCACGTCGTCCGGCCCGACCCCCGCCTTTTCGCCTGCTCGCACGTTCGTTCATCGCGCTCATTCCGTTATGAGGTGTCTCACACCTCGCGCCTTATTACCGGTCCGACCGGGCCGTGCCTGTCACCCTGCCTCTCGGTTCGAATCCGGGGGATAGTGCCCCAGAAACCTGGCCATTATCTTACCGGCAAAGCCACATTGACGGTACTGATTTCGGCTTCAGACCGGCGCCGAATATGGGCGCTACTGTGGCGCTCTTGGTGCCGACAGGATTGGACCAAACCGACACCTGACGCACCAAAAGCGACATCCACAAACCCAATTTTTTGGCTTTCGTCGATTTGTCAGTTGCCTACCAGAGACTGGTTTTTTGACGTGCCACGACGCAGGTCGGCAAGACTCGCGGGTGCGCTGGGATTGCTCCCAACCGACGGCGCTTTCAGCGTTGCTTGCAGGGCTGCGAGAATGTGCGAAGCCAGACCGGTTTTAGCATTGACGCGATTGAAAAACCCACGGTAGCCTCGACGGCACAATAAACGGGGGCGCGGTATGTCGATGGATTCTCAGGCTCGGATCGTGATCGTGGGCGGCGGCATCATGGGTGTGGCGCTGGCTTACCACCTCGCCGAGGAAGGCGAGACCAACGTCATGCTGATCGAGAAAGGCGAGTTGACCTCGGGTTCTACCTGGCATGCCGCTGGGCAATGCCCCAGTCTGGTGAGTAATTACAACCTTGCCAAAATCCATGATTACGGTAACCGGCTCTACCCCACGCTTGAAGAGAAGACCGGGCAGTATGTCAGCTGGCACGCCTCGGGGGGTATTCGTATTGCCCGCCAGCAGGCTGACCTTGATTGGTTCCACTACATGAAGGGTATTGCCGATAACGTCGGTTTCCGCATGGAGATTATTGATCCCGCCAAGATCAAGGAGATCAATCCGTTTTACGACATTGACGGCGTGATTGCTGGCGCCTGGACGCTCGATGATGGCCACGCGGACCCGTCGGGCCTGACCAATGCCATGGCGCGGGGTGCAACAGACCTTGGGGTCAGAATTGTTCGCCACAACCGGGTGATCGATATCAATCGCTTGCCCTCGGGTGAATGGGATGTCGACACCGAGCAAGGCAAAGTGACCTGCGAGATTGTGGTGAATGCGGCGGGCAGCTTCGCTCGCCAGGTGGCGCAGATGGTGGGTGCGGACCTACCCATCTGCAATATGGAGCATCACTACATTGTGACGGGGGCCATTCAGGAATTTATCGACCGGGACGAGGAGTTCCCGGTAATGCGCGATCCCCATGCATCGGCATACATTCGGCAGGAGCAGAAGTCTGGCCTGATCGGTATTTATGAATCGACCGGATTGACCGAGGCTTGGGGCCCCGACGGATTGCCTCCCTGGTCCTCAGACAGCGAGCTTTTTCCCGACGACTTGGATCGTCTGATGCCCTGGCTGGAGCGCGCGATGAACTGCATGCCGCCGATGTTGAATGCGGGTATCAAACGGATCGTGAATGGCGCTATCCCGCACTCTGCAGATGGCCCCCCGCTGCTGGGCCCGGTGGCGGGCATCGATAATTTCTGGCTCTGCTGCGGGTCGTCCTTCGGCATCGCCCAGGGTGCAGGCTGCGGTAAGTATTTGGCCCAGTGGATGGTCCACGGTGATTCAGAAATCAATATGACCGGGTTTGATCCGCGACGATTCGGGGTGTTCGCCGACCGAGACTATATGCGGGCCAAGGGTTTTCAGGATTATGGCCTGACCTACGCTACGCCCTTGCCGGGGGAGGAGTTTCCGGCGGCGCGCGACTGCCGCTTGAGTGCACTGCACCACAGGCTGAAAGAGAAGGGTGCGGTCTTCACCCAAACCTTTGGTTGGGAGCGACCCAAGTGGTTCTCTCTTGATGGTCTTGAAGAAGCACACAGTTATCGCCGTAACAACGTATTCGACGTCGTGCGGGAAGAGTGTCGCGCGGTGCGAGAGCGGGTGGGAGTCATCGATCTCTCTGGCTTCGCCAAATATGATGTGACGGGCCCAGATGCGGAGCGCTTTCTCAATCGTGTCCTCGCCAATCGCATGCCCCGGCGCGCCGGCGGTATCGCCCTGGCGCATTTTCTGTCCAAGAACGGCCGAATTCTCGGTGAGGCCACGGTAACCCGGATCTCAGATCAGCACTTTTATTTGCTGTCTGCAGCGAGCGCCGAGCTCAGAGACCTTGATCATCTGGTACAGCAAGTTCGCGGCGGTGAGCAGATCGATATTAGAAATACCACTGACGAGCGTGGGGTCATCGTCGTGGCCGGTCCATCAGCCCGGCAGGTGCTGGGCAACCTGACCGACGCCTCTCTCGACAACGCAAACTTCCCTTGGCGAACCGCGCAAACCATCGAGATCGCCGGGATAACCACGCTGGCGCTGCGGATCAACTACGTCGGCGAGTTGGGCTGGGAACTGCACCCGGCCGCCGCGGATCTGCCCGCGCTCTATGAAGCGGTATGGACAGCTGGCGAGCTACATGGCATTGCCGATTTTGGCCTTTACGCCCTCAACAGTTTGCGCATGGAAAAGGCCTACCGCGGTTGGGGGGCCGAGCTGACCAACGAGGTTAATTTGTTTGAGGCCGATATGGCGCGCTTTTTTGCCGGTAGCAAAGCGGATTTTATCGGCAAGGCAGCCACCGAATCTGGCGCTGCGGGACCGCTGTGCCTGGTGTATTTCGAGGTTGATGCAGAGGACGCCGACGTCCGCGGCGGTGAACCCATCTTTCTGAACGAGACCTGTATTGGGGTGACCACCTCCGGCGGCTACGGCTACGCGGTGGAAAAGAGCCTCGGTTTTGGCTACGTCCCGCCGGCGCAAGCCGCGGCGGGCTCGGTGATCGATATTGGCCTGCTAGATGCTCGATGTCGGGCGACGGTGCTCGCAGAACCGGTCTATGACCCGAGTAACGAGCGACTGGCCAGCTAATGGCGACCCTACCGGAGCAGTGTGAGGTCGTCGTCGTCGGTGGCGGAGTCATTGGGGTTTCGGTTGCTTATCACCTGGCCGAGGTCGGGATTACCGATGTGGTATTGCTCGAACGCAAGGAACTGACCAGCGGTACCACCTGGCACGCGGCTGGGCTCGTCGGCCAACTGCGCACCTCGATCAATATGACACAGCTGGCGCGCTATACCAGTGAGTTGTATCGCGGACTCGAGGCGGAAACGGGTCAGGCAACGGGTTATCGCCAGTGTGGCTCTATTTCGATCGCCGCCACCGCGGAGCGATTTGAGGAGCTCAAGCGCAGCGCCTCCATGGCTAAGGTATTCGGGCTGGAAGTAAATGTGCTGTCCGTGCCTGAGATCGCCGAGCGCTACCCCCTGATCCGGACGGATGATCTGTTCGGTGGTATTCACATTCCGTCTGACGGCTACGCCAATGCCGTCGATATCACGCAGGCTTTAGCTAAGGGCGCCAAGAGCCGGGGTGCGCGCATTTTCACTGACACCAAAGTCGAGGCCATTCTGCGTGACGGCGATCAAGTCCGCGGCGTGCGCACAGCCGAGGGAGAGATTCGCGCAAAGTACGTGGTGATCTGCGGCGGCATGTGGTCGCGGGATCTCGCAGCGTCAGTCGGGGTCAACCTGCCGCTCCATGCCTGCGAGCACTATTACGTGCTGTTCGAATCGGTAGAGGGGCTGAACCCTGAGCTGCCGGTACTCAGGGATTACGACGCTTGCACTTACTACAAATACGATGCGGGCAAATTGTTGGTCGGCGCGTTTGAACCCAGCGCCAAGCCCTGGGGCATGGAGGGGATTTCTGAAGACTTCTGCTTTGACGAAATTGCCGGTGATTTCGACCACTTTGAGCCGGTGTTGCATGACGCTATGAAGCGCCTACCCGCACTGGAGCGGGCGGGTATGCAGAAGTTTTTTTGTGGCCCCGAGAGTTTTACTCCGGACGTGCGCTACCACCTCGGCGAGGCGCCAGAGCTGAAGAATTGCTTTGTTGCGGCTGGACTCAATTCGATTGGCCTGCAGTCTGCCGGGGGTGTGGGTAAAGTGACTGCCGAGTGGATCCGCGACGGACAGCCGCCCATGGATTTGTGGAGCGTGGATGTCAGGCGCAATATGCCGTTTCAGCGTAATCGTCAGTATCTGCAATCTCGGGTCAGTGAGAGCCTTGGGTTGCTTTACGCCACGCACTATCCCTTCCGCCAGTACGAGACGAGCCGTGGCGTAAGAAAATCGGCGATTCATGATCGCTTAGTCGCCGCCGGTGCCTGCCACGGCGAAGCGTTTGGTTGGGAGCGCCCCAATTGGTATGCGCCCGCCGGCGTTGAACCGGTCTATGAATACAGTTACGGCAGGCAGAACTGGTTTGAACACTCCGCCGCCGAGCATCGCGCAGTGCGCGAGGGTGTGGCGCTATTTGATCAGTCCTCCTTTGCCAAATTTCGGCTGGAGGGGCGTGACGCTACCCGCGTGCTGAACCCGGTCTGTGCCAACGACATTGACGTGGCGCCAGGTCGGGTGGTGTATACCCAGTGGCTCAACGAGCGGGGCGGGATTGAGGCGGATCTCACCGTGACGCGGCTTGCGGAGCACGTGTACATGATTGTCTCGGCCGCCGAGACCGAAGTCAGGGACTTTTTCTGGCTCAAAAAACATATTCCCGATGACGCCCATTGCGTGCTGACCAATGTGACTTCGGCAATGGGGGTGTTGTCGATCATGGGGCCCCGCGCCCGCGATTTACTGCAGTCGCTAACGCCGGATGATCTCAGCCATGCGGGCTTTCCTTTTGCGACCAGTCGAGAGATTGAGATGGGGTATGGCTACGTGCGTGCCTCGCGCATTACTTTCGTCGGTGAATTGGGATGGGAGCTCTATATCCCTACCGAGTTTATGCAGGATATCTATGATCGCATTGTGACCGCAGGTAGAGATCAAGATTTGGTTCATGCCGGGTATCACGCGCTGAACTCGTTGCGGTTGGAAAAAGCCTACCGCCATTGGAGCCACGATATTACCGACGAAGATTCGCCGCTGGAGGCGGGGTTGGAATTTGTGATCAAGTTCGACAAAGCCGGCGGGTTTATTGGCCGCGAGGCGTTACTGGCGCAGAGAGAGAGGGGCCTCACCCGTAGAATGGTGCAGTTGCGCCTGAGGGATCCAGAGCCCCTGATTTACCACAACGAACCGATCTGGCGCGACGGCGAGCTGGTGGGTCACATTACTTCAGGTGCCTATGGTCATGAGCTTGGAGGTGCCGTGGGGCTCGGCTACGTGGCTGCCGAGCCCGCTTCCGCGGATGAGTCGGTATTGAGCGGGCATTATGAAGTCGAGGTGGCCTGCGAGCGGATCATGGCCGAGGTGTCGCTGCGTCCGCTCTATGACCCTGATAACGCGCGAATCAGGCGTTAGTGACTGAACTGCCCGTCGCGCGGCTACTGCTCACGGGCAATACTTCCTAACACCCTCCTAACGGCGCGACTGATTCGCCTGCGCGTGCCGGCCTGCGACAGCGCGGTGTGGCGGTTGCTGCTCGCGCTCAGGCGCTTTGCTGCAAATCCTCGGTGATCAGCCGGATGGGGAATTTGGCGCGGATCTCGGCGTCGACCTCGGGGCTTATATGGCTCGGCACATAGGTCGACAAAATATGGTCACGGGTGCGAATGGCGTTATCGATCGCGAGCGATTTATCCGATGCCTCCCACACGGTCGGGCTGAAGCGATTGCCAACTTCCGGATACAGATATTCGCTTTGCATCACGGCGAGGGTGTGGTCAGAGCCGAGATAGTGACCCTTGTCGCCGAGGCATACTTGGGCAAGGTCATCGAAGCCCAGCGTGCGCTCATTGACCTCGATGCCGCGGACGGCACGCAACGTAGCGCCAAGCACATCGTTATCCAGTATTAAGCTTTCCGGGCAAACCCCCAGCAGACTCGCGTACATGCCTGCTGCTTCGTAGATCAGGTTAGCGCCCGCGAGTGCGGGAGGCATCAGCGTGTGAGCGCGCTCTGCACCCGCCTGAAAATCCGGCATGTTCGCGTCGGTCATACCGCATGCCGTGCCAAAGGGAAGGTCGAAATAGAGGCCCAGCTGCGCACACCCGCCGGAAATTAACCCCTGCTCGGGAGAGCCACCGCTCATGGCGCCAGTACGCAAATCCGAGACAAAGGGCCAGGCGCCGATAATCGCGGGTGCACCGGGCTCGATGGCATTCACGTAGACCAGACCGCCGATACACTCGGCCCATGCCTGGCTTACGGCACCCGCCAACGTAGCAGGGGTGGTCGCGCCCGCCTGCCCGGCAGAGAGGAGGAGCACCGGCATGCCTCCCTCTACGGCAACCCGCAGACACTCCAGCGCATCTTGTGCGAATTTCATCGGTGGAACGACAAAACAGTTGGACTGACTGACAAAGGGCCGCGCTCGCCACTGAGCCTCGCCACCGGCGATGATGTGCAGCATTTCGAGCGCTTTTGCGAGATGGTCACAGTTACTCCAACTGGCGCCCACATGCTTGCGCGTGCCCGCTACACAGCAATAGGTGGTGTTGAGATCCATCTCGTAGGTGTTCTCAAGATCTCTGAGCACGCACATGCGTTGGAACATGTGGATGTGTTCGCAGTTGTCGGCAATGCGGGCGAGGTCGTAAAGATCGCGGGTTGTGGAGTCTCGGTACTCATTTTTAACGGAGTCGGCGATCATCACCGCCGCGCCGGCGGTAGCAAAGTGGACCCGTGACCCCGAGAGGTCCAAATCGAAGGCGGGGTCCTGAGCGTGGAGCGTCAGGTTTCTTTTGGCTTTGCTCAGCGCGTCCTCCGCTACTTGGCGGGGGATTCGCAGGCGACCATCGTCACCCATGACAGCGCCCACAGCGGTGCAGGTTTCAATGCAGTGCGGCGTGGCGTCCTTAAAACCGACTTCTTCGAGAATGCGGAAGATGTTGTCGACGATTGCGGCGAGGGCTTCATCCGAGAAGGGCTTGTAGCGACCGCCGCGCTCCCCGGGCCGCACGGGTTTCATCGTTTCCTCTAACGGCGCCGCCCGTTGTGCATGCCGCGCCTGTCTGCCTCCCGCACGTCTCGCCATTGTCAGGTCCCCCTGTAAGGCCAGCGATTGTTATCCCACAGCGTTTGTTGCTGCAGATTCTTGACGGTAGTGTTACGCAGAAAAGGGCGTGTTCGCCAGCACTAAATTGTCGTGCTCGCGATTATCGAGACGCGGAGTGAATGGGCTGTTGCACCCCCGGCGGCAGGCTCTTTTTTGAAAGTCGCATGTTACTCGGCAGGGCGTCTTTGTAGCGCCTCAGGGTTACTCCAAAAGCCGCTCATCAATTCACTCCGTGCCACGACATAGAGGGCATCTGTATCGATGATGACCCGGGTATCATCACTCACTGACCCTGGCTTCAGCGTGACTTCGCCAACTGGCGCGATGCTGGCACGCTGGACATTTTCTTTGTCTCTGATTTCAAATAACGCGATTCGATCAACCTGTTCGTGACGGTCAGCTTTGCTACCGGCGGCAGAGTAGGGCACCGTGAGTCGGTCACTTTCCTCGCCCGCGATATAGGTAAACGCATAGCGGTTGTATTGCGCCGGGCTATAGGCCCACTCGTAACCCGCCCCAATTTCGATCAGGCTGCGTGATACGGGCGCCGCGGTATCCGAGATATCGAATAACTCCAGTTTTGGCAGTCGGGTCTCACTGGAGCCTAGGCCCAACAGCAGTTCGTCGCTGACTTCGTGCAAGAGATCAGAGAAGCCGGGCACTTCTAATTCGCCCAGTATTTTTGGGGCTGCTGGGTCCGCCAGATCGATGATATAGAGCGGATCGATGCGCTCGAAGGTCACCAGATAGGCCCTCGGACCCATAAATCTGACGCCATAGAGATCCTCGTTGATCTTACCGAGGCGCGCGTCGTCATTATCTCCCAGAGAGGCCAGCAGCGAGAGCTCCGGGGCGGTTGCGTCGGGCTCGAGGGTATAAAGCACATGGCGAAACTGGTCTTCGACTTCGCCGGTCCATCGGGTCGTAATCAGTCTGAGGGCGCCTTCAAACTCGCTGATGCGAAAATCCGCGTTGCCACCGGAATAGAGCGCTCCGCTGACCGATTCCGACCCCAGATAGGACCAATCGTCACGGTCCAAGAGATGTATCAAGGTTGTCTCAGCGTCATTGTGCCACTCGACAAAACTCAACGCGATGAAGGTATCGCCGATATAGACGCCGTCCACGGACTCCATCACGCAGGCGGCCTCAACCACTTCGCCGCTGCTGGCCGACAGTGTCAGTAAGGTGGTAATAATCGGGTCGGCAGGCCGCTCCGTTGCGAGCGGATGCTCGGGGTCTTGGCGATAACAATCGTCGAGGGCCAGAGGGCTGATCGCTTCGCCATTAAGGCTGATTGCGGGCAGGATATCTTGATCAGTCACCTCGGCGAGGAGCGCCTCGTTGTTGGCGATTTCCTCTTCGGTGGAAGGGTAGGGCACGAGGCCCTCGATGATGGGCGTATGCCGTGATATGAGGTAAATGTGGTCAGCGCGTCTGCGCGACGAAACCAGCGCGCCCTCCACAGACCATTGATCACGAAGTGCCGGTTGCGCGGGGTCGGTCAGGTCGTAGGTTTCGAGCTTGACCTCGCTGGACTCCCAATAGCCGGGCTCAATGTGGCGCGGGCCAAAAGCGCCCCACCACGCCGTCGACAGCAGTACCTGCAGCATATCATCAGCAAGGTACATGCCCTCTGCCCGATAACCGTCCTCTAGCGCGATGCGGGCAAGGAATGTGCCGCCGCCCGCGCCGGGGTCGGTCTGGAAGAGACGGATCTCGGCATTTGCTAGTGGTTCCTCCGGGGCAATTGCATCGCCCTCGGCAGGCAGCGGTGTGTCTTCCAGAATAAAGCAGCATCCGCTTCGACTAGGTGCGATGGCGAGGGTGGATCCGTCGTATTTGACGATGTCATATTCGTCGGTGTTGGGCTCGAGGGTGTAGGTTGTCGAGTACCCGCTCTGGGCGCCGTCCTGCGCCGGCGCACTGTCGGCAAACGCCACTGCGCGTTCTGTGTTGACCAGCGTCGTGAGCTTGCCCTTGTAAGCGGCTATTCCCTCGCCTGGCGAGGAATTGATCCACAATCCGGAGGGTGGATCTGGCGGAGGTGTTGTCACCACCGGTGAGGGTGGCGCTTCGCTACTGCTCCCGCCGCCACAACTACTCAGTAATGACCAGGCGGCCATTAAAGCCGCGCGCTTTAGCCAGATTGCCCTGTTGCTCTTCATGGGATGCTAGGCGCCTCCGTCGCCACCGCCGCCTCCGTCACCTGCGCCACCATCACCAAATGCCCCGGCTGCGTCACCAGTGTAGCCGCCGTCTTTATCAAATTGGCCAGAACCGCCGCTGAACCATATCACTGAGCCATCAGGCTCGACTTTTCCCTTCAACTGGCGATCGCCGCATTTCCTGCACACGATATAAGCGTCTGCCGAATCGAAGTCAGCTTGTTTATCGGACTTGAAGCCGTGAGCAAGACTGCCGCAGGCTGAGCATCGGTATGCCAGCGCGATAATCAGCATGACTGTAGCGCCCAGAGCGAGCGCAATTGACAATATAACGAGTAGTTCGGAATCCATACCTTGCACCTCGTTCAGAGTGTTAAGAGACCTTAACGGGTCTTTCGTTGAAGATAAATCCGGACAATTCCAACCGCTACCGAGCCCAGTGGGTACGGCACCGCTCAGTGAGTACGATTCCAGTCAGGGCGGGCGGGGCAGTGGATCGCCTTGCGAGCCATAGATCAACTGTGGAGGTCTGCGTAGCAATGTCTGAATCAGGAAAGCCGTCACTTGATGATAGAAAATGACAATCAGGAAGTTGGCGCGGAATGCAGGAGTCGAACCTGCGACCTTCGGTTTCGTAGACCGACGCTCTATCCAGCTGAGCTAATTCCGCGCGGTGCCGGGCGGACACAGCGCCGCCGGGGCGCGTAGTATACACACTTGCCGGAGTCAGGCCAGTCGGGTTGCTGCCGGTAGGGCGCTGTTAACCGAGCATCGGGCCCGCGATTGAACGGTACGTGAGCGACGAATAAAGAGGACGCAAATGCAAATTTTGGTAGACGCCGATGCCTGCCCCGTTGTGATTCGCGACATACTCTATCGCGCGGCCCAAAAGCGTGGACTGAGGCTGACGCTGTTTGCCAATCAGTCTTTTCAAGTGCCGGCTTCGCCGCTAATCAGCCTGTATCAGGTTGCCAAGGGCCCGGACATGGCGGATCACGAAATCGCTGCGCGGGTCTCCCCCGGTGATTTGGTGATAACGGCCGATATTCCCCTAGCCAGTGAGGTTTTGGAAAAGGGCGCTTTGGTGGTCACGCCTCGTGGCGAACGTTACACCGAGAACAATATTCGCCAACGACTGCAAATGCGCGATTTTATGGAGACCATGCGCGCCTCGGGTGAGCACACGGGGGGGCCGCCGCCTCTCAACCAAAGTGACCGCAAGGCTTTTGCGGATCAATTAGACCGGCTACTGACACTGGCGGCCAAATCGAGTTAAGGCTTCAGCTGCCCGAACTGGCGCTGCTATTAACTACGGGTTGTGCCGCGCGGTCGCTGCACAGGATGACCAGAAGATTACTCACCAGTGTGGCTTTGCTGTTGGCGTCGAGGTCGAGGATCTGCCGCGAGGAGAGCTGCTGCAGTGCGGCTTCTACCATGGTCACGGCGCCCTCAACGATCTTGCCGCGCGCTGCGACTATTGCCGATGCCTGCTGCCGCTGCAGCATGGCGCTGGCAATTTCTGGTGCATAGGCGAGGTGACTGATGCGGGCCTCTAGCACTTCAACCCCGGCCTTACCCAGGCGCTCCTGAACTTCGACCTTGAGAATGTCACCGATTTCGTTAGCGCTACCGCGCAGGGTGATGGCCTCACCCTCGTGGTCATCATAAGGGTAGCTGGTTGCCATATTACGGATGGCGGCTTCACTTTGAATCGCAACGTAATCCTCATAATCATCTACCTCAAAGACAGCCTCGGCAGTGTCGACCACCCGCCAGACAATCACCGCGGCGATTTCGATCGGATTGCCCGCAGAGTCGTTAACCTTGAGCTGGCCACTTTCGAAGTTGCGGATTCTCAGAGACACCCGTTGCTTGCTGTAAAAGGGGTTTGCCCAACGCAGACCCAGCGCCCGGTCGGTTCCCACATATTGCCCGAAGAGTTGCAGCACCCGGCCCTCGTTGGGAGCGACCATATAGAAACCTGCGAAACAGATGACCGCGAGTACCGCAACGAGTAATCCTAAAATTTTGAAGGCTACGCCTCCCAGCATGATGGCGCCGGCAATTCCGGTGGCAATCGAGATTGGCAGTACCACCAACATGGGGTACCCCGAGGTTGTTGTGGCCTGTTTTTCGTCTTGCATAGGGTTTCTCCCCAAAATCATGCCGATTTAGGTCTCCTGCTTGCGAGCCATCTGGCGGCTGGCAGGGTCCGTTGCTCAGGCACACGTTATCAGACCGGGATAGGTTTGACAGTGATGCCCAACCGATACGCGCCCTCCCGCATGTGCAACGCGTGCTTTAAGTGTCGGTGGGCTTGACCTTACCTTATGGCCAGAACGGTCCTTGATCAGGCATCAATCCATTCAATGATTTCTGCCTCAAGGTTGTCCATATCCACACTCGCCTCGCTCACCGCCCAGCCTGTGACAGCGACCCCTGCGGCACGAGGTGAACCCGCATTACCGGTGATTAGCGGATGCCAGTGGGGGAGAGGCTGGCGTTCATGAACAAGACGGTAGGCACAAGTTTTTGGCATCCAGGCCAGTTCCGAGGCGGTCATGCGCCGAACATCGAGGCAATCGTTGACCTTGGAGAGCCGGTCCGGGTAGCTGCTACAGCGCGCTGTCTCGGTATTGAGTAACGTGCAGGCGACCCGCGTGTAAAAGACATCGGCCGTCTCCTCATTGACCAGTTTGTGCAGACAGCACTGTCCGCATCCGTCACAGAGGGACTCCCACTCGGTGTCGGTCAGGTCTTCCAGCGTTTTGCGTTCCCAGAATGGTGTGTCAGACATCCTGATGTTCTTTCGGGCGCTCATTCTTCGCTTTGGGTTGTGATACTACAGTATGGGTCTCGGCAAGCAGGTGCTTCAAGGCGGCGTTCGATAGCGGGCAGCGCCATTGGATCGATCAGCCATCGCGTGGTGGCCTCGCCGATCGGTGTTTATCCTGATTGCGATTACAACAGCGCGCCCGGATAACGGATAATGCGGGCGAACAGAAGTGAGGAGTGACTGAGCATGGATCTGGGAATCAAGGGACGTAGAGCGCTGGTGTGCGCTTCCTCAAAGGGGCTGGGTAGGGGGTGTGCCGAGGCACTGGCAGCGGAGGGCGTTGATCTTGTCCTCAATGCCCGAGGGGACGAAGCGCTCCAAGCCACGGCCGACGCATTGCGCAATCAGTTTGGCGTTCAGGTGACCGCTGTGGCGGCAGATGTGACCAGTGAGGCGGGTCAACGGGCTGTGCTCGACGCCGCAGGCGACGTCGATATTCTGGTGACCAATGCCGGTGGGCCACCCCCGGGCATGTGGTCTGACTGGACAAGAGAGGACTTTATTGCGGCTTTTGACGCCAACTTATTGACCCCGATTGCCTTCATTAAGGCGCTGCTACCCGGTATGACAGCGCGCGGATGGGGCCGCATCGTCAATATCACCAGCGTTGCAGTGAAAGCGCCGATTCCCGTACTCGGGCTGTCCAATACCGCCCGCTCAGGATTGACCGGCTACGTGGCGGGTGTCTCCAGACAGGTGGCGGGCACCGGGGTGACCATCAATAATCTATTACCGGGCCTCCACGATACGGATCGATTGGCCATGCTGGACAAGGTCGACGCTGCAGCCCGCGGGATCACGCTTGAGGAAGCCAGAGCGGCACGGATAGGCACGATACCGGCGGGTCGCTTCGGTACGGCTGAGGAATTTGGCGCGGCTTGTGCGTGGCTGTGCTCGAATCACGCAGGATTTGTCATCGGCCAAAATATTCTGCTCGATGGCGGCGCCTTTCCCGGCGCGATGTAGCGCTCAGCAGGGCGTTGGCTGCGCGAACAGTGCTGAGCTTGGCTCACCTTTCCGGCTGACGCGCGCGCAGTCGCTGGATCAGGCTTGAGGTGTCCCAGCGATTTCCTCCCATGGCTTGCACGTCGGCGTAAAACCCGTCTACCAGTTCGGTAACCGGTACCTCGACGTTGCCGGCGCGCGCCGCATTGATCACGATACCCAAATCCTTCCGCATCCAGTCGACGGCAAAGCCAAAGTCAAATTCCCGTGCGATCATGGTGCTGGCACGGTTGTCCATTTGCCAGGATTGCGCTGCCCCTTGAGAGATGACTTCGATTGCCCGTGAGGCATCCAAGCCAGCCTTCTCGGCAAAGTGAATCCCCTCCGCCAAGCCCTGCACCAGGCCCGCGATACAAATTTGATTCACCATTTTGGTGAGCTGACCCGAGCCCGGCGCACCCATGTGTTTGACGCACTTGGCGTAGCATTCCATCAGTGGGACTGCATCCCGGAAGTCTGATTCGTCGGCACCTACCATCACGGTCAGCGCGCCTGTTTCAGCGCCGACTTGTCCCCCGGATACCGGGGCATCAAGAAACCGGACGCCGGTTTTGCGGGCGGTGCTATAGAGCGATGTGGCCAACGCCTCCGAAGTGGTGGTGTGGTCAATGAGCAGCGCACCGGCGGGTAGTGTTTGCAGTGCGCCAACGTCCGACGTGGTTACCGACAACACATCGTCATCGTTGCCGACGCAGAGCATCACCGCATCTTGTCCCGAAGCGGCTTCGGCAGGCGTGTTCGCGGCCGTGCCCGGGTACTCGTTTTGCCAGGCCAGCGCGCGTGCGGGGGTGCGGTTGTAAACGGTCACGGCGTGACCGGCGCGCGCAAGATGCCCCGCCATGGGATACCCCATTGCACCCAGACCGATAAAGGCGATTCGCTTTTGTTGCGGTGTCATCTAGTCATTACTCTTGTCGTATAAATTGAGTCGAAAGAGTAACCCAAGTGACGAGGCCGGCGTGTATGAGCGAGGAGACTGACCCGCGAGGT
>Ga0255766_10002236_pt1 | contig 17295 bp, 15 predicted proteins | sample 071ome_23_FD_179966 | JGI IMG/M metagenome (GOLD analysis project Ga0255766, IMG submission 179966) | Coastal salt marsh microbial communities from the Groves Creek Marsh, Skidaway Island, Georgia - 071403BT metaG (version 2) | ecosystem: Environmental > Aquatic > Marine > Intertidal zone >... | reverse complement strand
TATATCTTTAATCAAAACCTTTAAAGAGCCTTGGATAGTTGCGACAATAATTACTCCCGATGAATATTTAGGCTCAATAATAAAAATCTGTGAGGAAAAAAGAGGAATACAAAAAGATATGAGCTATTCAGGTAATAGAGTCGTACTAAAATATGATATGCCTTTAAATGAAGTTGTTTTTGATTTTTATGACAAGTTAAAGTCTATCACGAGTGGATACGCCAGTTTTGATTATGAAATTAGTGAATACAAAGAGGGAGAATTAATAAAATTATCAATTTTAGTTAATGAAGAACCCGTCGACGCTTTATCAATAATTATACATAAAGATTTTGCACAAAAACAGGGAAGATTAATTTGTGAAAAATTAAAGGATTTAATTCCAAGACATCAATTTCAAATACCCGTTCAGGCAGCAGTAGGTAGCAAAGTGATAGCCCGTGAAACTATAAAAGGTTTTAAAAAAGATGTCTTGAATAAAATTCATGGTGGTGGCGCATTAGATAGAAAAAGAAAACTTTTAGATAAACAAAAAAAAGGAAAATCTAGAATGAAACAGTTTGGAAAAGTAGAGATTCCACAAGAAGCCTTTATAGGAGTATTGAAAATCAATAAAGATCAATAGTGAAGAAAATATTAATTATACAAGCAAGGCCTGGGATTGGTGATTATTGTGTTTTTTTACCGGTGATCAAAAAAATTTCCACTATTTTTAACGACCACAAAATACATGTAATTACAAGTAAGAGGTCTCATGCAAGGGAACTAATCTCTTATAATGACTCAATAAATAAAATATTTTATTTACCGTTATTAAAAAAAATAAAAAAAAATATCTGGATATATAATTTATTAAAAAAAGAAAAATATGATCAGTGTTTTATATTTCATTATGGTTTAAGATTTTTTTTATTATCAAAATTAGCCGGCATTAAAAAAGTTTTCTTTTATGGTATCCAGAAAAAAAACGAAAATATTGTAAAGAAAGCTCAAACATTTTTAAAAAAAAGTTTAAATTTAAAAAATTTAAAATTAGACTTACCTTTTAATTTAAAGAAAAATAAAAAAAAAAATCAAATCATATTAGGAATAGGAGGAAGTGGGTATGATAAGAAATGGAAAATAGACAACTTTCTAAAATTAGGTTTGAAAATAAATAAAATAAAAAAAGTTAATTTTATTTTAGCTGGTGGAAAAAAAGAACTAAATGATGCAAATTATTTACAAAAAAATTTCAAAAAATATATGATTAAATCAAAATCTTTATGCAATATGAAAATCAAAGATACGCTAGCTTTTCTTGCCTCATCAAAACTTTATATTGGTAATGATACAGGCTTCATGCACCTTTCCGGATGCCTTGGTATAAAATCATATGGAATATTTGGTCCGACATCTACTTTATATGCATCGTATAATAAAAAAATAATTCCAATATCAGCTTCTAAAAAAAAAGAAGACACTAAAGATAAAAGTAATATAAATTTTATAAGCTCAGATTATGTTTTGAGACATATAAACTTGAAGAGTATTTAGTTGGAGAGATGGCCGAGCGGTTTAAGGCGCACGCTTGGAAAGCGTGTAAAGGGGTAACTCTTTCGCGGGTTCGAATCCCGCTCTCTCCGCCAAAAAATCATTATAAATTATTTTATTAGTGCTTTTCGAGTATTTTTCTTCTTAATTTAATTTTTGTCATACTTTTAATATTGTCTACTGCAATTTGTCCAAATTTACTTTTAATTTTTTCCAAAAATTTATTATTTTGATGATACTTTAAAAAAGCCGTATCTCTAAAGCTTAGTATGTCAGCGGCGGTTAGGTTTTTGTTTGATAAAGGTAATGTGTCATATGAGTGAAATGAATATGCCTCGTATGATTTTGGCAGTTCTACATTTTCTTTTATTGCATGACTATATAGTTCACTTCCTGGTAATGCCATTGCTGCGTAAGCATTCCAACCCATAGTATTTAAATCCATACTAAGCTTAAGTGTTTTCTCCATACTTTCTTTAGTATCACCTGGTAACCCAAAAATATAATTTGCCATAACGTGAATATCACTCATTTGAATTTGTTCAACAACCTGGCTTACATCCACATCCTCAAATTTTCCTTTGGAAACTTCTAGTCTTACATTTTTATCGCTACTTTCAATTCCTAAACATAGCCATTTGATACCTGCTTTTCTTACAATATTTAGTACATCTTTTCTTTTAACTGTGTCAATTCTTGAATAAGCCCAAATTCTAAGTTCGTCTTCTTTATTTCTATCTGCCAACATTTTACAAAGAGGAAGATAATATTTTGGGTTCAATAGAAACATTTCATCTGTAATTTTAATTGTTTTGACACCCATGCCTATTAATTTATCAAATTCTTTAATTATAAACTCTGGAGTCCAAAATCTCATTTTACTATATTTGTTAGCTACACCAATTTCCTCATTATCATTTCTGTTAATAATGTTTATCATACAGAAACTGCATTTAAATTGACACCCAATAGAGGTTTGAATTGCAGCATATGGAGACCTGTTGTCTTCTTTGTACTCTGCATGCCACATTGGAGAACGATATAAATCTAAAGGCTTTGTTTTAAATGGCAACAACTCCCAAGCATACCCAGGTAAATGTTCATCCATTTTTTCATTGGGGACTATTTTTTCAGGTGGGTTAAAAATATTTTTACCGTTCAGTCTGAAAGCAATACCATTTATTTTTTTTAAATTTTCTAAAGATATTTTTTCCAACTTTAATATATTCCAAAGCGTGTAAACTCCTTCATTTGTAAAAACAAAATCAATACTTGATTCATTATTCAAAGTTTCTAACGGAAGCGCCTGAACGTGAGACCCAATAAAACCAATTAATGGTTCAATTTTTTTTTTCTTTAATAATTTCGATAGTTCTGTTGCTCCACTCATGCTTGTAGTACCTGCATTTACATTTTGCCCATAAACTACAAACACAATCAGTTTTGGATTTATATTAACAATACGATCGCAAGCTTTATCAGGATCTAGATTTTCCGCATTACAATCTAAAATTTTAACTTTGTGCCCTTGTGATTGACAGCTCTTAGCTAATAGTAATGCCCAAGTTGGTGGCTCAACTGCTGCATAGTTATTAGATAAACCTTGATATATCTTTTTTGAGTTTGCTGGATTTATTAATAATATATCTGTCATAATATTTAAGCTCGTTTTATATTTTTTTAATGAATTCTATAAATTTTCTTGGTTTAATGTATCTGTCATATAGCTTATTGTTATATCTTAATTTCGTCTTTATATTTTTTTTGTCCATTCTTTTTAAAATTTCTACCGCAATTCTTGGAGAATTTACATACTGCACTGCATTATTTAAATCATTTTCGATTTCATCAAAAGCAAAACTTTTTTTATCGCCTAAACAAGAATGTTCAAACGTGAAATATTTTGAATATAATATTTTTTCTCTTAAAAGAGTTGAAAAAAAATTACCCTTTTTAGGCTGCCAATAAAGCGGAATACAGCCAGCAGCTATTGCTTCACTTACCCTACCAGCGTACCGGCCATCGAATATCTCATTACTTAAAATATTTTTTGAGTATTTTTCATAAAATGATGCTCTTGAGCAGAAAAAAAATTTACATTTAGATAAAAGATTTAGATAATCACTTGTATTTTTTATCAAATCTGAGTTTCTAAATGAAGATATTATTAATGTTGAAATTTTATTTTTTCCTAATTTTAATAAAGATGATAAAAAATTTACTCTAAAAATTTTATTTGAACCAATGTACCCAACATCATATGGTCTCTGATGAAAATCATGAATATTATTTTTAGATAGTCTTGGAACTGGAATGCTTGGATAGTAAATAAATTTATCAGTTTTGTATTTTTTATTTGCCCAATTAACTCCACTTAGTGAAAAAGATATCAAGAATCTAGAGAGGTCTAACCATTTAAATAAATTTAAACTAGGCAGCAAGTCTGGAATTATGCATATAACTTTATTTTTTTTTTTTTTTAAAAATCTATAAAGTTCCAGTGGGTAAATTCCAGAACTGTCACCCGGAGCAAAGTTTGCATCTATAATGATAGTATGGTGATTTTTTATTTTTTTTATTATATCTTTTATATCTAAAACCATTTTTTTATTTTTACTTAATAAAAAATTTGCTACATGCAATTTATGACCTGATTGTTGTAAACTTTCGTTTAAATAAAAAAAAATATCAGATTGAATTTCAGATTTTATACCCTTGTTATGTATGTAAGGTGCAGATATTAAAAAATATTCTTCTTTTTTCATTTTGAGATCATTAAATCAAATTCATGTTCTTTATTTATTTTGTTTAAAATTTCAATTTTTGTAATTGCTTTACCCTTAATTTCAAAACATTTAAAATTATCTAAAATTCTTAAAAACTTATATTTATTTTTTTTTAATAATTCATGATTAGAAATTTCTAAAATTAATATTTCTATTCTTTTTAGAATATTCCCTTCCAGATGTAATAGTATTTCCTCATCCATACCTTGGGTGTCGGATTTATAGATCAAAGGCAGTCTCTTGGGCAGCTCTTTTTTTAAGAATTGATTTGCATCTATTATTCTTGAACTTTCATAATTACTTGTCTTTTTTATAAATGAGAAATCTCCAAAATTTAATTTATTTTTATATAATTTTCTTTTTATATTTTTTGTTCCAAGTCCAAAATTATAACAATAAATATTTTTATAATATTTTAGGTTATATTTTAATAATTTGTAATTATTTTCCTGAGGTTCAAAACACAAAAATTGATTAATTTTAATATTTGAGTTGATTAATTGCCTTGATATTAGACCTATATTAGCCCCAATATCTAAAAAAATATAATTTTTATCTTGTGTTTTTTTCTTAACAAAATTTATAATGTATTCATCCCAAGAGCCATTTTTTAAAACGTAGGGTGTAATAATTGTATCAAGAGGAATTCTTAATACATCGCCCTTTTTTCCTAAAAATGTTTTTTTTTTAAAACGAAAATTAAAATATTCTATCTCAGATACTTTATTTTTAGATTTGATTAAGTAATTGAATAAATTTTTATAATCATTTTTTAAAAGAGGTAATAAGTATTTTTTCATTTTGAAAATTATGTTCTAGATCTTAAGAAGTTAATGTATATAAATTTATTATTAAATGAATAAAAAAAAATTAATAAATTTTGAAAATCAAATAGCAGAATTATTCAATTCAGCTCAAATTCAAGCACCCATACACCTTTATAGTAACAATGAAGAAAAAATGATAAATATTTTTAAAAAAATTAAAAAAAAAGATTGGGTTTTTTGTTCTTGGAGATCTCACTATCAATGTTTATTAAAAGGCGTTCCTGAAAAGAAAGTAAAAAATGAAATTTTAAAAGGAAAATCAATTTCCCTTTGTTTTCCTGAGTTCAATATATATTCCTCTGCAATTGTTGGTGGTATTATTCCAATTGCAACAGGTGTAGCTTTCTCAAATAAAATTCAAAAAAACAATTCGAAAGTTTATTGTTTTGTTGGCGAAATGACCGCCGAAACAGGAATAATGCATGAATGTTTAAAATTTGCCAAAAATAAAAAACTACCAATTCATTTTATTGTTGAAGATAATGGTAAATCAGTTTGCACAGATACACGAAAAGCTTGGTCAATGAAAAAATTAAGTTATGAAAATAAAAAAGACAATTATATTTCATATTACAAATATTCATTGAAGTATCCACATGCCGGAGCTGGAAAAAGAGTTCAGTTTTAATGAAGTATTTTGACGAATTAAAAAAATCAATGAATTATTTAGCCAAAAACAGAAAAACTATTTTTATTGGACAGGCTGTAGAAGTTCCCGGTACAGCAATGTCGAATACTTTAACTGATATTAAATTGAATAAAAAGTTTGAATTGCCAGTCGCTGAGGAAATGCAAATGGGTATGACTATAGGGATGCTGATGGCAGGTCATATTCCTATAAGCATATATCCTCGGTGGAACTTTTTATTATTAGCTATTAATCAATTGGTAAACCATCTAGATAAATTAGAGTTAATGACTGAAAAAAAATTTAAAACAAAAGCAATTATTAGAACTAGTATTGGCTCACAAAGGCCACTTCACCCACAGTATCAACATGTTGGTGACTATAGTCAGGTTATTCAGAAAATGTGTCCTAGAATAAATGTAGTAAAGTTAAGTCAGCCTAATCAGATATTTAAAGAATATAAAAAAGCTCTAAATAGAAAGGATGGTAAAAGTACTATTCTTGTTGAATATGGTGACTATTATAATGAAAAATAGTTTAAATGATCATTACCAAAACTCCTTATAGAATCTCTTTTTTTGGCGGAGGCTCGGATTATCCCGAATGGTTTAATAAAAATGAGGGACAAGTAATCTCAGCGACTATTAATAAACATATTTATATATCTTGCAGAATTTTACCTCACTTTTTTCGACACAAATATAGAATTGTTTACTCCAAAATAGAAAATGTAAAGAAAATCGAAGATATTAAGCATAATGCTGTAAAGCATATATTAAGACAATTAAAGTTTTCTGATGGTTTGGAAATCCATTATGATGGTGATTTACCCTCAAGAAGTGGTATGGGATCAAGTTCCTGCTTTGTAGTGGGATTGTTAAACGCATTATACAAAATTAAAAAAAAAAATATTAGTAAAAATGAATTAGCTAAAAATAGTATTTTTTTTGAGAGAAATTTAATGAGAGAAAACGTTGGTTGGCAAGATCAAATTGCAGCAGCTTATGGTGGATTTAATTCAATTAAATTCCATAGGTCTGAATTTAATTTAAAAAAAATTAGCTGTAAAAAAGACTTTACTACCAAATTAAATAAAAGTTTATTTTTAGTATATACGGGGATCTCTCGAACCGCACAAGATATTGCAAATACTTTTACAGCTCATTTAAATCAAAAAAAAAAAACAAATATATCAGTTATTTTAAAAATTGTTGAAGAAGCAAAAAAAATTATAAAGAAGAACAATTCTGATGATTTTGGTAGATTATTACACGAAACATGGATGCAAAAAAAAAGTCTAAGCACAAGCATTAGTAGTAATGTTATTGATGAAATATATAAAAAAGGCTTAAGTAATGGAGCTCTAGGAGGTAAATTATTAGGAGCAGGAGGTGGTGGTTTTGTATTATTTTATGTAGAAAGTCGTATGCAAGATAAATTTTTCCATGCTTTCAGGAACAAAGTGATTGTACCAATTCAAATAACCGACAAAGGTTCAGAGATAATTTTTGATGAAAAATAATTTTAATCATCCTTTGATGTTTAACAATATAACTACTGAAGATAGAAAAGTTGCGTCAAATTTTATTCTCAAAAATAATATTTTTACTCAATCTAATAAAGTTAAAGAATTTGAGACTAAATGGTCAAAATGGCTTGGAGTTAAATATAGTGTATTTGTTAACTCGGGTTCATCAGCAAATTATTTAACGATGTTAGCTATAAAATATTTATATGGAACTGGAAAAATTATTGTGCCACCTCTCACTTGGAATTCTGACATTGTTTCTGTTATTGCCAATGGTTTTGAGCCAGTTTTTGTGGATATCAATTTAGAAAACTTATCAATAAATGATGATCAAATTATAAGTCAACTAGACAGAAGCACTAAAGCTGTTTTTTTAACGCATGTTCAAGGATTTAATGGTTTAACAAAAAAATTATTGAAAGAACTAAAAAAAAGAAAAATTATTCTTATTGAAGATGTATGTGAGTCGCATGGAGCAAAATTTGAAAACAAAAAGTTAGGCACCTATGGATTAATATCGAATTTTTCTTTTTATTATGCACATCATTTGTCAACAATAGAGGGTGGAATGGTTTGTACAAATAATAAAAAGATTTATGAGACAATAAGAATGCTACGGGGACACGGTTTATTGCGTGAATGTGGAAATAAAAAATATGAAAAAGAGGTTAAGAAAAAACATAAAGATTTATCACCAAACTTTATTTTTATGTTCAATGCATTCAATATGAGAAACAATGAAATTCAAGCTGTGATAGGTATCAATCAATTAAAAAGACTAGATAAAAACAATATTAAAAGATCAAAAAATTTAATGTATTTTTTAGATAATTTAGATAGCTCTAAATATTTTACTAATTACGATACTGAAGGAAACTCAAATTATGCATTTCCTATTATTTTAAAGAAAAAATCTTTTAAACTTAGGGACAAATTTGAGAGTCTAATGAAACGTCATCAAATTGAGTTCAGGAGAGGTAATGCTGGTGGCGGAAATCAAATAAGACAACCATATTTAAAAAATTACGTAAAAAAAATTAATTTAAGTAAATTTCCTAATGTAGAACATGTTCATCATTATGGTTATTATATTGGAAATTATCCCGATTTATCAAAACATAAAATAAGCAAAATTTTAAAAATCTTAAATAATTTATAATCAAACTTGTGAAGCAAATTAAAATTTTTAAGTCATCCATATTTAAAGATCATAGGGGTCACTTATGGACATCATGGAAAAAAAATAGAATAAAATTAAATTTTATCCATGATAAATTTTCTATCTCAAAAAAAAATACACTAAGAGGTTTGCATGGTGATAAAAAAACATGGAAACTAGTAAGCTGCGTTTTTGGAAAGGTTTTTTTTGTTATAGTAAATAATGATAAAAAATCGAAAGATTATTTGAAAAAAAAAACATTTATATTGAGTCATGAAAACAATACACAAATTTTAATACCACCAAATTTTGTGAATGGTTTTTTGTGCCTATCTAGCAATTGTGTTTTTCACTATAAATTATCTTACAAAGGAAGATATTTTGATGTAAAAGATCAGCAAGTTCTAAAATGGAATGATAAAAGGTTAAATATAAAGTGGCCTGTAAAAAAGAAACTTTTACAAAGCAAAAGAGATAAATGAAATCAAAAATTTTAATAACTGGTGGTGCTGGATATATTGGATCTATGCTGTCTACTAAGTTGGTGACAGAGGGTTACAATGTAACTGTTATTGATAAAATTACTTACGAACCTAGATCATTATGTCACTTGTTTTGCTTCGATAATTTTCAATTCATAAAAGCTGATGTAACTAATAAAAAATTTATTAAGAAAATTATTAAAAGTTTTGATATTATAATACCACTAGCCGCTCTTGTTGGAGCCCCACTTTGTGATAAGCATAAAACACAAGCAAAAAAAGTTAATTTAGAAATTATTAAATTTATTGTGAAAAATTTAAGTAAAAATCAAAAAATTATTTTTACAAATTCTAATTCTGGGTATGGAATAGGAGATAAACAAAAATTTTGTGACGAAAACTCACCTTTAAATCCAATATCATTATATGGGAAAACCAAAGTTGAAGCTGAAAAATATGTAATGAGTTTTGGAAACTCTATTAGTTTTAGATTAGCAACGGTTTTTGGTTATTCTTATAGAATGAGAACTGACTTATTACTTAACAATTTAACACTTATAGCACTAAAAAAAAGGAAGCTAGAAATTTTTGAACCACACTTTAGAAGAAATTTTATTCACGTCAAAGATGTTTGTGATGCAATATATTTTGCGATAAAAAATTTTAATAAATTGAAAAATAATATTTATAATCTTGGAATGTCTAAAGCAAATGTAACTAAGCTACAATTAGTGAATCAAATTAAGAAAAATGTTAAGAATTTAAAAATAGTTATTTTAAAAAATAAGAAAGATCCTGACAAAAGAGACTATTTCGTAAGCAATAAAAAAATTGAAAAAAAAGGTTTTATAGCTAAAAGAAATTTAAACGATGGGGTAAAAGAAATGATTAAAGTTTATAAAATGCAAAGAGAATTCTTGAATAATTATTAAAAATTTATTTCATTTAATAGATCTTCAAAATTATTTTTAGTATAAACAAATTTAATACCACTTTTTTTTGCACATAGAAAATCAGATTTTTTGTCACCAATCATCATTGACTTATTTTTTACAATCGGCCAATTTTTAAAAGCTTGTTTGATCATAAGATTTCCTGGTTTTCTATATCCTGTAATTTTCCTAAATTGTTTTAACTTTGCTTTTGGATGGAATGGACAAAAAAAGACCTCATCAATAAAAATTTTTTTTTCTGCAAATTTTGTTTTCATAAGTTTTTGAAATTTATAAAATTGATTAATAGTAAAGTATCCCTTGCCTATACCAGCTTGATTTGTAACTATGAAAATATATATTTTTTTTTTTGATAATTTTTGTAATCTACTGATTACTCCAGGTAAAAACTTCAGTTCTTTTTCTTTATAAGTATACCCTTTGTCATGATTAAGTGTCCCATCTCTATCTAGAAAAAGTGCTGGTTTATTTAGATATCTCACCAATTTTTTTTTTGCGTAAATAAGATTTTTAGGTGTTCCAATATCTATAAAAAAATCATCAAATACCAACCCATTAACTTTGCCACTCTTAATCATCTCGGGTAATACATCTTCTTCAAGAGAGCATTTTCCTTTTATGTATTTAAAAATACTTTTATCTAATTTATAAATTCCACCATTAATTAAATTTGATTTTTTATTAAAAATTATTTTATTTTTAGCAATTCCAATTTTTGTTAATTTTTTGTTAGATTTATAATTATTATTTTCAACTAGGCTTATGAGTAAATTTTTATTTTTTAAATCATAATCAAGGACTTTATTCAGATCAATATCAAAGTAGGTATCTCCATTCGTAACAATAAAATTTTTAGATAATTTATTTTTAATTTGATTTAGACACCCACCTGTACCTAGAGGATTTTTTTCTATAATACATTCAATTTTTATTAAATTAAAAAATTTATTATGAAATTTTTCTTTAATTTTTTTTCCTCTATATCCAGCTAGGATAAAAATTTTGTTAAGATCATACCTTGAGAATTTTTTAATTAATAAACTTAAAAAATCAAAATTTCTTATTTTCATTAAAGGTTTTGGATTACCTTTTAAAAAGCTCTTAATTCTTGAGCCATAGCCTCCAGCAAGAATAACAAGATCTGTTTTATTAGTGTTTTTCAAATTTTAATTTTATTTAAAATTATTTTTAAAGAAAAAAAGGGAGTGTATATAAGTGTTTCAATTATAATAAATAAAAATTTGTAATTAGAATATTTTAAATAAATTAAAATATTGTATAAAGAATTAACTAAAAATTTTTTAATAGATTTCTCTTTGGAGTAAAGTCTCATATTCTTTAAATTAAAAGCTCTTAAATACCAAATTGGTAAAGATTTTAGTACTTTTTTATGATTAACTTGCAATAATTGTTCGAATACTTTCTTTGTGTAAATGCCATCTCTAAATTTGTTGCATTCTTGGGTGAATTTTTCAGTATAATCTTTTAAAGCTGAGCTATTTTTGAGAAAAAAATTAATTTTTTCAATCATTTCATTTGGATTGCAAAAAGTTGGAAGAGTATCTTCTGAAAAAATTAATTTATACCCAGGTGCATCTTCAGATATACATAGAGTTCCGCAAAAGCCTGATATAAAAACTCTACCTTTAACTTGCAGATAGCTAAATGGATAACTTTCATGTGAGTAGAACTTATTTTTATTACCTGTTTGAGTAAAATTTATTACAATTTTACTTTTATTAATTTCTTTATTTAACTCCTCGTATGTTAAAAAATTTCCATTAGCAGGACCAACAATTTTAAAATTTATATTGTTTTCTTTTAATTTGTTTATTAGTTCTTCCCTATTAGCTTTCATGGCCCCAAAAAAAAGAACATCAATTTCTTTTTTCAAATTAATTTTTTTAAAAATACTTTCATCACTTTCATGAACGAAAAAAAAAGATTTTAATTGTTTTTCTTCATATTTTAATGATGACAAGGGGCAGCAATTCATGATTGCATTACATGCTAAGGCATTTAATGAATTTACTTCATGATTATCAAAATCATCCGTTAAATATATAAATTTTTTATGTGAATTGATTTTAGTAATAAAATCATAGTCTATTAATGATATGTAATCACCTTGAAAAAAAGTTGCTTCAATTTTTTCGTATTTGATTAAATTATTTATATGATTAATTATTTCTTTTTTTGTATATTTTAGGTTTTCTTCTAAATAGTAAATAATTGGGTCATATTTATTACTTACTTTGTTTTTTATCCAAGACGAATATATTGAGGAATTGTTATTTAGTATAATGAGTGCTTTTTCCACTATTATAAATATTTAATATTTTTTTCTATAAAATCACACAAAATTTGACCAAGAAATATTTCACAAACTTGAATTTGAGATGTAACTTTTGATGGAATTACAACTATATTCTTAGAATATTTTTTTAATTTACCACCACTATTTCCTGAAAATGCAAAAAAAACTCCACCCTTTTTTTTTATTGCTTTTAAAGATTGAATTATATTTTCGCTATTACCCGATGTTGTAATTGCCAAACATATATCTCCTTTATTGCATAAAGCTTCAATTTGTCTTGAAAAAATATATTTAAATCCAAAATCATTCCCGATAGCCGTTAGGGCCGATGTATCAGTAGCAAGTGAAATTGCTGCCAATGCTTTTCTGTTTTTTTGATATCTAACTGTCAATTCAGTTGCTAAATGTTGCGCATCTGAAGCACTTCCACCATTACCAAAAAAAATAATTTTTTTTTTTCTTTTCAAAGATTTAAGACAGATTTCACATAATTTATGAAATTTTTTTAAGTCTTCATATTTTAAATTATATAATATTTTTTGAATTCCTTTTTTCTCATTTTCAAAAATATTTTTAAGTAGCTTATTTTTGTGCATATTTATAAAATATTATGTTTAACTATATACTCCAATTAATTTATTTAACTTTATTTAAATTTAAAATTTCATAGGTTTTTTTAATCAGTTTAATAGCTCTAAAATCTGCATTCATACCAGAATTAATCTTTCTTGTAACAAAAGAAATTCCCATTCCATTAATTGGATCAGCAAAACCAAGTGAACCGCCCCATCCATTGTGTCCAAAATTTTCCTTATTTTTCCCAAACATCCAGCCGCCTCTAAGAATGAAACCAGAATTAGTCCATTTTATTGGAAGCTTTAAGCTTTCATCTATTCTGTTATTTGATTGAATCAGAATTTCCTTAAATATTGATTGGGTAATAATATTTTTTTCATTTGATCTTAAATCATTAGCAAGTAAATCAAATAATTTAGCAATTGATAAAGCTGATCCGTGACCACCCATTGACGGAACGCCCGCTAATCTCCAATCTTTTGTATTGTAAAAATTAACGTCATGTTTTGGGTTGTTAAAAGCGTTAAACTTATCAATCTGAGATTCTTCAATTCTAACATTTTCAAGTAAATCAGCAGCATTTTCAAAATCATTATTTTCAAAACCAAAATTAAAATTAAGACTAAATTTTTCTGAAAAATTTATTTTAAAGAATTCTTTTAAGTTTAAATTTGTAATTTTTCTGATTATATTTTCTACTAAATAACCATGTGTTTTCGCGTGATAAAAAGTTCTTTCACCTGCTATATGGTCTGGCTCTTGTTTTTCCAATAGATCTATAATTTTATCAAAATCTAAAAGGTCTTGATTAGTAATTTTAGATTTAAATCTATAAAGGCCAGATTGATGTGATAGTATATCTTTGACTTTAATATTTTCTTTGCTCTCTTTAAATTCAGGCCAATAAAATGAGACATTTTTATCTATGTCTAATTCTTTTTCCTCTATAAGTTTAGCAACACAACTAGCATATATTCCTTTACTTAATGAAAAAGTGTTAACGATAGTATTTTCATCCCATTCATCATTTGAATTTTTGGATCCTCCAAAAATATTAATTAAAACCTCATTGTTTTGGACAACAGCAAAGTTAGCACCAACTTCTTCTTTATCATTAAATAGATTTTGAAAAACTTGTTGAACCTCTTGAAACTTTGGAGGACAAACTCCCTTTACAATCATTTAACTTGCTAATTTAAAAGCAAAGTTTCTACCAAGGCTAATTTTTAGATCTTGGCAAAATCTTGCAGCTTCTGCACCATCTATAATTCTATGATCATAGGATAATGAAATAGGCATCATTTTTCTTGCTTGAAAATTACCATCAATATAAATTTGTTTAGTCTCAGTCTTCCCAATTCCTAAAATACAAACTTCAGGCAAGTTAACAATTGGAGTAAAAAAACTTCCTCCAATTCCACCAAGACTGGATATGGTCATAGAACCGCCAAAGAACTCTTTTTTATCAATTTTAAGCTCTTTACATTGTTTGCTTGTTTTACGAAGCTCTTTTCCCAATGTCATAACATCTTTTTTATCTATGTTTCTAATTTTAGGAACCATAAGTCCATGAGGCGTGTCTACTGCAATACCAATATGAAAATATTTTTTAAAAATAACCTCCTCTTTAATTGGATCAAGTGAACAATTAAAATTTGGATATTTTTTCATAGCATTTACTAAAGCTTTCATAATAAAGGCAAGTGGAGTGACAGGAATTTTTTCTTTTGTATTTAAATCAACTAATCCTTTTCTGAAATCTTCCATTTCAGTAACATCAATCTCATCATGTTGTGTAACATGTGGAATACTATTCCATGCTTTTACTAAATGTGGACCAGATAATCTTTTAATTCTTGGTATTTTTTGCACATCAACTTCACCAAATTCAGAATGTTTATATGGTAAATCAGGTTCATCATTTTTTTTCTGAGGAGCAGAAGAAGTGGTAGAATTTTTGTTTTTAATAAAATTTTTGATATCTTCTTCTTTAACTCTTCCACCACGACCTGAACCTTGTAGTTCATTAATATTGATACCCAATTCTCTTGCAAATTTAAGCGTATTTGGACTTGCGCCAGTTGAGTTTGAAAATTTTTTTTCACTAATGATGGTTTGTTTATTTGGAGTAATGTTTTGCTCTACTTGATTTTCTTTTTCGATAATTTTTTCTTCCGATTTTTTAGAAACTTCGACTTGATCTGAACCTGAGTCTATTTCTAGAATTGCATCTCCTTCTGAGACCTTATCTCCAATTTTGACGTTAATATTAATTATTTTTCCAGAAAATGTTGATGGAACTTCAACACTTGATTTATCGCTTTCAAGTGTGATTACAGGATCACCTATATTAATATTGTCTCCATTTTTGACAAGAACCTCAATGATTTCAACTTCTTTAAAATCTCCAATATTTGGAACTTTGATTATACTGCTCATTTATAATTTTGTAGGATAAGGTTTTTCTGGATCAATTCTAAACTGTTTTATTGCGTCATTTACAATTTTTGAAGCTATTTTCTGTTCTCTTGATAATGTACTTAGCGCGTTAACTACAATAGACTCCTTGTTAACTTCAAAGAATTTTCTTAATTCTTTTCTTGTATCACTTCTTCCATAGCCATCAGTACCTAAAGTATAAAAATTTGATTTTATATAAGGTCTAATTTGATCAATATGCGATCGAATGTAGTCACTTGCAGCAATTATTGGACCTGATCGTCCTTCGAGGCATTGTTCTATATAAGTTTTTTTAGGGTCTTGTTCTGGATGAAGCTGATTCCATCTTGAAGTTTCTGCACCATTTCTCTGTAATTCAGAATATGAGGTTATGCTCCAAACATCACTATCGATACCAAATTCCTCACTTAATATTTCTGCAGCTTTTATTGTTTCATTTAAAATAGAACCAGAGCCAAATAGTTGCACTGTTGTTTTTCCTTTATTTCTAAATTCTTTAAACAAATACATTCCTTTTAGAATATCCTCTTTTTTTACATGTGAAGGAATTTCAGGGTGTTTATAGTTTTCATTTAATGCAGTTACATAATAAAAAATATTTTCTTTCTGTTCATGCATTCTTTTTATTCCATCTTCAATGATTACAGCCATTTCATATGCGTAAGTTGGATCATATGAAATGCAGTTTGGTATCATAGAAGCCATAATTAATCCTTGGCCATCCTGGTGTTGCAATCCTTCACCAGCCAAAGTTGTTCGTCCAGATGTTGCGCCAATTAAAAAACCTCTTGTTTGGCAATCACCCGCCGCCCAAGCTAAATCCATAATTCTTTGAAAACCAAACATAGAATAGAAAATATAAAATGGGATCATCTCGACATCATGATTGGTGTATGACGTTCCAGCAGCAATAAATGAGGACATTGCACCCGCTTCCGTAATCCCTTCTTCTAAAACTTGACCACTTTGATCTTCTCGGTATGAACTTAATTGTTCAGAATCCACGGGTTCGTATTTTTGTCCTTCATGAGCATAAATTCCAACTTTTTGAAAAAATCCTTCCATGCCAAAGGTTCTAGCTTCATCTGGAATAATAGGCACCAGTTTTGGCGCAACTGCTTTGTCTCTAAAAATTTTACCCAATATTGCTACAAGTGCCATTGTAGTTGACAATTCTCTATCCCCTGAACTTTTCATTGAAGCATCAAATATTGACGGATCTGTAATTTTAATAGGATGCGCATTTGAAGATCTTGATGGAATGTAACCTCCCAAGGCTCTTCTTCTTTCTTTTAAGTATTCTATCTCTTCTGATTTTTCACTTGGCCTGTAAAACTCCAAATTTTCAACTTGTTTGTCTGTAAGTGGAATGTCAAATCGATCTCTGAAATAGTACATATCATCAAGCCCAAGCTTTTTTTGTTGATGAGTTGTATTAATACTTTCTCCAGATTTACCCATGCCATAACCTTTGATAGTTTTGGTTAAGATAACAGTGGGTTGCCCTTTGTGTTTTACAGCAGCATCATAGGCTGCGTAGACTTTATGAGGATCATGACCCCCTCTGTTTAATCTCCAAATGTCTTCATCTGTTAAGTTGGAAACGAGTTGTTTGAGTTCTGGATATTTTCCAAAGAATTTATCTCTCACATATTTTCCGCCTTTAGCTTTAAAAGCTTGATATTCACCATCCACACACTCATCCATTCTTTTCATCAGTAAACCAGTTTTGTCTGCTTTTAATAAAGGATCCCAATACGAACCCCATATGACTTTAAGTACATTCCATCCTGCTCCTCTAAATGTACCTTCAAGTTCTTGTATGATTTTTCCGTTACCTCTTACAGGTCCATCTAATCTTTGTAGATTACAGTTAATAACAAAAATTAAATTATCTAAATTTTCCCTTGCGGCAAGACCAATAGCACCTAAAGACTCTGGTTCGTCACATTCACCATCACCCATAAATGTCCAAATTTTACGTCCTTGTTTTGGAATTAAATTTCTATTTTCCATGTATTTCATGAAACGAGCATTATAGATTGA
>Ga0255766_10002235_pt1 | contig 17296 bp, 14 predicted proteins | sample 071ome_23_FD_179966 | JGI IMG/M metagenome (GOLD analysis project Ga0255766, IMG submission 179966) | Coastal salt marsh microbial communities from the Groves Creek Marsh, Skidaway Island, Georgia - 071403BT metaG (version 2) | ecosystem: Environmental > Aquatic > Marine > Intertidal zone >... | reverse complement strand
TTGAAAAGATATTTTTTTCACATGATCGCCAGATATAATTTTATTAATAAAGATTTGATAATCACTAAACAATTTTTGATATTCAACAATTTTGGATTGTGGAAGCATAATAAATTTTGCTTCAATAGAAAAAAATTTACAAATTAATGATTCTTTATTTTTTTTAATATCAATATATTCGTCATTAATTAAAATATTATCTAGTAATAAGTGAATAATCGATAGATCTTTATTATTCAATTCTATTTCATTTTTAATTTTTGATAAAAGGTTTAATCTTTCTTTTTCAAAATTAAAATGTCCCGATATATTTTTTTTAATACCTATATTTATGGGTAAAAAATTATCATCATAAATTACCAAGTTAATATCTTTTATGAATTGGTTAATAAGTTTTTCAATTTTATGGATATTTAAATCTAAAAATTGTTTAAACTGATCATTGATCAATTTACTTTCTGAGTTATCCAAGATTAATTCGTTTTTATATAAACATTTAAGATTTGTTTTTAAAAAACTTGTAATTAAAAAGCTATTTTTTTTTATAAAAAAAAAATTTATAAAATCATTATTATCAATCATAAAAAATTATTTGATCAGGGACTCTTGCATCGATTATTCTTTTATTTGTAAAATTTTCATTTTCTACAATATCAAAAATTTCTTCAAGTTTTTTTGAAAAATTTTTAGCTGGTAATCTTATAATAACTCCATCTTTAGTTTCTAAATCCCACCTACCAGATTTAAAATAAAATAGATTAGAAAATTCGTACAAATCAAATCTTGAATTTTTAATAGAATTATTTAAATCCAATATTTGCTTTATAGATGGGTTACCAAAAATAAAGGGTAGATCAATAGTATTATCTGAATCTCTGGATAATTTTCCATTAGTGCCTACTAAAAAAAATTCTCCATTTATATTTAATCTTGATAAAAATTTAGTTTTAAAAATTTTTATTTTTATTGTTGAAGGATAATTTTTAAATATAAAGTAATTTTCAACTAAATGATTTTCTTCAATTATTTTTTTTAAATTATTCTTGCTAATTAAAAAAATACTTGATTTTTGTAATTTTGATATTTTATCTGGTATATCTAAAAAATTTGAATTATCAGGAGACTCCATTATCACATCTTTTATTTCAAACTGGTTTATACCTAATAATTTTTGATTATTAAAAGTCCCCAAAATTATTAGAATAAAAAAATAAATTGTAATTTTTTTACCTATTTTTAGACGCATCATTTAAAATCCACTCTAATAACTTGATAAAGCTTAATCCACAATAAGCAGCTATTTCAGGCACAAGTGATAAACTTGTCATACCTGGTTGCGTGTTTATTTCTAGCAAATAAAACTTGTTTTTATAAAATTTAAAGTCTGACCTTGTGATGCCTTTACATCCTAAAATTTTGTGTGCTTTCAAAGCTATATTTAATATTTTATTAAAATTTTTTTTTGTAAGATCTACTGGAATTATATGTTCAGTATTTGCTTTAGGGTTATATTTTGCCTCATAATCATAAAATTTTCTTCTAGGTTTCAATTCAATTGCTCCTAATTTCTTATCTCCCATGATAGCTACTTGAATTTCTCTACCTGGAATAAACTCCTCGATCATAATTTGATTATAAATATTGAGTTTTTGTAAATTATAAAAAAAATTATTTTTATTACATATATAAACATTTACACTTGAGCCCTCGCTAATGGGCTTAAGAACAACAGGAAATTTAAGTTTATGATTAATAATATTAATTAATTCCTTTTTACTTTTATCAAATGAATACTTAATAAATTTTGGTGTAAGTATTTTATTTTTTAAAAATATTTTTTTTGAAATTTCTTTATCCATTGCCTGTGCTGAAGCAAGAACACCTGAATGAGTGTAGGGAATATCAAATGTTTCTAAAATTGTTTGAATGTAACCATCCTCTCCAAATTGGCCATGTAATGCATTAAATATAATCTCTGGCTTAAAATTTTTTATTATTTGAGATAGTTTAAAGTTAGGCTCACAAATTTTGACAATATAATTATTTTTTTTTAATTCTCTGGCTACTTGAAATCCCGTTTTTAAACTAATTAATCTTTCTTTAGAAATTCCTCCAGAAATAATTAATATTTTTTTTTTCATTTATTCTACAATTTCGATCTCGGTTTCAATTTTAATTCCAGTATTCTCATACACTTTTTTTGATACAAATTTTATTAAATTTTTCATTTCATTAAAACTAGCGTTACCTCTATTTATAAAAAAATTACAATGTTTCTCTGAGATTGCAGCATCACCAAAACTAGTATCAAGAGATACTGACTCTTTAATAAGTTCCCAAACTTTTTTATTTGTTTGTTTAATAGGATTCTTAAATGTACTACCGCTAGTTTTTATTTTAGTTGGCTGTGTACTCTCTTTTTGAAATTTGTATTTTTCCATTAATAATTTAATATCATCTTTATTACCTTTTTTTCCTTTGAAGGATGCACTAAGAAAAATTAAATCTTTAGATAAATTATTTTTTCTATAGTCAAATTCAATTTTTGATGAAGGAATCGTAATTATTTGACCATCTCTATTTAGAGCTTGAACTGAAATTATAATATCTTTGAACTCATTTTGAAAACATCCAGCATTCATTTTAATTCCACCACCAACAGTACCGGGAATACAAGATAAAAATTCAAAACCTGTTAAATTATTTTCCATAGCAAATTCTGATAATCTTTTGTCCGTTACACTACAGCCAGCAATTATTACCTCATCCGATAATTTTGAAATGTTATTAAAATTTTTAGATAACTTAATTACTACACCATCATATCCACCATCTGTAAATAAGGTGTTTGAACCGGCTCCAAGTACAAAAATTTTTTCTTCTTTATTTATTCTTTTAATAAAACTTATTAGATCATTTAATGTATCAGCTTTAAAGAAAAGTTTTGTTTTTCCGCCTATATTAAACCAATTTTTTTTTTTTATATCATGATCAATTATTAAATTTTCTTTAAATTCATCAGCAAGATGTTTAACTTCTAAAGACTTCATTTTATCAATTTTGGCATTTCTCTCATCCACCCTGATATCGAGCCAGCACCCATACCAATAACTATTTTTTTACCATGAATATTATTTTTTATAAAATTAACTAATTCATACTTATCATTAATCATAAACAATTTTACTTTTGAATTTTTGATAATTTGTTTGGCAAAATTTTTATAATCAAATCCTAGTTTGATTTTTTCCCCAGCAGAATAAACTGGACACAAAATTACTTCATCACAATTTTTGAATGCAAATGTAAATTCTTTCTTTAAATCTTTAAGTCTAGAAATTCTATGTGGCTGAAATATGCATATTTTTTTAAAGTTTTTATAAACATTTTTTACGCCTTCAAGTACACCTATAATTTCAGTTGGATGATGAGCGTAATCATCATAAAATTCAGTGCCTCTATATGAAAATATTTTATTGAACCTTCTTTGAACTCCCTTAAATAATTTCAATCCAATTTTAATATTAAAAACTGATATACCAATAGTTAGTGTAACTGCTATAGCTGCGGCTGCATTTCTTATATTATGCAGTCCTAAAAGAGGAATTTTTATTCTTCTAATAATATTTCTTTTTTTATTAGGTAGTTTGATATTTAAATCAAATTCTGAAAATTTTTTATCTAGCTTAATATTTTTTATATGAAAATTAGAATTAGGATCTGTACCATAGGTATAAAAATTTTTATTTTTTAGATTACTAATTAATTTTTTGTTATTTTTATCATCTAAACAAATAAATGATTTTCCAAAAGTTGGTACTTTTTTAATAAATTTTACAAAATGGTTATTCAAATCATTCATTGATTTGTAATAATCCATATGTTCTCTATCTATGTTTGTAATTACAGAATATGTTGGAGGAATAAATACAAAACTCCCATCTGACTCATCAGCTTCTAATATTGACCACTCGCTCCTACCTAATTTAGCAGAGTTTTTTAAAGAATTAATTACACCCCCATTAATTATAGTGGGATCTAATTTTGTTTTTTGAAAAATAGAAGAAATCAATGATGTTGTTGTGGTTTTTCCGTGTGAGCCAACCACAACTATATTTTTTGTTAGTGACACGATATTAGCAAGCATTTCTCCACGCTTATATATTGGTAATTTTTTTCGTTTAGCCTCAACTATTTCAGGATTATTTTCTTTTATAGCTGAAGATATGACTAAAATAGTAGCTTTTTTAATATTATTTTTTTTATGACCAATAAAAATTTTTATTTTATTGGATTTTAATCTATCAATATTTTTATTAGAGATAATATCACTACCTTGTACTTTAAAACCCTTACCTTTCATAATAAGCGAGAGGCCGCTCATTCCAATTCCTCCTATTCCAACAAAATGGATAATTTCTGTTTTGGCTATTTCAATTTGCATTTAACGTATCTAATATTTTTTGATTAAGATTTTTCCACGAATTTTGATTATTCAGTTTTTTTAAATTTTCTTTCTTTTCAAGATATTCATTATTGTTAGTAAGTATATTAAAAAACATTTTTTTTAGCTCTATTTTATTAAAATTTTTTTGTTCTATTATCCAACAACAGTTATTTTTTTTATAATATAGAGCATTTTCATATTGATGATTATCTTTTGCTGAAGGTAAAGGCACAACAAAAAATGGGATATTTAATAATGACAACTCTGCTAGCGTAGATGCCCCACCTCTAGTGATGCATAAATCAGTTTGCTTAATAAAGTTAATAAGATTCGGACTATATGTAAAAACTTCAAAATCTATGTTATTTTTTATATAAAAATCTCTTAATTTGTCCATATTTTTTTCATTAGTTTGATGTACTACTTTTATTGGAAAATTTTTAGATAATTCAACAAAAACTTCATTAATTTCAAAGTTAAATACATTGGCACTTTGACTGCCTCCAATAACTAAAAAATTAAATTTTCTATTTTTAGTAAAATTTTCTTTATCTTTATAAAATATTGCTCTTACTAGTGGCTGTATAATAACTACTTTATTTAAAAATTTATTAGGAAAGTTTTTAATTGATTTAGAATAACAAAATATTTTTTCACTAAATTTTAAATAAAAATTATTAGCTCTTCCTATAACCATGTTGGGTTCCAATAAATAGATTTTTATAAAAAGTAACTTTGCAGCTATACATAATGGAAACGACATATATCCACCAGTAGAAATAAGAATATTTATTTTATTTTTTTTTAAAATAAAAAAAGATCTAAAAATTAAAATAATTATTTTAATTATATTAAAAGGTAATAAATATAAATTATCTAGTTTAGGCATATTGATTTTAATTTTTCTTATTGATGTATTTTCTAGAAATTTTTCACCTCGTTGATCAGTTGAAATAATTACTTCAAAAGAATGTTTTAAATGTTCTAAAAGGATTTTAGCAGGTATCACATGTCCACCAGAACCACCTGTAGTAATTAAAATTTTTTTTTTCATTAAAGTTAATTAAATTTTCTTTTTGTTATATTTAAGATTATTCCTGATATGATTGAAATACTCACTATTGAAGAACCACCATAACTTAAAAAGGGTAAAGTCATACCTGTTGTAGGAAAAAGTCTAATATTTACCCCAATATGAATTATAGCCTGCATTAATATTAAACTAGAACACCCAACTAAAATTAATTTATATTTATCTTCGTGTATTGATAAAATTCTCTTAAAAATTACATAAATAAAACTTAAAAATATTGCTATAATCAACATTATTGCAATTACTCCAAACTCTTCTGAAATTACTGAAATAATATAATCTGTATGAGCTTCAGGTACTTTATTTTTTAGAGTCCCCTCACCAATTCCTTTTCCAAAAAAACCACCACTTGTAATTGAATCTAAGGCTTTATCGGATTGAAAATTATGTGTTCCACTTTCACGATCAAAAAATGATAAAATTCTAGATTTAATATAAATAAATTTAGGAACAAACATCACTAAATAAAGCAGAAAGATTAAGATAGAACCTGAAAATATAGATAAAAACATAATACTCACACCTGAGGTAAAAATTAAAATAGACCAAGTAAATAAAATTAATAAAGTTTGGCCAATATCAGGTTGTATGAATAACAAACCTGAAATTAATAATGTAATCAAAAATGAAAGAAAATATTTTAAATTAATATTAATCTTTTTTTCAGTACTTAATAATATAGATAGAAAAACTATATAAAAAGGTTTCAATAACTCAATTGGCTGAAATCTTGGTAAAATAAAGAAATCAATCCATCTTTTAGATCCTTTTACCTCTACACCAATAAAAGGAACTAAAAATAATGATATTAATATTATAAAAAAAATAACTAAAGAAATTTTTAACAGTATAATTGAGTCCATTGCTGATAATAAAATAATTATCAATATTCCTAAGAATATATAAATTAGATGTTTAAAAAAAAAAGAATAACTATTTGTGTTTAATTTATCTGAAGCAATCAATGAAGTTGATACTAAAGAAAAAAATAATCCTATTATGAATAATAATATTATTATTAAAAAAATAGTCTTATCTATATTTTTCCACCAATTATAATATAAGTTATATATTGATATTTTTTCTTTCATTTAAGTATACTTTAATTAGTTTGTTAAAATAAGTACCTCTTTCTTCAAAATTTTTGAAACTATCAAATGATGCACCCGATGGACTAAATAAAATATATTTTTTTTTTCTTGAATAATCACTTTTTAGATTTTGAAAAATTTTATCTAAAGTAGTTTTTAAATTTGAGCAATGAATAGTCTTTATTTTATTTGTCAAATCGTTTTGAAATTTTCTATAATTTTTTCCAAAAATATAAGCTTTAATATTTAAACAATCTTTTCTTAAAAGTTTGAATTTATCTCCTTCTTTAGGGATACCACCAACAATCCAATAAACATTTGTAAATTTTTTTAAAATACTTTCTGATGAAGCATAGCTTGTAGCCTTTGAGTCATTTATTATTTGTAAATTTTTAGAGTCAAAAATTATTTGCTGTCTGTAATTTAACCCTTTAAAATTCTCTAAAGTATAAAGGAACTTTTTTTGATTTAGTTTTAAATAATTAGCTATATAAAAAATGAATGATAAATTTTCTTTGTTACCATCTGATTTAAAATAGAGATTTTTAATTTTTTCTATTTTATTTTCTACTTTTTCATAATTTACTTTAACTATTTTAGATAAAAAATTATCAGTAATTAATTTTTTTTTTATATATTTGTTACTATTATTAATAAAAGCTATTCCATTTTTTGATTGATTTTCTATTAATTTAAATTTTGCGTTAACATAATTCTTCATAGTTTTGTGTCTTTCTAAATGATCTGGTGAAATATTTAAAATAACAGAGTATTTTGATCTAAAATACTTGCTATATTCTAATTGATAAGAAGATGCTTCGACAACAAATACTGTTGATTTATTAATATTTTTTTCAGCTAAAATTGGATTACCAATATTACCTACTAATCTTGCGTCAAATTTTTGATCATACAAAACATTATGCAAAATTTTACATGTTGTGGATTTTCCATTACTGCCCGTAATTGCAAAACAAATATTGTGTGGATTAGATTTATAAAAAACATCTAAGTCTGTGATAATTTTATTTTTATTTTTTCTTAAAAATTGAGAAAGTTGACACTTAATAATATCGATCCCTGGACTTATTATTATAATATCAAAATTATAATCATAAATTTTTTTATATTCTATTTGTCTATTTGTAATTTTACTTAATTTAATATCTAGCTTAAAATCATCATAAAAATAAACTTCATTTTTATCTTTTAAAAAATTATATGAGGCTAAACCACTTTTGCCTAACCCATAAATTAATATTTTTTTATTTAAAAAAAAATTAATTTTTTTTTTCATTATCTTAACTTCAATGTTGCTAAACCAATCATTGCTAAAATAATTGAAATAATCCAAAATCTAATTACAACGGTTGACTCTGGCCAACCTTTTTTTTCAAAATGATGGTGTATAGGAGCCATTTTAAAAACTCTTTTACCAGTCATTTTATATGAAATAACCTGTACCATTACAGACACCGCTTCCAAAACAAATAAACCTCCTGTTATAGCTAATACAATTTCATGTTTAGTGATTATTCCTACCGCTCCTAAGGACCCTCCTAAAGATAAAGAACCTGTATCACCCATAAAAATTTTTGCTGGTGGAGCGTTAAACCACAAAAAACCGAGACAAGAGCCAATCACAGCTCCACAAAAAATAGAAATTTCTCCAGTTCCTTCTATGTATGGTATTTGTAAATATTCTGAAAAAACAATATTACCAGTCACATAACTTATAAATGCAAAACAGGCTGCAACTAGTATTACAGGAACGGTGGCTAGACCATCTAAACCGTCTGTTAAATTTACTGCATTTGATGATCCAACAATTACAAAGACACCAAAGGGTATAAAAAACCAACCTAGGTTAATTATCAAATTTTTAAAAAATGGAAAATATAAATTAGATAATTCTGAATAATCTGAAAAATATGTAAGACCAATTATTCCAATTATTGATAAAATTATTTGTATTAATAATTTTAATTTTGAGGAAATACCAGAAGAATTATTAAATTTAATTTTTATATAATCATCATACGCTCCTAAAGCACCAAAAGTTAGTGCTATATATATACAAAATAATAAGTATATATTATTTAAATCTCCCCATAAAATTACAGCTGTGATTAAACCAAATAAAATTATGACGCCTCCCATAGTTGGTGTGCCAATTTTTTTTATAATATGATCAGATGGACCATCACTTCTTATTGGGTTTAAAATTTTCTTTGTAGAAAAATATTTTATAAATGGACTACCTATTATTAATACAATAAAAAGAGAGGTAAATACTGAAAGTCCAGTTCTAAATGTTAGATATTTAAATACATTTAAAAAACTGAAATACTCTACAAAATTTAATAAAAAATTATATAACACTTGTAATCATTTCCTTTATTTCACCAGTGATTTTATTTAATCCTGTTGAATTAGAACCTTTAATCATTAGATAATCATTATTATTTAAATTATTCTTTATCAAATTAAATATATCTATTTTATTTTTTAATATGAGGCCTCTTTTACTTTTTGGAATTTTAGAATAAGTAAACAAAATATCCTTACCTAGTACATGAACTTTATCAATAGATGTATTTTTGATTTTACTAGCTACATTTTGATGTAATTTTTTTGAATATTTTCCAAGCTCAAGCATATCGCCTAAAATTATATGTTTTGAATTAGCATGTTTTTTAATTTGATCAAAATTTTGAATTGCAGACTCTAGAGACAATGGATTTGAATTATAACTTTCATCGATTAAATTAATATTTTTATTAAAAACTTTCACTGTAGAAATATCACCTCTACCTTCGGGGCTTTTTAAATCTAAAAATATATTTTTACTTAATCTTGAAATGTTCAAATATAAATTTAGCAATGATATAAGAGCTAATAAATTTAAAATATAATTTTTATTATTATTTAATATATAAAAATAATTCTTTTTATTATTAATTTTGATAAAAAACTTATATTTTTTATTAAATTTTGATATTTTAAGCAATTTAGTATTTGCCATTTTATTTTTTATTCCGAATGATATTATTTTTAATCCATTTTTGATTGCTATTTTTTTGTGAAATTCAAAAAATTTATCGTCAGCATTCAGAATGATTGATCCATTTTTTTTTATGTTATTTATTATTTCACCTTTAGCTTCAGCTATACCTTTTAAATTTTTAAAACTTTTAGCATGCGCAAAATTTATATTAGTAATAATTCCAACATCAGGTTGAATAATATTAGATAATTGATCTATCTCACCCTTTTTATCCATACCAATTTCAAAAATTCCAAATTTGTCATTTTGATTTAAATTAAATAAACTTAATGGAACACCAAATTTATTATTAAATGATTTTGGGGAGTAATAAGTTTTATAAAGTTTTTGAAGTGTTCTACCAATAAATTCTTTTAAAGTTGTTTTCCCACAACTTCCAGTAATTGCTATTATTTTACTATTAACATTTTTTCTAAATAATCGAGAACAGAGTGTTAAAAAACTTAAAGTGTCATTTACTTTAATTTGTTTTTTTAAATTAAATCTTTTGTTAATTTTGTGGGTTACAACTAATGAAGCTTTTTTTTTTATCACATCTCCAATAAAATCATAACCATCATTATATTTGCCTTTAATTGCAAAAAAAATATCATTTTTTTTTAACTCTTTAGAATTAATACAAATATTATTTAAATTAAAATTTTTTAAATCAATTTTAGTTTTGGAAAGATCTTTAATTAAATTTAATTTTAAATTTTTTGATAGGGTGTTATTTTTTATTTTTATAGATTTTAAAATTTCCTTTTTGTCTGAAAAATAAATTTTTTTATTTGTAAATTCTTGTGTTTTTTCATGTCCTTTTCCGGCAACTAAGAGGGTTTGTCCTGTTTCTAATTGCTCTACAGCCAAGCTAATTGCTAACTTTCTATTTGGAATTTCTTCATATTTGGTATGAAATATCCCTTTTTTTATATCATCACGTATTTTTTTTGGATTTTCTTTTCTAGGATTATCATCTGTTAGATATATTTTATCACAATAACTTGCTGCTATTCTCCCCATTTTGGCTCTTTTTTTCTTATCTCTATTACCTCCACATCCAAATACAATTGAAATAGAGTTGTTTGGAAATTGTTCTTTTAAGTTTTTCAATGCTGTTAGCAATGCCTCAGGAGTATGAGCATAATCCAAAATTATTTTTGAATTATTTTTTAGCTGTCCTATTTTTTCCAATCTACCTTCTATGGGTCTAATTTTTTCCATTACCTTAATAATATTTTTAATTTTTAAACCACATTCCAATGCTGCTAAGATTGTCATTAAAATATTTTTAACTTGAATTTTTCCAATAAGATTTAATTTAAACTTATAAAATTTATTTTTATACTTAATGATTAAATTTTGATTTTCATTTTCAAAATGATGTGAAATTAACTGCAAATCAGATTTATTAGTAGAAATGGATTTTAGCTTAAGATTATTTCTATTAGATATTTTAACTATTTTTTTAAATTGAGCAATTTCATTATCAGCAATTACATTTCCATTTTTTTTAATCAATTTTTTAAATAAATATAATTTAGCATCTAAATAATTTTTTAAATTTTTATGATAATCTAAATGATCATGTGATAAATTTGTAAATATTCCAATATCAAATAACAATCCATCTAATCTATTTTGATTTAAACCATGACTTGAAGCCTCTAAAATTATATAATCGATTTTATTTTTTTTTAATATATTGAGATATTTGCTTAAAGTTAATGGATCTATTGTTGTATTTTTTAACTCTATATTAAATTTATTAGATTTAATACCGAGTGTGCCAATAGCTGCAACTTTTTTTTTATTTAATTTTAAAATCTGATAAAAAAAATTAGCTATAGAAGATTTTCCATTTGTTCCTGTAACAGCAACTAATCTTTTAAATTTATTATCATAAATCTTAAAAGCAAATTCTGCAAATAACTTTCTAACATTATTTGATTTAATGTACAAAATATTATTTTTTACTTCGGTATTACAATTTTCTGAAATAATAATTCTTGCTCCATTTGTTATCGCATTACTAACAAACTTGTTACCATCAAATAAATTTCCTTTTATTGCAAAAAAAATATTTCCTGCTTTTATTTTTTTGCTATCTGCAGAGATTCCAGAAAAAAAATATCTTAGATATTTTTGGTTTATATTTTTTAAATAATTGCCGATGAGCATACACTACTCAACTTCTATATATTTTGTGGCTAAAATAGGCCCAATTTTATCAATTATTTGGCCTACTATTTCAACTGATGTCCAACCTGCCGTGTTAAATGGTGTGCCTTTATATTTTCCAGATCCATCTCTATAAGTATAAATATAATCTTTATTTGTTTTGGGTTCATCTAACATTACTACTAAAGTAAATTTAGGATTTGATATTGGAAAAATAGAGGCAAAAGTATTAATTTTTTTGTTAGAATAATTTCCATTAATTATTTTTTGTGCCGTGCCAGTTTTGCCTCCGACCTCATAACCAGCTACATTCGCTAATGAGGCAGTGCCTTCTTTGGTCGTTACAATTTTTCTTAAGATATTATTAATTTTTAATGAAACTTCTTCTTCTAATATTCTTTTTCTATTTTCAATTTTATCTTTTTTAATCAAAGTTGGATTTATTTCATATCCTCCATTAGAAACTATTGCATATGCTTTTGCCAACTGGATTGGAGTAGTTGTTATACCATGACCAAAAGAAGCTGTCGCAAGTTTACATTTTCCCCATCTTAGCTTTAAAGGAACACCCATTTCTTCGATATCAAAATTCATTTGATTTAAAAGATCAAATTTATTCATATATTCAATAAAATTTTCTAATCCTAACATTTGACCAATACGCACTGACCCAATATTTCCCGATCTAACAAGAATTTCTTCTGCTGTTAAATCTGATGGAATCTTTAAATCATATTCACTTATAGTACTTCCTCCACAACGTATGCTTTTTTCTAAATCTAAAAATTGAGTTTCTGGCTCTAAAATTTTTTCATTTAGTGCAGCTGCTAATGTGAAAGTTTTAAAAACTGAACCAAGCTCATAAACTCCTTTGGTAGCTCTGTTTATAAAATTAATATCTTCTATTTTTTGTCTTTGGTTTAAATCAAAATCAGGCAAAGAAACTAAAGATAAAATTTCTCCTGTATTTACATTCATCAATATTGCGGCACTGCCATTAGTATTAAATATATTATTATATTTAATTAGCTCTTTTCTTATCAAATACTGGATATCTTCATCTACAGTAAGTTTTATTGGGTTATTAATTTCTTTTAGTTTTTTATCTAATGATTTCTCTAATCCTGAAATTCCAATATTGTCTTCATCAATTTGACCAATGATATGACTAAATAAATTTTTTTGTGGATAAAGTCTTATTATTTTTTCTTCAGGCTTAATAGATTTATCGCCTAATTTCATTATTTTTTCATAATTATCTTCTGAAATTTTTTTCTCAAACCAAAAAAATTTATTTTTTTTTATAAGCTTTTCAATTTCATTAAAGTTTTTATTGGGAAAAATAAGTTTTAAATTAACTAATAATTTTTTCTGATCTATAATTTCTACTGGATTTATTCCAATATCAATCGAACTGACCGTCTTTGCTAAATATCTACCATTTCTATCAACTATATCTGCTCTATATAATTCTTTACCAAATACATCGCTTAAACTTGGTTCTAAATCTAAATTCTTTCTGCTGCCTAAATGAATTAAGTGAATTATATAAATTGAAGAAATTATAAAAAAAATAAAAAAGATAAATGAAATTCTATTAAAATTAATATTTAAATTTGACTTATTTTTTTTATAAATAAAATCATTTTTAAAATTTTCTAAAATAATTCTAGATTTACTTTCTTCCATGATTACTTATCTAAATCTAAATCTTTAATTAAAATTTGATCATCTTTTTTAATTATTAACTTAATTTCATTTAAATTTTTTTGAGCTAACTCATTTTCAAAATATAAGGACTGAAATTCCAACAACTTCTCAGATGAGCTCAAGTAGTTATGTTCTAGCAAAACCTCATTATAATTTATATTTAAAGCTCTCAAATTCTCTTCTGTAGAAAAAATATCATCCTCAATTTTTTTGGTTGAGTTTTTAATTATCGTTGTAGAAATTATTAAAAAAAAAATAATTATTGATAACAAAAATTTCTTCACAATCGATTTCCAAAGTTTTCTATTTCTATTAGGTTTTGAAATTTTTCAAATATATCTGTCTCAAAATCATAAAAGTTATTTTTTTTTATTGCATATCTCAGTTTTGCAGATCTTGAAGGTAGATTTTCATTCAATTCTTTTTTTGAAGCTATTATAGGTTTTTTTTGAGATAATTTTAATAAAGTTTCTGGCTGATCTATAGAAGGCATATATCTAGAGATACTTTTATTCTCAGAAAGACTTTTAAAAAAATATTTAACTATTCTATCTTCAAGAGAATGAAAGGTAACAACAGCTACCACACCATCTTTTTTTAAAACTTTTACTGCATTTATTAAACCATTAATTAATTCACTAATTTCCTTATTAACAAATATTCTTAGTGCTTGAAAAACTTTAGTTGCATTATGAACTTTATAACTTTTGAAACTTTTAGACTTTTCGATTATTTTAACTAAAATTTGTGTATCAATTGTTTGTTTTGATCTTTCTTTAATTATATTTCTTGCAATCTTCTTGCTTTCTTTTTCTTCGCCAAAATATTTAAATATATTTTCTAATTCTTTTTCATCTAATTTATTAATTGCGTCATCAGCAGAAAAATCGTTTAGACCCATTTTCATATTTAATTTACCTTGATTATCAAATGATAGTCCTTTTTTTGGATCTTTAATTTGAATATAAGAATAGCCTAAATCAAATACGACCCCTTTGATGTCTTCATTTTTAATTTTTAGATTATTAAGTTGACTAAATTTTAAATTTTTAAATAAAAATCTTTGCTCAAATTTTGATGAAAATTCTTTAGCTTTATTTAGGGTTTCAATATCTCTATCAAGAGCAATTACTTTAGTATTACTATACTCTAATATTTTCTTTGAGTATCCACCATTTCCAAAAGTACAGTCAATAAATGTGCCACCATATTGAGGGGTAATAATGCTAATTAATTCATTTAGCAATACCGGATAATGTTTTTGAATATCCGGTACTATGGTGGCTTCCATTTATTTTTTTGAAGACCATTAATTCTTTTGTCTTCTTAAAAAAGCGGGTATTTCTAAATCGTCATCATCATCTTGATCTTCATTTGATAATAATAAATCTGAATTGTTGTCTTCTGAAGATGAATTGAACAAATCAGGGCCTTCAGAGTCAACACCAAATTCTTTTAAGTCACTTGAAATGTCCTCTTCACTCGCAGATTTTTCAATTGCTTCTTCTGTAAAAGATTTTTCAGACTCATTAATCATACTATCTTCAACAACATTTTGTGTTTCAAAATGAGTATCATTTAGCATCTGATTATTTATACTTGCATGATTTTCGGTTTGTGCCAAATGCTCATTAGCAATTTCATTTTCTATTTTTAATGCATTTGCCCCATGAGATATTGGACTTGAAGATATGTTATTAAAGTTAAATGATGCAGAAGAACTCATGTGTGAAAAATCAGAATAACCTGGATTTCTGTTTTGTATTCTATGAACCATATTAATTACAGATTTTGTCTCAGGTTGTCTGCCATCAAGAGAAGTAGCTACAATTGATACTCTCATTTTTCCATCCAGTTCTGCATCAGTAATAGCTCCAATAATTAATTCTGCATCAGGGTCAACTTCTGCTCTAACTTTATTTACAGCTTCATCTACTTCAAATAATTTTAAGTCTTTGCCTCCAGTAATATTGACTAATAAACCTTTGGCACCTTTTAAAGTATAATCATCAATTAATGGATTACTAACTGCCATTTCTGCAGCCTTAAGCGCTCTACCTTCACCTTCAGCTTCACCAGTTCCCATCATAGCTTTACCCATTGAAGCCATTACTGTTTCAACATCAGCAAAATCTAAATTAATTAAACCTGGTCTTACCATTAAGTCTGTAATACTCTGTACACCTTGCATTAAAACATTATTTGAAAGATTAAAAGACTCCTCAAAAGTTGTTTGTTCGTTTGCTATTTTAAATAAGTTTTGATTTGGAATTACAATAATTGTATCAACATGTTTTCTTAATTCTTCTAAACCTTGTTGAGCTCTTCTCATTCTTGAGGGTCCTTCATATAAAAAAGGAAGAGTTATAACTCCAACTGTTAAAATATTTAATTCTTTTGCAGCTCTTGCTATTACATGTGCTGCCCCTGTTCCTGTGCCGCCACCCATTCCTGCAGCAATAAAAACCATATTTGCACCTTGTAAGGTATTAACAATTTCATTTAAAGACTCATCAGCAGCAGCTTGGCCAATATCATGTTTTGCTCCTGCACCTAATCCTTTGGTTAAATTTAATCCAATTTGAATTCTAGTTTTAGCTTTGCTTAACTTTAAATCTTGTGCATCTGTGTTTACCGCAATGAATTCTACCCCTTGAAGATTGTTTTCAATCATTTCATTAATTGCATTTCCGCCAGCGCCTCCAACTCCTAAAACTAGAAGTCTTGGCTGCAACTCTTTTATTTCTGGTGCTTTAAAGTTAATTGTCATCTGTTATTTCCCCTCTGTGTTATTTAAATGTTTTTCCCATTTAAGGCTTGCTCGATTTAGATTTGCTTTTTTTCTTGCTTGTACCTTAAATTTTTCAAAATTTGTTGGTTCCCATATTTGAAATGTTTGACCTTGACCAACAAACAACATGCTATTTTTTATTTTTGCATGATTTAATAATTTTGATGATAGTGTAATTCTTCCTTCACTATCAAATTGTAAATTGCTGCTTTCAGATAAAATTGAAGTTGCAAAATAATCTCTTTTTTCTTCAAATGGATTTAAAGAATCAATTGCTGATGAAATTTTTTCTATTCTATCTTGAGAACAAGCTTCGATAGATAAATTATTGAAGGAAGGATAACAAATAATACCATTGTAACCTAAGTTTGATAAATAAGATCTAAAACTAGCAGGCACAGAAACTCTCCCTTTTTTGTCTAATTTGTTCTCGTAAGTAGATAAAAACATAGTTTATTAATATATATAATTCCATAATTTGGGAATATATGGGAATATATGGGTAATTTAATTTTTAGTCAAATAATGAATTAATTTAAAATATTCCTGTTAAATGCATGATTTTGAAGTATTTGATTTAAAAATTAATAAATAACTAAAAGTATGGGTAATATTTACTAAATTTCGTTATTTATAAGTGGTATTAAGTATTAATAGAAATTTTAAATTGTTTTGCCAGACAAAATATAAGCCGGGTTCTGTCTTTTAAATTTATCATTTGTCTAGACCCAAAATCACTTTTGAGCTCAAGCAACTAACCCTGATGACGAGCCAAGGATGGCTTTTAGTTTTTCAACAATGTCATCTCTACTTAGTCTTGCTCCCAGTGGGGTTTTCCAGCGTTCACTGTTACCAGTAGAACCGGTGTGCTCTTACCACACCTTTTCACCCTTGCCATGTTATGGCGGTTTATTTTCTGTGGCACTATCCCTAGGGT
>Ga0255766_10002229_pt1 | contig 17316 bp, 14 predicted proteins | sample 071ome_23_FD_179966 | JGI IMG/M metagenome (GOLD analysis project Ga0255766, IMG submission 179966) | Coastal salt marsh microbial communities from the Groves Creek Marsh, Skidaway Island, Georgia - 071403BT metaG (version 2) | ecosystem: Environmental > Aquatic > Marine > Intertidal zone >... | reverse complement strand
TGAGCGGGGTGATACATCGATTCACCCACGGCAATGGGAATCGACGTGGAACGATTCAACTCGATGTGTCCCCCCAGATTCTCTGCAGGCAGAGGCTCTTCGAACCAGGCGATATCAATCGGCTCAAAATGCCGGGCTCGGCGAATAGCTTCATCCTGGGTGAATGCCTGATTGGCATCGGTCATGATCTCAAAGGTGGGCCCTACCGCTTGACGTACCGCTTGTAGTCGTTCGACATCCTCTGCGACATGAGCAGAGCCGACCTTGATCTTACAGCCGCCAAAGCCCTCAGCTTTTCGGTCAAGTGCATCTTGCACAAGATCAGCAGTGGGGATGTGGAGCCAACCACCTTCTGTGCTATAAACAGGGATTTCGGGTTTAGCTCCTCCAGCAAGTTTCCAGAGAGGCAGTCCAGCCCGTTTGCAGCGCAGATCCCAAAGGGCAGTGTCAATAGCAGAGAGCGCAAGGCTGGTGATGGCACCAACGGCTGTAGCGTGGGTGTGGAAGTGGAGATCTTTCCAGATACTCTCGATGTCCTCGGCGTCTCTTCCAATCAGTTGAGGCAGCAGATGGTCTTTGAGCAGGTAGAAGACAGAACTGCCTCCTGTCCCGATGGTGTAGGTGTAACCGATACCTGTTTGTCCATCCTCATCGATGATGGAGACAATCGGAGTCTCCTGGGTGACGAAGGACTGGATGGCATCGGTACGCTTGACCTTCGGATCAAGGTTGACCAATTGGAGCTGAATCTGTTGAATGTTCGCCATTAGTCTTCCTCAAAATTGAGCATGATATTTATCCCTTTACTCCACCGAAAGTCAGTCCCGAGATGAGATGTTTCTGGACCAAAAACGTTAACAAAACAGCAGGGATAATAATAATCACTGCCATCGAGCACATTCCCGCCCAATCGATGGTGAATTGCGCAGTGAAATCCATCAAACCCACAGTGAGAGTTTTTGAATCTGTACTCCTAGTAAGTTGTGTGGCCAGGGCAAATTCATTCCAGGAAACCAGAAAGGCAAAGATGGCAGCAGAGGCCAGTCCAGATTTGGCAAGTGGAAACTCGATCAACCAGAAGGCCTGCCAGCGGCTGCAACCGTCCATGACTCCAGCTTCAAAAAGCTCATAGGGAACCTGTCTGAAATACCCATCTGTCAGCCAGACAATGAAAGGAATATTCATCGCCACGTAAATTACGATCAATCCCAGAGGAGTGTCGATTAGTCCAATCCAAGACCAGAGCATAAAGATTGGTAGGCTTAGAGAGATTCCAGGAATCGCCCGTGACAGCATTAAACCAACAAAGATGGAACCCTTGCCTCGGAAACGGTAGCGGGCAAATGCATATCCACCCATCATCCCCACGAGGAGTGCGATAACGGTACTAGTTACAGAGATTACCAGAGAGTTGCGGAAATAACTCCAGACAGGAATTGTTGCCATTTCCCCGTAGCCAAACATGTTGATGAAGTTGATCAGGGTCAGTTCTTCAGGAATCCAGACCGCGGGCTTTGCCAGGATCTCTCGATTGGGGCGAAATGCATTCAAAACTACCCAGAGTCCGGGGATACTGAAAATGAGCATGACAACCCCCAGACCAAAAGCATTGAGACGTTCGCCTAATCTTTTCGAATTCATAATTGATCCCCTACTTGCTGCCGTGCCTGCTGCAGCTTTCGGTAGAAAAAAATTGTGAAGAAAATCGAAAGTAGAACAGAGATGTAGGACATTGCGTTGGCTTCTCCCATTCTGGCGTTTTCGTAGCCAGTTCGGGCAACAATGGTCCAGAGCAACTCCGTTCTTCCAGCTGGACCACCATTGGTCATGATCTTGACAATATCAAAAGCTCTGGCCACCTCGAGAGACCGAATCGTCAAGGCGATGTAAATGAATGGTGTGAGAAATGGGAGCGTTACGTGGAAAAACACCTGTATTGGGTTGCAACCATCTACCTTGGCGGCTTCTAAGGGATCTTTAGGTATCGACATCAAGCCAGCCAGTAACAAGATGGCGAAGACTGAAGTTGAATTCCATATTTCTGCGATCATGATGGAAAACATCGCCAGCCATTCATCAACAAGCCAAGGGATTGCTTGATTGTAGCCGAAGGCCTGCAATGCATTGTTCAGCAGGCCAATGTTATCATTGAAGATGAACTTAAACTGAAAGCCTACCAACACAGGTGCGAACATCATTGGAAACATCATGATCGTTCTTAAAATACGCTGCCCACGAATAACCCGCTGAATCATAAGGGCGATTCCCAATCCAAGCAGCATTTCCAGGTTCAAAACAATCGTCAAAAAAAGAACCGTTCTACCAAAAGCCTCCCAAAAGTCTGCATGTTCAAGGAGGTTTTCGTAATTGAAGAGCCCTACAAATCTATAAAGGGTATTGGGCCTCGTTAACTTGTAGGGTGTCAATGAGGTGTAGAGTGAAAAGAGCAGCGGAACAAGGACAACTCCAAGGATAAAGACAAAGGACGGCATCAGCAGTAGGTAGGGTGTCCATCGACTTTGTCCGTAGTTCATGAGCTTTCCGGATACTCTGTTCCACCAATTGTGTTGGTCAATTCTCTGGCAATCCCTACTAAATGCTCTCTGGCTTGCCTGCGTTCGGTTCTCGTCGAATTTAACTTGGCCAAGAATGGGATTGTGAGAGCTGCCACTGCTCGCCCATTGGGGTCCAGAATAGGAGCTGACAAGTTGTAGACACCCTTGACCATATAGGATTCCACCTCCTCAAAACCCATGCGTCTAATGTTTTTGAGTTTGAGAGCTAGCTGCTCCCTGTCGATATCCTTTGCGTCATTGCACTGATCAATCATCGTGTTGCGAGTCTCCTCGGTCTGGTAGGCCAAAAGAATCATCCCGGAAGAGGCTGAAAATACATTGACCTCAGCCCCTAATTTTACGTTGTAGGAATGGTTAAAGGGTGCGTCCATCTGAGCGATGATCAGAATTTTGCCGTTGTGAAAGATGCCAAGATGGCAAGATTGATCTGTAGCCTGAGTCAATTGCATCATCATGGGATGAGCCTTTTTGACCAACATTCGAGCTGGTTGATAGCGATTGGCTATGGAAAACAGCTTGAGTGAGAGGGAATAGCGCTCTGTCTCCGGATCACAGAGAATGTAGCCTCTTTTTTCAAGTACGCTGACCATCCTAAAGATCTCATTTAATGAGCGGCCGAGCCCTTTGGCTATGTCCACTTTGCTCAATCCCTCAGGAAAATCTGCTAAAAATTCGAGGATGTCGAGGCCCTTTTCAAGAGCTGGGGCTGTGTATTTATCCAGTGAATTTTTAGGTTTGCTGACGCTGATAAAATTTTGACTGCGGATCATCAGGGGATTGACAGGAAGGGAGCCTGGCTCCCAGAAAAACCAGGCTCTGTTTGGAATCAGAGGTATCCAGCCTCAATCATGATTTTTCTTGCTTCCTTGGCTGCCGAATCTAGAGCGTCTTTAGGAGAGGTCTCACCAATCACCGCCGCTTGAAGCTTGGGCCAAAGAACATTTGAAATTTCTATCCACTCGGGAATCAACGGAGGCGTGAAGGCATCTTCAGCCATCGACATCGAGTAGGTCTCAAAAACGTTCACCAAGAAGGCGTTCCCATTGGCTTCGAATTCCTTTACTGCATCACTCCAAACCTGCGTCCTTGTTGGCAATAGTCCTCGACGGGCTTCGACCATTTGCCTGTCATGGTCGGTCAGGAAGGTCAAGAAGCTAGCCGCAGCCGCTTGATTGTCGCAATTTTTGGTGATCGAGAAGGAATGGGAACCTGACCAGCCTGTTCGTTTGCCCGAACTGCCCTTGGGTGCTCTGACGAGGCCTATGTTATTTGCTACCTTGGAATTTGCTGGATCATTGAAGAAGGAAGCCCAACCCGCCCAATCGAGATTCATCGCTACTGTACCTGAGGCAAAACCTAATCCTGTATCATCCCAAAGATAATTTGGGACTCCCTTGGGAACCGCATTGGCGTTGTAAAGATCAACAAACCACTGCAGGGCTCTTACCCCAGCTTCTGAGTTAAAGGCCGGTTCCATCTTGTCATTCAGAAATTGTCCTCCTTCGGCCACAAGCATTTCATAAAAACGCCCTGTGATTGCCTCGTCCTTTCCTACAAACTGAGTTCCATAGAAGTTTGGGGGATCTGCAAAGAAGATTGCGTGATCCTTCACTTCCTTCCATGTATCCGGAGGAGTTAGGTCATAGCCAAACTTTGCTTTGAAAGTTCTCTGATTGCCCGAATCGTCATAAAGATTTTTCATGTAATAAAGGTTGGAGACATCCGAGTGCCTGGGCAGCTGAACAAGGTTCCCATCAACGGTTGAATGAGAAAGCGTCAACTGTACAAAACCATCAAGCGTTTGCTTCGAGAGAACATCTCTCAGATTGACATAGATGTCCCCATATTGGGGGGCAAAGCTTGTATGATTGGAGGCCAGGCAATAGTCGATGGTGCTGGCTGCGATGTCCTGTTTGATCTCACGATCCAATTCAAAATGATTCTTCCTGGAAAGAATCTCGACTTTTGCCCCAGTGGCTTGCTCCCACTTAGGAATCTCAGCATAGAGTGGCTCATACTGTGCGCCACCGATCAACTTTACCCGAAGTTCATAGCTTGGAAATTTTCCCCAGTCCTGAGCTATGGCACTTGACCCCGCAAGCATCATCGCAGCGGTCATCACACCTGCCAATTTTCTTGTGAAATTCATAACCCTCCAAAAATTATGTTCGCCGAAATAAACCTGACCGAAGAAGGGCAAATATTTTCATCAGTGAAATTAGATTTCAAGATTTTTAAATAAATTATCTAATTCTGAATTTATGTGGTTTCTCTGTTTGATTCCAAAAATAAAAAAAATTAAGGAGCAACAAAGGCTATAAGTTCTTAGCTGGCTTATTGATTGACTTTCATGTGTGAAAAATATTTCTAGAAAAAAATTAATATTTGCAAAAAAAACCTATGATCATTAATCTGCGCAAAAAATCTTCACTTTTTCTGAAGGGAACCTATGTTTGCTGTCGAAAACTATCCAAGCAATGGATTCGCTTGTCCTATCTCTGTTCTTAGTACTGAAGAGGCAGAAGGTTTTGCTGAACATTTTATGGAGCTCAAGCAAACCCAGCCTGACATTGTTGATCAGGCTCTAGGGACAAACTGTCATCTCCTTTTTCCAAATCTATGTGAAATCGCACAGCGACCGGCCGTGTTGGATGCAGTTGAGCACGTTATAGGTCCAAATATTCTGCTTTGGTCTGCCGGGTTTTTTATCAAGTATCCTCAAACAAAATCCTTTGTTTCCTGGCACCAGGACAGCACCTATTGGGGATTGGAACCTCCAGATATTGTAACGGCTTGGGTTGCATTTACCCCTAGCAACCTCAAAAATGGCTGTATGCAGGTCGTACCAGGCAGCCACCTCCGCGGGCAACTTCAGCATCAAGATACCTTTGCTGATAACAACATGTTAAGCCGGGGGCAGGAGATTGCCGTGAATGTAGAGAATGAAGACGTTGAGAGCATCGTCTTGGAGCCAGGTCAGATGAGTTTGCACCATGTTCGAATTTTTCATGGTTCAAAGGCTAACCATACCGATGCTCCAAGAATTGGATTTGCGATAAGGTTCATTCCTACCCATGTCCGTCAGAATGGGGGGCGAACTCATGCTCTATTGGTGAGGGGGAAAGATGAATACAATCATTTTGACAGACCTCGGTTGCCACAGGAGGAGCTGGGAGAGGCAGAGTGGAAAATGCACCAGCAATCTCTTGAACGTATTAATGAGGTGGTGCTCAAGGACGCAGCCCGGGCCAGCAAGGTTAAGGGGCACCAGATGATTAACAAAGAAAACAAGGAGATTGCTAGCTAGTCAGGCCCTCTGGTGTGTAGTTGAATTATATCGCTCCAGACGATCCTGGTTGCTTAACTTGGATGTGATGTCTGGATTTAGTGTTTCAGTGCCTTTTTTCAAGGAGTACATTGTGAAGACCATTATACAAGTATCTTTTGCGCTGTTGATCGCCTTGGCACTTTCTGTGAGCTCGAATTCCATCTGGGCGCAGGAATACACAATCAAGCTTGGCCATGTAACCTCTACAGTGGAACCGATCCATCAGTCCTTTGAATATTACGCTGATCAGGTAAGTAAAAAGACTAATGGAAAGGTAAAAATCGAGGTTTATCCAAACGCCGCTCTTGGCTCCAACAAGGAAGTCTATGAGCAAGCTCGACTTGGAGCGAATGTCATCGCAAATGTTGATCCGGGCTATCTCTCAGATTATGTCCCTGACATCGGGGTGATGAATGGTCCTTATCTCGTTGTTGAACCTCAGGAATTTAATAGAATTGTTGATTCGGATTGGTATCAACAGGTAGTGGAGAAGGTCTATGAGCAAGGTTTCAAGGTCCTGGCTCTCAACGGGTATTTTGGGCCTCGACACATTATCTCTGACAAGCCCATTCGAACTTTAGGTGACATCAAGGGGTTACAGATTAGAAACCCTCCGAATGTAATGTGGGTGGAGACCTTCAAGTCTCTGGGGGCCAGCCCGATCACGCTCGCCTGGGCCGAGGTATACAGCGGTCTGGCACAGGGTGTTGTCGACGCAGCAGAGGCTCCTCTCGGATCTCTCTGGGGTGCGAAGCTCTATGAGCACAAGAAGGTGATTTCCACAACCGGTCACTTCAAGGCCTTTGTTGGTATTGCAATTGGCCGCGCCTACTGGGACACGCTGCCAGGGGATGTCCAGGATGTGTTGCTGGCTGAAGGCAGGAATTGGGGGAACAAACTGACCGAGTTGACTCTGCAGTCTCAAGCGTCCTTTCGGCAAAAATTCGAGGCAGAGGGGGTAACCTTTGTCGAGAATATTGACTACGCCAGTTTTCAGCAGGCTACCGAGTCGGTCTATTCGGCTTTCCCGAATTGGACTCCCGGTCTACACAACCAGATCAAGAAAATTCTCGCCGATTGATTCACAAAGAGAGGCAGATTTATCTGCCTCTTAGAGTCCAACTTTGCCGTCGAGAGAGCTGATGTTACGCAAGGTTCTGGCGAATCTTGAGGAAATTCTTAGTTCAACTGCGCTCGCAGTTGTGATCCTTAGCGTGATCTATGGGGTGTTTACCCGATATTTTCTGGGCAACGCTGCGGCTTGGACGAATGAGTTGGCGGCTATCGCCTTTACCTGGGCAGTTTTTCTTGGAACTGCTGCCGCTTTCAAAAAGAAATTGCATATCGGGGTGGATTCTTTTGTAGCGCTCCTGCCGCGTTCTTTCAGTAGAGGAATCCACTTGCTAATGCATCTCTTACTGTTGCTCTTTCTTGCTTACGGATGCTACATCGGCTTTGACTTTTCAATCCAATCCTACAAGCAACCCACTTCTATCCTGAGATTGCCCAACACCTACTTTTACATTTCGGTTCCCATTTCATTCGGATTGATGTTGGTCCATCAGTCTCGCATATTGATGCAGTTTTTCAGAGGAACATGACCTATTTGCCGTTAGTTCTCTTACTGGTGTTGTTCCTGCTGAATATGCCGGTAGCCTTTGCCATAGCGATCAGCACTCTCAGCTATTTTCTATTTGCTTCTGGTTTGCCGATCAACATCTACATCCAAAAACTTGTCTCCTCCACTCACTCTTTCCCGCTTCTAGCTGTACCGTTCTTCATCACTGCGGGGATCATCATGAATTACGGTGGAATCACCAAGAGACTGATGGCTCTTGCAGATGCCTTGACTGGGCACATGGTAGGGGGACTTGCTCAAGTAAATGTTGTTCTAAGCACATTGATGGGGGGACTGTCAGGATCGGCAAACGCTGATGCAGCGATGCAGAGCAAGATCCTTGTCCCAGAGATGATCAAACGTGGTTATGGTAAGGAGTTTTCTGCTGTGATCACAGCATGCTCCTCCATAATTGCTCCAATCATACCACCAGGTATCGGACTGATTCTCTACGGGTTTCTAGCTGATCAGTCGGTTGGGCGTCTCTTTCTTGCTGGGATCATCCCTGGAGTCCTGCTGTGTACGGGACTGATGTTTGTTGTTCACATGGTTTCGAAATCACGTGGTTACCGTTCTTCCAGGGAACGCAGGGCACCACTTCCTGAGCTTGGCAGGGCCCTACGGGATGCCCTATGGGCTTTGCTAATACCGATTGGCATCATTGGTGGCATCAGATTTGGGATTTTTACCCCCACCGAAGCAGGAGCCGTCTGTGTCTTATACTCACTGATTATTGGTTTCTTCGCATACCGTGAACTCAGACTAGCCGATCTTCCTGCAATTCTGTTGGAATCGGTGTTGAGCACCAGCGTGATCATGATCATCATCTGCAGTGCCACCGCTCTGGGATTTTACATGGCTTGGGAGCGAATTCCCATGAACTTGACTAGTGCCCTGACCAATTATCTTACGGATCCAACTTTTCTGCTCTTGACGGTCAATCTCTTCCTCATACTTGTCGGTATGTTTGTTGAGGGAAGCGCTTCTCTGATTCTGCTCACTCCACTATTGGTGCCGATCGCTGCAGCGGCAGGAGTGGATCTGGTACATTTTGGAATCGTCATCGTTCTGAATTTGACCATTGCCGGGGTCACACCTCCGCTGGGCACATTGATGTATACCACCTGCTCAATTGTGGACGTGCCGGTACACCGATTTAGCAGGGAGTTGATACCTTTCCTTGCAGTACTGCTTTTTGTGTTGTTCTTGATTACCTACTGGCCCTCAGTCGTACTATTTCTGCCCAACCTCATTATGGGATAGCTTGTTGGAGTTAACTTTCAAAGAAAGAGAGTCTCTATGAAACTCAACTATCAATGGCCTCTTCCAAGTCAGTCAAGACCCATTGCGATCATCGGTTCTGGAGGTATCGTCAAGGATGCACACTTACCAGCTTACCAGAAAGCTGATTTTGAGGTGCTTGGTGTCTTCGACATCAACCCTGATCAATCAGCTAAGATTGCCAACTCATGGAGTCTCAAGGCCTTTGAATCTCTCGATTCTTTGATTTCGAGTGCGCAATCTCAGAATGCAGTATTTGATTTAGCTCTCCCTCCATCGGCAGTAGCCGACGTCTTAGAACAGCTCCCTGAGCAGGCCACGGTACTAATTCAAAAACCAATGGGTAGTGACCTCGAGGAATCCAAGCTAATCAAGGCCATCTGTGAGCGAAAGAAACTGACAGCAGCGGTCAATTTTCAACTCCGCTTTAGCCCAATGATGCTGGCCCTGAAAGATGCGATGTCCAAAGGCCATCTGGAGCGGATCCTTGATTTGGAGGTACACCTGAATCTTGAGACACCATGGGAGCTTTTTCCGTTTCTGAAGAAGATGGAAAGAGTCGAGATTGCGGTTCACTCCATTCATTATTTGGATCTGATTCGATCTTTCTTGGGAACGCCCAACAGTGTCTGGGCCCAAACTCTTGCTCATCCCAGTACGCCTGATTTTGCCCAAACACGGACCTCAGCGATTCTCAATTATGGACCTGAGATCCGCTGTGTCCTATCAATCAACCACAACTATAACAAGGGTCCAAAATTCCAGACGGCGCAGATCCGCTTTGACTGTCAGCAGGGTGCTGCCGCGGTAAAGCTTGGATTGCTGCTTGATTATCCAAGAGGAGAGCCGGATGAGGTGTGGATTTGTCCTAGTGGAAAAGAGCAGTGGGAATCAGTTGAATTTGAAGGTGGATGGTTTCCAGAAGCATTCATTGGGACTATGAGCAATCTTCAAAGATTTGCCTTGGGAGAGGATCATCAACTTCACACTTCAGTAGAAGACGCCTTTGAAACCATGAGACTTGTTGAGGCTTGCTATAAATCAAGTAATTCTGGGGGTACAGAACTATGAGAAGCAAACCACTTATTATTCAGTTTCAATAAAAGAGAAAAAATGAAAATTACAAACGTTAAGAGCTACTTAGTAGAAGATATTGTAAAACCATTTACATGGCAAGTTGACCGACCAGGTTCAGGAGATGGGAGGGATCCAAGGAAAAACTTTAGTTGTGTGATGGTGTTAGAGACTGATGAGGGAATTTCTGGCTACGCAAAAGGCCCCAAAGGCCGAATAATGATGGATTTAGTAGAAAGAAGATTTTCTTCAGATTTAATAGGTATGAATCCATTAAATTCAGAAAAAATTTGGGAGAAATGTTGGGATACGGATCGACTCGAAGAGTATCCACTTTATGCAATGGCAATGGTAGATATTGCAGTATGGGATATTAAGGGTAAGAAAGCTGGTTTACCAGTTTATAAACTTTTGGGAGGCTATCGCGATGAAATTCCTGCCTATGCATCCACAACAAGCTACGATACTCTCGAAGAATATAAAGATGTTGTAGAAGCATCTTTGTCGGCTGGGTATCCAAGTATTAAGCTTCATCTTAGGTATCGGGATGTTAAAACAAATGCTAAGTTATGTGAGAAAGTAAGAGAATGGGTTGGAGATGATTTTAGTTTAACACTTGATGCTTCGGGACTATGGAATTACACAGATTCATTGTGGTTTGGAAGAGTTTTGGAAGAATTAAAATTTGAGTGGTATGAAGAACCAATGAGAGAATTTGAATTAGAAAGCTACAAAAAATTGTGTGACAAGTTAGATATACCAATCCTAGCTGCAGAATGTAGTGACGGATCACATTGGAATGCAGCAGAATTCATCAGAAGAGATGCGTGTGATATAATGAGAACCAGTACTCACTATAAAGGTGGATTTACAGGTGGTATGAAAGTAGGACATGTGGCTGAAGCATTCGGAATGAAAGCAGAAGTGCATGGAGGAGGTCACAATAATCTACATTTATGTTTGGCACTGCCAAATAATACATATTATGAAGATCTAGTGATAGATGTAGAGGATATAGAAGCTAAGGGTAATGGACAATTAAAGTTTGAAAATGGGATGTATAGTTTTAAGGAACAAGTAGCTGGAGTAGGGATAGAATACGATCATGATGAACTAGAAAAGAACTCAATTCAAAAATATGAGAAATTTTGAAATGGAAAAAAATAAGCCGAATCTCTTATTCATAAAATCTGATCAGCACAATTTCAGATACATGAGTCATCGTGGCAACACTGAGGTGGAGACTCCGAATCTGGATGAGTTAGCAAGTCGTGGAGCAACTTTTGCGAATGTTTATTGCCATTCACCAATCTGTGTTCCATCAAGAGTTGCTTTTCTGACCGGGCTAATGCCTTCGAAAACTGAAGTTTGGACAAATGATCAGATCCTTAATTCAGCTACTCCAACATACGCTCACGCGTTGGGTGCAGGCGGATATAGACCTGTCCAAATCGGCAGAATGCATTTAAATGGATTGGATCAATATCATGGTTTTTCTGAAAGATATGTAGGCGACCATAACCGAAATTTCCTTGGTTCGCCAAGAGATCCTGGAACTCATCAAGAGCATATGAAAGGGACTGCTGGACCAAACAGAATTAGCTTAATTCAATCTGGAGCAGGCCGGTCAGCATACGAAATTCATGATAGAATCGTTACCGACAAAACAGTTGAATACATCAATCAGTTTTGTTCAAACTCAAATAATGAGAGCCACTCCTTTGCATTATCAGTAGGCTACATGCTCCCCCACCAACCATATGTATGCCAAAAGGAAATTTATCAACAATTCAGAGATAAGGTGAAATTACCTGAAATCAAGGAAAAAAAGTTAGAGGATTACCACCCTTATCTACAATGGTGGAAAGAAAATACAGGTTCAACAGATATAACAGATGAAGAAAATTTAAGATGCAAGGCTGCTTATAGCGGTCTTGTTTCCAGTCTAGATTGCATGATAGGTGAAATCATAAAATGTCTGAAAAAGAACGAGATCTTTAACGAAACAATTATTGTTTACACTTCAGACCATGGAGATCAAGTAGGTGAACATGGATTCTGGTGGAAACAAACTTTTTATGAAGATTCAGTAAAGGTACCGACAATAATTTCGTATCCAAAAATGCTCAGATCAAATATAGAGATTAATGAAGTAATTAACCATTTTGATATCACAGCAACGATGTTAGATCTGACGAATTCACCAACATTGCCAAGATCTCCAGGGAAGTCGCTAAAAAATATGTTAATTAGCAACAACAGCTCTTGGGAGAATGTAGCCATTTCTGAATATTGTATGGATGACTCTAACTTTGCTAATGTATCTGGAAATTTAGGAGGGAGAGATGTTCATGCAAAACCTGGTGGGGTGCAGAACAAAATGATCAGACGTGAAGAGTGGAAGTTAATATTTTATGAAGGATATAAACCTCAAATATTTAATCTTAAAGAAGATCCACAGGAACTACATGATCGAGTCGATGATCCAAAAACCAAAGAAATTAAAGCCACACTTATAAATGAGATCTTAACCAATTGGAATCCAACAGAGATTCACCAACGAATGATTGATTTAAAGAAAGATCAACTGATCCAACAAGAATGGGCTAAAAATACTGATCCAGATGATAAATTAAGGTGGAATCTTGATCCATTGAGTGACTCCTCAAGGTTGGATCAAGCTGACAGATGAAAATTGCTATCGGTGGGATTTTTACTGAAAGTAATCAATTTTCATTGAACCCAATAACAGTAAATGACTTCAAGCGGGGAGGCATCTTTCGCGGCAGTGAATTCTACGAAGCGAGTGTTCCTTCCATCCGTGGCTGCATCGAGGGACTCAATGAGGAAAACGCTGAGATTATTCCGTTGCTCTATGCCTCTGCGAGCCCAGGAGGCAAGATTTCATTAGATACCTTTGAGGAGCTATACAGTGACCTGATGGCAAGACTTCGGCAGAATATGAATCTAGAGGGATTGATTCTCAACATGCATGGTGCTGCTGTTCTGGAGAATGGATCACACTTGGATTCTGCTATGCTAGAGAGAATAAGAGAAGAACTCTGTAAAATACCAATTTTTATTACTGTAGATTTACATGCATACATCACTGAAAATTTAGTTAGGAGTTGTGACGCGATTCTAGCCTGGAATACATATCCCCACAGAGATATGTTTGACATCGGAAAAAAAGCAGCGAAGCTCCTCTCGAGAACAATCAGAGGTGAAATTAAACCAAAAATGGTATTTTCCGGAGTAAACGTAATCACTAGCGCAATCAATGCCTCGACAGATGGACCTGGGCCTTTTGCAAAGTTGATGGCTGAGCAACTAAAAGCTGAAGCTGATCTGGATGACATCCTATCTACAAGTCTTTTTTTATGCCAACCGTATTTGGATCAACCAAATATGATGAGTGGATCGTTGGTCATTTCAAACAACGATCTTCATAAAGCGCAAAGACTATCTTATGAATTCGCTGAAAAATATTGGAACAAGAGAGTAGAATTTCTCTCTGAGACGAAGAGCGCAATCCAAGTCCTCGATTCTCTTAAATCTGAAGAATACGATCATCATGTTCTGGTAGAGGCCAGCGATTGCTGTGGCGGTGGTGCAATTGGCGATAGCGTCCATACCATTCGACAGTTGATGAGACTTAATTCAGATCAAAAAAGTCTAAGTATCGTTGTCGATCCAAAAGCCATTAATCAATTAAGGGATAAAAATATTGGTGCGATCGTCAAACTGAAAATTGGTCACCAGGCTGATACTAAATGGGGAAATCCGATCGAGGATAATTTTGAAATCATCGATAAATCAGCAGGTCTATTCACCTATCAGGGTGGTATTTGGGGAGGGGAAACTGGAGACATGGGTCTGTCATATCTAGTGAAAAAATCAGAAAATTATATATTAATCAATTCTAAGCCGACTTATGAATGGGCTGGTGAGCAATATCACGCAATGAATTTGGATCTAAATAATTACAAATATATATTGGTGAAAAACCCCATGAATTACAAAAATTTAAAACTAACAGGTAGGACTAAATATCATAGAATAGATGAGTCAGGTCCGACACCAATAGATGTTGAAAAATTGCCATTTACTAAGAGTAAGGAATTTTTCCCAAAAAATTTGGAAGAGAAAATGATGATTAGACAATATTTTTAAATGGAGCGCCTATGAAATGATTCAGAAATGTCTTTCCAATTCTAATTACACTAATGAGGTAATCATGTTTAATGCAAAAAATTTATTTTTGTACGTTCTTTCTCTTTTTCTACCATTTGCACTAATTGCAAAGGAGGTTCCCAGGGAGAAAACGGTTATTGTTGGGAGCAGAGGAATTACAGCCAAAGAGGTATGGAGCCCATATTTACTAGGGGGTAATCATCAGAAAGGTGTCAGCTTCTTCTATGAACCTCTTTATTTTGCGGACAATTTAAATGGCCATGAGTATCCGTGGCTCGCCGAAAGCCACAGCTATAATGACGATGCCACTAGACTGACTTATACCATCAGAAAAGGTGTTTTCTGGAGTGATGGCCAAGAGTTTGACGCGAGTGATGTGGCCTTTTCGCTGAAAAAACTCTCTGAATTAGGTTCTGATGTTAGATTAGGTGGAAACTACAAAACCTTCATCAAAGATGTAGAACTACTTTCTGCAACGAAAGTAGTGATCCACTTTCATGCCCCGGCTCCTAGATTTCACGATGAAGTGATCGCCCAAAAAGGAGACAGTGGTTTTTTTGTTGTTCCAGAGCATGTCTGGTCAAGTGTAGATTGGCCTCAATACACGAATTACAACGACGGTAGTGGTCCAGTAACGACTTCACCTTGGAGATTGAATTATTCAGATGAGAATCGTCGTGTTCTTGATCGTGTTGATTCTTGTGATGACTATTGGGGGTGCAAAACGGGCTTTATTAATTTGCCAGAGCCAGAACGCTATATTTGGCTAAGGATGGAGGATGATACAAGCATGGCATCTGCAGTCATCAAAAATGAAATTGACCAGACTCATGACCTTAGAGTTGAATTGATTCAACAGGCAATTGAAAAGAATGAATTTGTAACTACTTGGAGTGGTCGTGAAAAAGGACCATATGGTTTGGTGTCGTGGTGGCCTTCATCACTTTATGTGAATAACAGGGACAAACACCTCTCTAAAGCCAATGTCAGGTGGGCAATTAGCAAGTTCATTGATCGTGATAAAGTCAATGATTTTGCTTTCGCCAATAATGGGCAGGTGTCACGCTATCCGTGGCCAGCTTTCAAGGGTCTGAGCGACATAACAGCTTCAGTCGATTCGTTGGGAGTGAATACCAATGAATACAATCCATCAGATGCCGAAAAGCTTTTGACAGAAGCTGGCTACACCAAAAAGAGAGGTTTTTGGGTAGATTCCAGTGGTAATAAAATTACTTGTAATATCGTTGCCTTTGGAATTTTCAGCGATATCGGCCCGGTCATTGCGCAAACACTGGTTAATGCAGGCATCGAATCATCGTATTCTGAGCCGCCCGATGCTATCGACCAACTGACCACCGGTAAATACAATTGTAGTATCTTTGGTCATAACGGCTCCCAGACTGGTTCTATCTATACTACTCTCAGTATGTACACAACGGATAACTCTCAAAATCGATGGGGTTACTCCAATAGTGCGTATGATGAGATAGTAACGAAGATTGCCACAAGTGCTAATCAAAATGAGATTAAAGACCTTACAAATCAAGCAATGAAGATTTGGTTATCAGATCTTCCAGATATTCCATTGACTGAGTTCTTTAATCGATTTGCAATTAGCGAAAAATATTGGACTAATTGGCCAACAATGACTACAGATCCTTATATGAATGGTCTGCATTTACATACTGGGATGGCCTATACTTTATTTAAACTCAAAGCAAGAAACTAACTCATTTAAATTGCTGAATTGGATCACTTGAATGAACATCGTCTACTATATTAGAAGAATATTTTTATTTATTATTGTAATTATCACAGCAATAAGTCTGAATTTCTTCTTACCAAGATGGACAGGTCAAGATCCAGTTCAGCAAAAAATTGTCCAACTCGAGATTGAATCTGGCGGTGGTGGTGGTGAAAAAAGTGAGTTGATAGAAAGCTACAGAAAAAAGTTTGGACTAGACAAGTCGCTGGCTGATCAATATCTAACATACGTAATTAGTACGCTCAAACTTGATTTCGGTTACTCAATTTCTCTCTATCCTTCGAAAGTTGCCGATCTCATTGGCAGGGCATTGCCTTGGACTTTGGGTTTGCTCACAGTTTCGACTTTGATAAGTTTTTTGGTCGGATCACTGGTTGGTGCATATCTGACCTGGTCACGTGGAAGAAAAATCTTAGAAAGTATCATTCCCATATTGTTTGTTTTCTCAGCGATCCCCTTTTATTTACTTGGGCTAGTTCTGATATGGTTATTTGCATTCGAATTAAGCTGGTTCCCATTATTTGGAGGTTACAGGCCAACAACCATCCCAGATAACAGTTTGAAATTCTTTTTAGAGGTCCTAGAGCATTCTATTCTACCTGCTTTCTCGATAATTTTGGCTCAAAGTGGGTTTTGGGCTTTAGGGATGCGATCAATGATGGTGACTACCAAAGGCGAAGATTACATGACCTTGGCTGAAGCGAAGGGCTTGCACTCTAAACGAATTTTCTTCAACTATGGAGTAAGGAATGCGATTTTGCCTCAGGTCACTGCACTTGCACTTTCATTATCACACATCATCAGCGGGGCAATTCTAGTTGAAATTGTGTTTTCCTACCCTGGAATTGGCTCTCTTCTGTACCAGGGTATCAAGGCTTTCGACTATTTCATAATCCAAGGAGTAGTTTTTATTCTGGTAATTTCAATCGCGTTTTCAATGTTACTGATTGATTTAATCTATCCCCTAATTGACCCAAGAGTAAAAATTTCTAATCTGTGATGATCAAAAAGAATGATAAAATATTTAAGTAGAAATTTTACGTTAGTGCTGGGGCTCGGAATCCTTTTAATTTCATCATTAGTTTGGTTCGCTTTCTATTTGGTTGTAGATTTTAATCATGCACAGGCCCTCTCTTTCAGACCCTCACAACCACCGTCCATGGATCATTGGTTGGGTACTGACAGAATGGGGAAAGACGTTCTAACATCAATTGTGATAGGAACTCCTCAAACTATTCAGATAGGTGTAGTTGCAGGTGGCATAGGCATTGTGCTCGGAGTAATCCTTGGGTTCATGGCAGGATTTTTTGGAGGGATTATTGATTATGTTATCAAATTTATTGTTGACGTTTTTCAAAGTATCCCACCACTAGTTGTCCTTATAATATTCGCGATTTCAATTCCTGGAGATATGACAATCTTACAATTGTCATTGATAGTTGGGGTTACTTCCTGGCTTGGGCCAACAAGAGTATTGAGG
>Ga0255766_10002222_pt1 | contig 17336 bp, 14 predicted proteins | sample 071ome_23_FD_179966 | JGI IMG/M metagenome (GOLD analysis project Ga0255766, IMG submission 179966) | Coastal salt marsh microbial communities from the Groves Creek Marsh, Skidaway Island, Georgia - 071403BT metaG (version 2) | ecosystem: Environmental > Aquatic > Marine > Intertidal zone >... | reverse complement strand
CCCCGACGGTGAGACGATCTCGTTGTACGTCGCGCGGCACCTGGCTCGCGATCCCGAGCGACGAATCGGATCACTACTCGTCAACCCCGGTGGACCTGGCTTCGGAGGGTCGATACTCGCTTTCGCCGCGACTCAGATCTACTCCGATGCGATTCTCGATCGCTTCGACGTGGTGGGTTGGGATCCGCGCGGAACCGGGGAGTCGATCCCGGCGATCGACTGCGTCGACGACTACGACCTCTGGTTCACCGAAGGTGACATCACTCCTGACACCGACGCCGAAAAACAAGCGGGGATCGACCTACTTCGCCAATACGTCGACCTTTGTGAGAAGAGCAATCCGGGAATTCTCGATCACGCCGGCACCAACAACACCGCTCGCGACATGGACAGCCTGCGTCGCGCTCTCGGTGAGGAAACCATCAGTTACTTCGGGTTCTCCTACGGAAGCGAACTCGGTGCCGTATGGGTGACACTCTTTCCGGACACGGTTCGAGCAGCGATTCTCGACGGTGCCGCCGACCCCGACGCCGATCCGATCGAAGCGAGTGTCCAACAGCTTCGCGGCTTCGAAGAGGCGATCAGCCGCTTCCTCGAACAGTGCTCACGAAACAGATCGTGCAAGATCCACAATGACGGCGACGCCGAGGGTGCATTCGACGACCTCATGGAGTTCATCGACGAGAACCCACTACCGACTCGAAATGGCCGTCCCGACCTCACACGGGGAATGGCCCTGACCGCTGTCGCGCAGGCCATGTACGACCAGAAGTATTGGTCGACCCTCGAGAGCGCCCTCGTCGAAGCCATCGACGGTGACGGAAGTGGTCTTCTCCAACTGTGGGACGCGTACTACCAACGCCAACCCGACGGTTCGTACGGCAACGAACTCGAGGCCTTCATCGCGATCGGCTGCGCCGACGACGACGAGCGGTTCACCATCGAAGAAGCCGACTCGTTCGTCCCGCGCTTCCAAGAAGCTGCGCCGCGCTTCTCGCCGTACACGACCGGTAACTATTCCTGCACCTTTTGGCCCGATGCCGTCGATCCACGAATCGACGTCACCGGCATCGGAGCCGGGCCCGTCATCGTGATCGGTACGACCGGTGATGCCTCGACACCACTCGAGAGTTCACGAAACATGGCTCGCGCTCTGGAGGACGGTCGCCTTCTCGTGGTGGATGCCGAACAACACACCGGGTACAGCGCGAGTGAATGCGCTCAGGACGTCGTCGATCGCTACCTGATCGACCTGGTGCCCCCGGACGACGGCACTGAGTGCTGAACAGACGGCACCGTTAGGCCCACTCACATCGAACCAACTGGCGGAAGGGGTGGGATTTGAACCCACGGACGCTTGCACGTCGCACGCTTTCGAGGCGTGTCCCTTCGGCCGCTCGGGCACCCTTCCGTCGAGCGAGGCTACCGGCCGTTTCAGGCGTCTGCGACGAAGCGGTCGAGGTCCTTCGGATGGCCAGCGAGCAGGATCATCTCATCAGGAAGGAGCACGGTCGTCTGATCGGCGTGCTGAAACGGGCCACCGGGCGGCTTGATGCAGACCACGGTCACGCCGTAGTCGACGCGAATCGCCGTGTCACCCAACTTCTTGTTGGCATAGCGCGGTGGAACGACCATTTCGACCAAGGCGAAATCCGCCTCCACCGTGAAGTAGTCGTTGACGCGACGAGCGATGCTGCGCGCCGTTCGCTGGCCCATGTCGTGCTCGGGTTGAATGACTCGCTGCACTCCCACCCGTTCGAGGATCTTGGAATGTTCGAGCGACAGCGCCTTGGCCCACACGGTCGGAATCTTCAATTCATCGATGAGAGCGAGGCTCGCCAGAACCGATGCCTCGATGTTGGTGGCAATGGCCACGACGGCGCGTCGGAAGTTGTCGGCCCCGATCTGGCGGAGTGCACGCGCCGAGGTGGCATCGGCCTGTACGACGTTCGGGATGTCACCGGACAGACGCTGGACGATTTCCTCGTCGAAGTCGACGGCCAGGACATCGATTCCCTGAGCGATCAGACCCAGCGCCAACGCCTCACCGAATCGACCCAAGCCGACGACGAGGACTCCGCTGCGGTCGTCGGGATGAATGGTGGCTGGATTGGTGGTCGTCATCGTCGTTCTCCCCGGATCGCTCCTCGATCGACAACGATACGAGGCTCACCCGTCAACCGATCAAAGGTTGGTCGGTCGGATACCGAAACAGGTTGGGGCGACTCCTCAAGGTGATGGCGGTCGCCAACGTGACCGGGCCCAGTCGACCGACGAACATCAATGCAGTGAGAAGAATTTGGCCGGCTCCGTCCTGTTCGGCGGTGAGCCCGTTCGACAGCCCCACGGTCGACAGGGCCGATACCGCCTCGAACGCGCTGGTGGCCAGACCACCGTCGCCGATCACCATGAGCGCCAGAGTCGCCACGGTGAGAATGCCGACGCCGGCGAGACTCACGGTGAGAGCGAGCCGCTGGACCGATTCCGGAATACGCCGATGAAACACGTTGACGTCCCGATCACCGCGCACTTCGGCCCACATCACATAGGCCAGCAACGCGAACGTGGTGACCTTGATTCCCCCAGCTGTCGACGCACTTCCTCCGCCGATGAACATCATCACGATCGACACCACGATGGACTCTTCGGAAAGTGCAGTGGTGTCGACTGCGTTGAATCCGGCCGTTCGGGGTTGCACCGACATGAAGAAGGCACCTTCCACCCGGTCGCCTGATGGCAGAGCACCGAGGGTCTCGGAATTCGACCATTCGAACGCCAAGAAACCGAGGAATCCAACCACGAGAAGTACACCGGTGCTCGCCACCATCAATTTGGAATGAAGGGTCCAACGACTCCAGTGGTGTCGGTGCGTCGCGATGCCCCTCAACACCGGAAAACCGATCCCGCCGACGATCACGGCAACCGAGACGGCCCCGAGTACGAAGAAGTCGGAGGCGAAGCTGCTGAGGCTGTCGGAGTTCAACGAGAAGCCGGCGTTGTTCCACGCCGAGATGCTGTGGAAGGTGCCGTGCGCGAGCGACGACCAGGCGTCGTAACCGTGCGCGTAGTGGAATCGAAGGGCGAGCAGGATTGCAAAGACCGCCTCGAACACGAGAGTGGTGATCACGATGGCGCGAACGAGACGGCTGATGCTGGAGTAAGTGTCGGTTCCCACTTCGGCGGCCAGAGCCCTCGTATGGGCCACGCCGATCCGATCCGAGACGAGGAGTATTGCCACGCTCACCAGGGTCACGATTCCGAGTCCACCGAGTTGAACGAGGGCGAGGATCACCGACTGGCCGAATCCCGACCATGCCGTGGCGGTGTCGACCACGGTCAATCCGGTCACGCACACGGCACTCGTCGCTGTGAACAACGATTCCAACAGACCGATTTCTCGTCCGTCCGCCTGTGAGAACGGGAGTCTCAACAATACGGTTCCCGTCGCGATCAGCGCGGCGAACGACGCCGGCAACAGACGAAGAGGGTTGGCCGCAAGCCACTGCCTCAACGGATTCGGCCGAACCACCTCGAACTCCGATCAGCGACGTGACGCGAAGAACGTCTCGAGCAACTCGGTCGATTCGGCCGCCGACACTCCGTGCCGCACGGGAGGATTGTGGTTCAGACGAGGGTCAGCGCACACGTTGTACAGGCTGGCCGTGGCTCCGCCCTTCAGATCGGCCGCTCCGTACACCAGTCGGCCGATGCGCGCGTTCAGCAAAGCTCCCGCACACATCACACAGGGTTCGAGCGTCACCACGAGAGTGCAATCGTCGAGTCTCCACCGACCGAGCGCAGTCGCAGCATCACGCAAGGCGAGAACTTCGGCGTGAGCCGTCGGGTCTGCCGACGTCTCGCGCTCGTTGTGGCGGGCGGCGATCACCCGACCATCGTGTACGACCACGGCTCCCACCGGAACGTCGTCGTGTTCGAGAGCACGACGCGCTTCGTTGAGCGCGATGGACATCGCTTCGACGTCGTCCATGGCGGAAGGAGTGGGATTTGAACCCACGGACCCCTTGCGAGGTCACAGCATTTCCAGTGCTGCCGATTCGGCCGCTCTCGCATCCTTCCCGATGGCCTTTTCCTGTCCGGTGAGGCAACGGCCAGGCGATCTGCGGCACACGAACTGATCCGCTGAAGGCTGCTACCTTCCGGTCCTGACCTGATTCACGGGGGCCCGTTGCACAGGACCCGGCCGTCACCTCACTGGACAGGAAAAGACGACGTCAGGCTACCGCCCGCGAGACTCGGCCAACTTCGCCACGCGATCGGCGAGTCGTGGAACACCGAGATCGGCGCAGAAATCCGAGAAGTCGTCGGTCGGACCGGTCCACGACCAGTCGTCGACTCGACCGACCGGCACCGAGGTCACGACGGTGGCGATCTTCAGGAACAGCGTCGCCAGGTCGCGATTGTCGGCCAACGCGGCGGCAAGTTTGACCGCACCACGCAGATTGGGAACCTGCCATTCATCAGCTCGATCGGGGATGCGATCGATGTGGCCGTACACGGCGAGAACGGAACTCGCCGACTTGGCCCCCCAACCCGGGAGACCCGGAAAACCGTCAGCGGTGTCGCCTACGAGCGCAAGCCAATCCGCGATGCTCGCCGGAGGTACGCCGAACTTCGCGATCACCGCGGCCTCGTCAACGAGTCCGCTGCCCTCTTTGGCCATCTTGCGCCGATCGACCTGCACGACGCGTTCGCCGACGACGCATTGACCGAGATCCTTGTCGGGGCTGAGGATCCGCACCTGCTCGACGCGTCGATCGCCGGCAGCGACAGCGGCCGCCGAGGCCAGGCCGTCGTCGGCCTCGTACTCCTCCATCGCCCACACCGTCACGCCCATCGAGCGCAGGGCCTCCTCCACGATCGGGATCTGACCAAGGATCTCGGGTTCCATACCTTCCGATGTCTTGTAGCCGTCGTAGAGGTCGTTGCGAAAACTTTCGATCACGTGATCGGTGGCCACTCCGATGTGTGTGGCACCGTCGGTGAGCAACTGGAACGTCGAATTCAACACACCGATGGTTGCGGCATTCGGCGACGGGGTCGACGACCGGACCGCCTGGCCGTAGTGCTGCCGATACAACTCGTAGGTCCCGTCGACCAGATGAACGATCACACGAACATGATGCCCGATCGCACGATGTCCGAATGACGTCGGGGGACGGAAGAATGGTCCAGTGAGCATTTCGGTGTCCGACTTGGCCTATGCACCTCCAGGAGGAGACCAACTCTTCTTCGATGTGACGTTCGGTGTCGCACCCGGCGATCGGGCTGCACTCGTCGGAGCGAACGGGGTCGGCAAGAGCACGATCCTGCGGATACTTTCCGGCGAGATCGAATCCGACGACGGTGATCACAGCATCGTGGGAACGATGCTCTCGATGACGCAGGACGTCGGCATGTCTCGTCCGACGGATTCGCTGCGCGACATGCTCATCGAAGTCGCTCCCCCCACACTGCGAACGGCGGGACGTCGTCTGGCTGCCTCCGAGCGTCGTCTCGCGAACGATCCGTCCGATGGGGCGATGGAGTACGCCAATGCTCTGGCCGATTGGGGTGATCTCGGCGGATACGAGCTCGAGACGAGATGGTTCGCCGCGGCCGAACGAAGTGTCAAGACGAAAGTCGACGACTTCTCTCGTCGATTGGTGTCCGAGTTGTCGGGTGGCGAACGCAAACGACTCGTTCTCGACCTACTGCTCACGTCGGGAGCCGATGTCCTCCTTCTCGACGAGCCAGACAACTATCTCGACATTCCGACTCGCCGGTGGCTCGAAGACCGCCTCCTCGAGACGAAGAGCACCGTTCTGATGGTGAGCCACGATCGTGCCCTTCTCGAGCGAGTCGCCACCAAGATCGTGGTGATCGAGGGTTCGGGTGCGTGGGTCCACGGTGGCTCGTACACCACGTTTCCCGAGGCACGAGCCAGGCGCCAGGAACAGCTCGGAGACCACCTGAAGAGATGGAACGACGAAGAACGGCGACTCTTCCACCACATGAAGATCATGAAGCAACGCGCCGCTCAGAACTTCAAGAACGCGACCAAGGCCAATGCCGCCGAGACTCGCTGGGAGAAGTTCGTGGCCGCCGGACCTCCTCCACCTCCGGTCCCCGATCAGCGCATTCACGTTCGGCTGCGTGGCGCGGACGCCGCTCGGCGCGTCGCCAAGATCGAAGGGGTCGCCATCGACGATCTCTTTCTCCCCTTCGGTGACGAGATCAATCACGGTGAGCGACTCGGCTTGATCGGCCCGAACGGGACGGGAAAAACCCATCTGCTCGACGTACTCGCCGGTAAGAGCTCACCCGACCGAGGAACGATCACCTTTGGTCCTCGCACCTCTGTCGGCATGTTCACTCAGGTGAACGATCGGCCAGAGTTCAGGGGTCGAGCGGTGATCGACATCGTTCGGGATCGACTCGTCGACGACGAGAAGTCGATGCGCGCACTCGCGCGATACGGCCTCCACGGGAATGCTCGACAGGACTTCCCCACTCTTTCGGGCGGACAAAAGGCACGACTCGAGATCTTGTGCCTCGAACTCGACGGCCACAACGTTCTTCTCCTCGACGAGCCCACCGACAACCTCGACATCGAATCGTCGGAGGCCCTCGAACAAGCTCTCGACGGATTCGAAGGAACCGTCGTCGCAGTGAGCCACGATCGAACTTTTCTGTCGAGCCTCGATCGCTTTCTGATGGTCACCGACGACGGAGAGGTGTTCGCACTCCCCGATTTCGACACTGCAATGCAGGCACTCACCCGACCCGAGGCGACCGGATCGATCAGATTGGCGAAGTCACTCACGACGAGATGAAAACTTCGATGGGATTCCGATCGAAGTACCGGCTGTCACGTGACGAGAATCGCCACGATGGCCCCACCGATCAGGAAGGGGCCGAACGGGATCACCGACGAACGGGTCATCCGCCCGAGCACCAGACACGTCGCGACGAATAGCCCTGCCGAGACGAACGACACGAGCATCGTCGCCCACAACGTGCTGATCCCGCCGAAGGCGGCTGCCGTGCCGAGAGCCGGTGCCATTCGAACGTCACCGTCTCCGAGCCCACCTCGACTCAGCACGTAGAGAACGAACATCGACGTGGTGGCCAACAGTGTCCCGAACAACGCGTCGACCAGCCGTTGCGCATCACCTTCACCCAACGCCACTACGCCGACAATCACCAGGACGAACGTCGCGAGCGGGTAGCTGATCTCGCGCGGCAGACGCCGACATGCGATGTCGATCTCGGCCAGAACCATGAATCCGACCACCAAGATCACGGCCGCAGCACTGATCGATGAAATCCCCCACTTCGCAGTGACGATCGCCGACAGAACCGATGAGATCGTCGTCCAGATCACGATGTCTCGGCGACTTCGCACCACGAATCTCGAGGCGATCGGCGCGGTTGCGATCCAGAGTGCAACACCAGCGAACCCACCCAACACGATTGACATCACGTCCTCCTTCTCAGGAATTCCCTCGAGAGGACGAGGCTGACACGACCGCCGCGTGTCGTGGCTCAAGACTCCGGAAAGATCACTCCTGGACGAGTTCGATGAGGGTGCCGAACGAGCCCTTCGGATGAATGAAGGCCACGGTGGTGCCACGACTCCCCGGACGCGGCGCCTTGTCGATCGGTGTGGCACCGGCATCCACCATCGCCTTCAATGCCGCTGCGCAGTCGTCGACGCGATATCCGATGTGGTGCAGACCCTCACCACGCTTTTCGATCGCCTTGGCAACCGGGCTGTCGTCACGGGTCGGTGTCAGCAACTGCACGTAACTCTCGGCCACTTTCAGCAAGGCTTCTTCGACACCGTCGCCCTCGACCACTTCTCGGTGATCGACGCTCGCGCCGAACGCTCGCTGGTAGTAGTCGATTGCGGCCTCGAGATCCTTGACGGCAATGGCCACGTGGTCGATTTCGGTGAGGATCATGTCGTCAGCCTGCCACGAGATTCCATCAACGACGGAATCGAGTGAGGTTCGCTTCTCCCACCTTGGCGCGTAGTTCTGGGTCGGTCACTCCGAGACCCTCTTCGGGGGCCAGACACAACACCCCGAGCTTGCCCTCGTGCATGTTGTGGTGGATCTGAAACGCCGCTTCTCCGGTCTGGTCGAGCGCGAACGTCTGGCTGATCACAGGATGGATCATTCCCTTGGCGATCAATCGGTTGGCCTGCCACGCCTCCTGATAGTTGGCGAAGTGACTGCCGACGAGTCGCTTCAGTCGCATCCAGAAATGTCGGTTGTCGAACTCCATCATGAATCCGCTCGTGGCTGCACACGTGACCACCGTGCCACCACGCTTGGCCACGTACATCGACGCCGCGAACGTGGAACGACCCGGATGTTCGAAAACGATGTCGGGATCTTCGCCCACCAGATCGCGGATGTCGCTGCCGAGTCGACGCCATTCGGATTCGTCGTGCGTGTGCTCGTCCTTCCAGAACTTGTAACCGGCTTCCTTGCGGTCGATGATCGCCTCGACACCCATGTCGCGCAGGATCTTCGCTTTCTCGGCATTCGACACCACGCACACAGGGATGCCGCCGCCGTTCAACACGTATTGCGTGGCGTAGGCACCGATTCCACCGGTGGCTCCCCAGATCAGAACGACATCGCCTTGCTTCATGGCGGCGCCGTTCTGCGACACGAGCATGCGGTAACTCGTCGAGTTGCACAATGCGTTGACGGCCGCTTCTTCCCACGTGAGATGGGCGGGCTTGGGCATGAGTTGATTGGCCTTCACCACCGACAGATCGGCGAGTCCGCCGAAGTTGGTCTCGTACCCCCAGATGCGCTGGTTGGCAGCGAGCATCGAGTCGTCGTGAGCGGTGTTGTCCTGATCGTCGACGTGATTGCAGTGCACGGTCACGTGATCACCCGGCTTCCAGAGCCGAACGGCCGATCCCACCTTCACCACCACACCGGACGCGTCGCTACCGATCACCTGATACGGCTGATCGTGACGCTTCGCCCACTCGCTCTCGCGCGCCAGTCGCTTCATCGGACCGAACGTCGACACCGGCTCGAAGATGCTCGACCACACGGTGTTGAAATTGATGCTGCTGGCCATCACGGCCACGTACACCTCGTCGGGAGCGAGTTCGGGCGTTGGCACGTCGCCGATATGGATGCTCTGGCGCGGATCCTTGGCGTCAGAAGCCATACCTTCGAACATGGCGGTGTCCTCGGCCCGCACGAAGGCGGCCCGATAACTCTCGGGAACCGGCAAGGCGGCGAGTGCAGCCGAATCGGCCCCGGCGAGTATGGCGTCGCGGATCTTGTCCATCAGGCGAATATAAGGCAAGTGGTTACTGAGGGGTAAGTTCGGGGCACGTCAGTCGTGCCATGTGCACCATCTCGAAAGGTCCACCATGCCTGGTTCCTACATCGTCGCCGGAGCCCGTACCCCGATCGGAAAGATGAGCGGCGCCCTCGCCTCGTTCTCGGCTGCCGATCTGGGTGGCGTCGCCATCAAGGCGGCCCTCGAGCGAGCCGGCGTGTCGGGCGCGGACGTCGATCACGTGATCATGGGTCAAGTACTCATGGCCGGTCAGGGTCAAGTCCCGAGTCGTCAGGCCGCCGTCAAGGCCGGTATCCCGATGAACGTTCCGGCGGTCAACGTGAACAAGGTGTGCCTGTCTGGTCTCAACGCGATCTATCTCGCCGACCAAATGATCCAGGCCGGTGACGCCGACATCGTGATCGCCGGTGGCATGGAGAGCATGACCAATGCTCCTTATCTTGCCGATGGAGCGCGTGGTGGATTCCGTTACGGCAACACCGAACTGCGCGATGCGATCATCGCTGACGGACTCTGGTGTGCATTCGATGCGTGTCTCATGGGACTCGGAACCGAGCGCTACACGGGCGGTGGAATCACGCGGGCTGAGCAAGACGATTTGGCCATGAAGAGCAATCAGCGAGCGGCAGCCGCCGCCGACAAGTTGGCCGAAGAAATCGTGCCGATCAGCATCCCGCAGCGCAAAGGTGACCCCAAGATCGTGGCCACCGACGAAGGTGTGCGCGCCGAGACCACCATGGACACACTCGCCACTTTGAAGCCGGCCTTCGACAAGGAAGGAACCATCACGGCTGCCAATGCCTCACAGATCAGCGACGGTGCGTCGGCCATGGTGATCATGAGCGAGAAGGCGATGAAGGCGAGTGGCGTCGCTCCGCTCGGACAGGTCGTGAGCTACGGCATGGTCGCCGGACCCGACAACGCATCACTTCTCACCCAGCCGAGTCGAGCGATCAACGCTGCCCTCGCCAAAGTGGGAATGAAGGTCGCCGACATGAACCTGTTCGAGTTGAACGAGGCCTTTGCCGCAGTCGGGATCGCTTCGATGCGGGAACTCGGCATCTCCGACGATGTCGTCAACGTGAACGGCGGTGCCATCGCCCTCGGCCACCCGATCGGCATGAGCGGCAACCGCGTGGCTCTCACATTGCTGCACGAACTCCGCCGCCGAGGTGGCGGGGTCGGTGCCGCTGCACTCTGCGGTGGTGGCGGCCAAGGTGACGCCATCATCGTGCGGACTGTCTGAGCTGCACCACATCACCCCTGATCAGGGGCTAGTTCGCCCCAATCTTTGACGTGGTTTCGTCATTTTCGTAACGTAATCGTCATACATGAGCGGGGGGTTGATCTCGCTATGTGGTTCCGGGGCACTGTCCCGGTCCTGGCTCATTTTCCGCCCGCGGTCAGGACTGATCAGTGCCTCGGACCGCGTCCGAGCTCAGTCGTCAAGACACGACTTCTCAGTCGTCAAGACGACGGCGACCACTGATGGCGCGGCCGAGAGTGAGTTCGTCGGCGTACTCGAGGTCGCCGCCCACCGGAAGTCCCGAGGCGGGCCGCGACACCGTGATGTCGAAGGGCTTCAAGAGTCGCCCGATGTACTGCGCCGTGACTTCTCCCTCGGTGTTGGGATTGGTGCACACGATGACTTCCTTCACGTCTTCGTCATTGATCCGCATCACGAGTTCGCGCATCTTCAACTGATCGGGACCGATTCCCTCGATCGGATTCATGACACCGAGTAGTACGTGGTAGCGGCCTTTGAATTCGCCAGTTCGTTCGAGCGGGATGATGTCACGACTCTCCTCGACCACGCAGATGACCGAGCCGTCACGACGCGGGTCGGCGCAGATCGGACACAACTCGTCGTCGGCGAAATTGAAGCACTTGCTGCAGAATCGCACGCGTGCCTTGGCTTCCGAGATCGCTGCGGCCAGGCGCTCGACGTCCTCGGTCGGCAACTTCAACAGATGAAAGGCAATTCTTTGCGCTGAGCGCGGGCCGATACCGGGAAGTCGACCGAGGTGATCGATCAAGTTCTGGACAGGAAGCGTGTACGTGGATGCCACGGTGCAACCGGTCTCAGGAATCTTCCGTGATGAACTTGGCGTCGGGGAAGGCGTCGAGGAGCTCTTCTTCGGCCGACTTGGCGGTGGCCGTCGGGAGCTTCTTGATGTCGTCGATGCTCATTTCATGTTCGTCGAGCGGATCGGACGCCTTCTTGCGCTTGGGTGCAGGCTTCTCGTCGGCCACTTCCACCTCGACCGCGCAACGCACACCAGCAGCCTTGTGAACGGCAGTGGTGATGTCGTCGATGTATTCACGCACTCGCTTGGCTGCATGTTCGTTGTCGACCACGAGAATCACCGCATCGTCCCGCAACATCGGCTTGGCCATCTGAGCTACGGCGCGCCGCATGCCGGCGAATGATCCGACGAGATCGGCCCATCCATCGACGACGGCCTGAGCCGAACCTCCCGTCGAGGCCGGCGCAGACGACGGCGTTTCGCTCGCCACTGCGGGTTCGGGGCGTGGCGAACCACCCGTCGTATCGGAACGTTCCGACGTGTCGGGACGGATGGTCGACCCGGAGGGATCACGAGCGATCCGACCACCGAGAACGGCCCGCCCCGTCGAAGGATTCACCGGAGCCGGGGCCGGAGCTGCACCTCGTTCGGCCAGATCGCGCTCGAGTTTTTCGACTCGCGCGAGCAGACCGTCGAGGCCAGTGTCGAGTTGACGATGCACCAGACGCACCAGTGCGACTTCGAGAATGACGCGCTGGTCGGGAGCGCCCCTCATCTCGAGTAGGGCCGTACCGAGTGTCTCGATGATCTTCACGATGCGGGCAGTGCCGAGCCGACGCGACTGATCAGCGAGCACCTCGGCCCGGTGTTGCTGGACCTGCACCAATTCGGGCGCCATCTGGGTGAGGAAGCAATCGCGAAGGTGGCGCACGAGATCGTCGACGATCGACCGCGGATCACGGCCGTGGTACACCGTCTCCGCCACAGCGGCGAGCAGACGACCGGCGTCATGATCGATCAAAGCCTCGACGAACTCGTCAACTGGTGTCGACTCGTCGAGTGCGCCACCAGTCGCGGCCAGCAACTCGAGGGCCGACAAGGTGTCACGGGCCGAGCCGCCACCCTGGCGAAGGACCGATTCGAGACCGCGCTCGTCGAGTTCGATGCCGGCGTCGGAAGCGACCCACTTCACATGCTTCTCGAGATCGTCGACCGGCAGGAGGTGGAACTGCAGATGCTGGGTTCGGCTGCGAATGGTCTCGGGGACCTTCTCGGGATCGGTGGTGGCCAGCACGAACACGACGTGGGACGGGGGCTCCTCGAGCGTCTTCAAGAGAGCGGCAGCCGCCGGTGCAGTGAGCTGATGCACCTCGTCGAGGATGTACACCTTGTGGCGACCAGGAGACCCGAGTGCCGCGGTAGCGATGATTTCGCGAATGTCTTCGATACTGCGGTTACTCGCTGCGTCGAGCTCGATGACGTCGAAACTGCTTCCCGATTGCACGGCCACACACGACGAGCACGTGCAGCACGGTTCGCCGTCGACCGTGGCCTCACAGTTGAGGACCTTGGCGAGGATGCGGGCCGTGGTGGTCTTGCCGGTACCGCGGGGGCCCGAGAACAAGTAGGCGTGGCCGATCCGCTCGTTGGCCACCGCGTTCTTCAGAGCGCGCGCCACGTGATCCTGGCCGCGCAACTCGTCGAATCGCTGCGGCCGGTAGCGCCGGTACAGCGCCTGGTACTCGGACGATGCGGCCATCACTCATCGACTCTACTCAGGGGGTGAAACGCTCGGTATGCCCCCGCTCGAGGGCGTACCGGCAACTACCGTGGAGACCGACCATGGGCCCTCACGTGATGAATCGGCAGTTCGTCGTCCGCCTCGTCATGTTGGCGACGATCCTTCTGACGTCTCTCGTCGCCATGCTGTCGGCCTTCTCCTCCGTCGCCGCGGCCGACACCAACCTCGTGTCGTCCACTCCGGCTGATGGAGCCGAACTGACAACGGCTCCTACGCAGATCACCGTGGTCTTCGATCAGGCCGTTCCGGCCAATTCGGTGGTGCAGGCGGTCTGCAATCAACAACCGGCACCACTCGGCGCATTGGAGGTGGGAGCCGACGGTATTTCGCTCACCGTTCCGATCGTCGGTCCGCTGCCCGTCGGAACCTGCAACGTCACCTATTCGGTGCCACAGCCCGACGGCAAGGTCGCCACCGGCGGGTTCTCTTTCGAAATTCTCGATCCCACATCGGGAGCGATCGGCAACAACGGCACCGATCCGACCGACGGTGGCAATCTCGCCAGCGATCCACCACCGGTGAGCGGGCCACTCGGCCTGGCCCGACTCGTGTCGTACATCGCCCTCGCTGCCTTGTTCGGTGGTGCGATGTTCATCGCGCTTGTGTGGCCCGAAGGTGTCGACGACATGCACGCACCCCGCTATCTGCGCTTTGCCTGGATTCTGGCGCTGATCTCCACCTACTTCGTGGCTGTTCTCACCACCAGCCTCACCACCGGAGACTCGGTCACCAGCGCCCTCTTTCCCACTGCGTGGATGGACCTCATGGATTCGGCTTCGGGAGCGGCCGTCGTCCTCCGCTTCGTGCTGGTCGCCGTGGCGTTCTCGGCGATCATGCGACCCGAACGTCTCATCGATCCCGCCACGCAACTCGTGTCACTTGCGCCAGCTGGCCTCGCCGTAGCCACACTCGCTTTCACGCGGGCTGATCCCGAGTTTTCGATCGTCGGAACCACCGCGGGTCTCTTCCACAACGTCTCTGTTGCACTCTGGTTCGGTGGTCTCGCCATCTTGGTACAAGCAGTCCTGGTCGCTCCCGGAGATGAGGATCTGGTGCACGCCATGCGCGGTTTCACGCGACTCGCGCCGGCTTTCATCACCGTGGCCGTCGTGTCCGGAATGATCCACCTCTACCAACTCGACGGCGGAGCAATTCTGTCGAGTCGTCACGGTCGACTCATCGTGTTGAAGTCGATCGGGGTGGCCGGAATGGTCTATTTCGGCATGCTCACGCGCCAGGTCGTCGCAACTCGACTTCGCCGCGCCAAAGCACTGAACGCCCGAATCACGAGCAGTCTCCGACGCGCCGTGGCGACCGAAGCCGTGATTGGGGTCTTCGTCCTCACCGTGTCGGCATGGGCGGTGGCCACTCTTCCCGATCGAGTCGAGCCACCTGGCACCGATCGCACCAACTATGCATTCGTCGGCGAACGTTCCGGAGGAGCTTTCGACGTCCAAGTCAAGGTCACTCCGGCGAGCGTCGGCCTGAACGCAGTACGTATCGACGTGCACTCACCCGAGAGCGGACTCACCGACATGGCCGTTCAGTTCAACCCGCCCACATCTGACACCGCGAGCGTGACGTTGAACGTGCCGCTCGACGGAGCCGGTGCTGCTCGACTCCCGGTGTCAGAAGGGGTGCCGTTCGGCGTTCCCGGACTGTGGACGGTGATCGTGACCGGTAACGGTCCGGCTGGACCTCTGCCCTCGGTCACCTACACGGTGTCGGTCACCAGCGGAGACGGCGCAACCGTAGCCACGGCGGCGAACACAACGCTGGCGACGTCCGACACGGCCGTCACCGTTCCGATGACAGCGCTGGTTCCCATCGGCGAGACCGTCGCCCCCACGTCGACGCCGTAGTTCGACCGGTTCACCTGGCGATCCGGGTGAAAAACGCATCGGGAACACGTGCGTTTTCGCCCTGAACTCCACGAACAGAACGAAGGACACGCCGGAAAACCCCAGGTGGGATGGGAGTCGTGTCGTCGACGACGACTAGCGTTCCCCTCGTGACCAGTGGCAATCCGATGCACGACAAGTTGGACGATCTTCGCGACCGCAAACAGCAGGCGTTGCAGGCCGGTTCACCCCGAGCCATCGAACGCCAACACGAGAAGGGAAAGATGCTCGCCCGTGAACGCATCGACTACCTGCTCGATCCAGGCTCGTTCCAAGAGCTCGACATGTTGGCCCGCCACCGTGCCCACGCCGCCGGTCTCGAAGAGCGTCCTTATACCGACGGTGTGATCACCGGCTGGGGCACCATCGAAGGTCGCAAGGTCTTCGTCTTCTCGCAGGACTTCACCGTATTCGGTGGTGCACTCGGTGAAGTATTCGCCGAGAAGATCCACAAGCTCATGGATCTCGCTCTCAAGGTGGGTGCGCCCGTCATCGGGCTCAACGACGGTGCCGGAGCCCGTATCCAAGAAGGCGTGGTGTCACTCGCGAGTTACGGCGGCATCTTCTATCGCAACGTCTTGTCGAGTGGAGTGATCCCGCAGATCTCGGTGATCCTCGGCCCGTGCGCAGGTGGTGCCGTGTACTCGCCCGCCATGACCGACTTCATCTTCATGGTTCGCGAATCGAGCCACATGTTCATCACCGGCCCCGACGTGGTGAAGACGGTGACCGGTGAAGAGGTCACCCTCGAAGAACTCGGCGGCGCGATGAGCCACGCCAGTAAATCAGGTGTAGCCACCTTCGTGTCGGCCGATGAGAAGGCCTGTCTCGACGACGTTCGCTACTTGGTGTCGTTCCTTCCGCAGAACAACATGGAAGAGCCACCCACGATCGACTCGGGCGACGACCCCGATCGTCTCTGCGAAGACCTCCGTGACATTCTCCCACCGTCGCCCAACCAGCCGTACGACATGAAGAAGGTCATCACGTCGGTGGTCGACGACGGAGAGTTCTTCGAATATTTCCCGCACTGGGCCAAGAGCATCGTGTGCGGATACGCGCGAGTCGATGGTCAGACGGTGGGTGTGGTCGGCAACCAACCGATGGTGTTGGCTGGAGTCCTCGACATCGAGAGTGCCGAAAAGGCCGCTCGATTCGTTCGTACATGTGATGCCTTCAATGTTCCGCTTCTCACCTTCGTCGACGTCCCCGGATTTCTTCCCGGCGTCGATCAGGAGTACGGCGGCATCATCCGTCACGGCGCCAAGTTGCTCTACGCCTATTGCGAAGCCACTGTGCCGCGCATCCAGGTGATCACTCGCAAGGCCTACGGTGGCGCCTACGTCGTGATGGACTCCAAGTCGATCGGATCCGATCTGGCCTACGCCTGGCCCACCGCCGAACTGGCGGTCATGGGTCCGAACGGAGCGGTCGAGATCGTGTACCGACGTGAACTACAGCAGGCCGCCGACCCGGTGGCTCGCCGCGCCGAACTCGTCGCCGAATACACCGAGAAGTACGCCAACCCGTACGCCGCTGCCGAACGCGGATACGTCGACGACGTGATCGACCCGGCCGAGACTCGTCAGAAGGTCGTCGCCGGATTCCGCATGTTGCGCAGCAAGCGTGAGGAACTGCCCCGCCGCAAGCACGGCAACATGCCTCTGTGATCGGTACGTCGATGTCGTCCGAGATCAGTCCCGCACCCACCGACGAGGAGGCCGTGGCCATCGCCTCGGCGATCGAAGCGCTGTGGCCGAAGCCCGTCGCCATGGCCGACAAGTCGTCGACTCGTCGTACCTCGTGGAGATTCAGCGGCCGTTGGTGGTCGCCTCCCATCGTCTTCCGGCGGAGTCGACCCTTCTGACCCACCAGCTCTTGCTCGTGAAGTAAATATCTACTTCCTTCGTAGTCGGCCAATCACAGTCAGACTCGGTGTTCACGAGTCGAATATGAAGCTGGTTGTCTGGAGCCCAACTGCGCTCCTCGCCGATGGGATTGCCTCCATCATCGGGCGAGAGCTTGGCATCGACCCACTGGTGACCCCACAGGTCGATCGAGACGATCTCGTCGACGTCACCGGTCTCGTCGTCCACGCCATACCTCTGGACGTCTGCCGGAACCTCTTCTCGAATTTGGCGCCGACGACGAGTTCGACGTTGGTGTCCGTCCTTCTCGCCCGATCACCGGCACCGCTCTTCGTGTCGCAGGCGCGGTTGTTCGGTTTCGCCGGCGTCGTGGACACCGAGGTCGACACGTCGTCGGCTGTCA
>Ga0255766_10002218_pt1 | contig 17344 bp, 11 predicted proteins | sample 071ome_23_FD_179966 | JGI IMG/M metagenome (GOLD analysis project Ga0255766, IMG submission 179966) | Coastal salt marsh microbial communities from the Groves Creek Marsh, Skidaway Island, Georgia - 071403BT metaG (version 2) | ecosystem: Environmental > Aquatic > Marine > Intertidal zone >... | reverse complement strand
ACTGACGCCCAAATGGGCAAAGCTAACGTTCATTCCATCCCCAAGTCGCCCCGCATCCCCCTCCTATATAGCATACGAGGGGTATAATCGAGAGAATGTAGGTGGACGCACCAACTTCAGCATCCACCAGACGTACATCAAGTCCCGTTTAGAAATCAAAGATATTGTTCAAAAAATTCTGAGTTCTTCGGAGAATTTGAAAAACGATGATTCCCACCTATGCATCATGGAACTGAGTATGCTTGGGGCATATGTTGGTATGGTCATGGTGCTTATTGCATTTGCAACTGAAACTCGCGGCATCGTCTCTTCCCGTTCATTTTCTTATCTTCTCCTCATGGCTGTGGGCGAAATATTGTTGACAATCCGTGCTAGTTTGACCGGCGAATGGCCCTTTGCAGTCTTAGGAGCCATTTGGGCAGCCTTTGCGGCTTGGTCGATACTTAGGCCTCCAAAGGTTCTCGATGAAGCTTGATTTTTGTAGCCCTAAGGCGATAATCGGGCAACTGAGTGGACGTGCCGAGATTTGAACTCGGGGCCTCTACCATGCCAAGGTAGCGATCTTCCAACTGATCTACACGCCCATTGGTGTTAATTCCCTGCGGACGGGTCGGAATCATAAGGATTGTGAATTCAAATTCTGTTCATTCATCATTTATATTGAGGTGAAACCTCTTCAAGCACTTCTGTGTCAAAGTGGCATGGCTGAGCAATGGAAACTTGCAAATGCGGCCATTCCTAGCAATCCCCCCAACATCGAACAAGAGACCATTCAATCTTGTCTTGATGCATTGTCAGGTGTTATTGATGCCGTCTTTTTGCCATGGGTTGAGCATCGAATAAACCTCGAATGGCTTGAACCAGCCGATGACAGACTGGGTATGACTCGATTTGATGAAGGTCCGAATGAATTGATTCGACGACGACGGCTTCGCCTCGACCCTGGTAAAATCACGATTGGCTTGCATCCTATTCTCGACCTCGATGAAGCCTTGTTCCGACACACATTCGTCCATGAGTTCCTCCACGCTGCTGGCCTCACACTGCACTCAAAAGAACATGACACACTCACCAATCAACTCGCTCCCCCGCCAAGTCTCAATCAATCGGAGGTGTTGCGTCACATGCGACAAGAAGTGCTTGAACAATTACCGATACAGGAATGGACATGCCGTTCATGTGGCCATCACTGGAAACGAACCACAATTCGAACGCCACAGCGATGTATCAAATGCGCCCGACCACTTTGAGATGTAACATTCTTGAATATGGACTGTTGCGGCAAGGTTACTGGACGCATAGTGTAGTTGGATATCACTCTAGCCTTCTAAGCTGGAAACCCGGGTTCGAATCCTGGTGCGTCCGCTCCCCATTTGAAGTCCGTACCCCGCGAAGCGTGGACTCCGACTTTGTGGTGATTTGGTCTTAGGCATGACTTTGTGAAATCTGTCTTGGATGAGTTTATACAGAGTGGATGATTAGGTGGAGCGGAGATTGTATTGAAGATACTTCACACATCAGATTGGCACATCGGCCGTACACTCGACGGTAACGACTTAGCGGCAGAACAAGCCGATGTTCTCGAACAAATCCTCGGCTTTGCAACAACTCATGAACCTGATGTTATCGTCATCGCTGGCGATGTTTACGATCTTCCGAGTCCAAGTGCTGCTTCACAACAACTTTGTAACGAATACATCATCAAACTCGGACGAGTAGCTCCTGTTCTCATCATTCCTGGCAACCATGATTCAAGGAATCGTTTCAAAGCATTGGAAGAGTTCGCAGAAGCATCAAACATCCACATTACGAGCCAAATTCATGAGGTGATTCAGCGTGCGTTTGAATTCGAGGAGGACGGAGACAAAGTTCGCATTTATTGTCTTCCATTCGTCGCACCAAACAATGTGCGAGGTCTTGAAGGATTTGAGGGCATTACACTTACGCATCAGGGGGTCGTTGAGGCGTTGATGCAGCGTATTAGAGAAGACGCAGATACACACTCATCCCGAATCATCACAGTTGCCCACCTCTTTTTGAGTGGAGGGGAGCAAAGCAAATCAAAAGCTGAGCGTGATATTGAGTATGGGGGTGTTCATGACATCAAAGCATCATCGTTTTCGGGTTCGGATTTAGTACTGCTAGGTCACCTCCATCGCCCCCAAACACCAAGCAAAAAGATGCCTGTGGCTCATTACTCTGGTTCAATTATGCGCTATTCGTTCAGCGAGGCAAAACATACGAAATCATGTTCACTCATTGAGTACGATGTCAAAACCGGGAAATCAGAGATTGAGACCATTAAAATTGACCTGCCCAGTGGTATGGCAAGGCTTCAAGGAGATTCTGTCCAACAGGTATTAGACAATTCCAATTATGATAAGCACATTGGTGATTGGATTGAAGTGACGCTTCCTTGGTCACAGCGTGGCACCAACCCTCTCGTAAGAATGAAGCAGAAATTTCCAAAGACAGCAAGTGTCAAATTCATTAAGGTTGTTTCTGCCGACGAAGAACTCGTTATTACTGAGGCGAAAGAGGGCGAGAACATCTCCGACCAAGCAGCAACTTTCTTTGAAAACGTTGCAGGTGAAGGCGAAGCAACAGAAGGACGACTCGCCATCGTAACAGATGCAGATGAACGGGTAAGGGGTGAATGAATTGAAAATTATCAGTATCCACATGAAGAACTTTGGTCCTTACATTAATGAAACGATTGATTTTCGTGAACTGAATGAGCAGAGGTTGTTCCTCCTCGAAGGAAAAACCGGGTGCGGTAAGAGCACGATTATTGATGGTGTTGTCTTCGCATTGTACGGCCAAGATACCAAAGGGAGGGACGAAGGTGTGAGGAGAAATTCAGCACCAGAAGGAGCGAATGCTGAAGTTTCTTTGGAGTTCGAAGTTGACGGTACGATGTATAGAATCAACCGTAGTCCGCAGATGAAAGACCCAGAGACCGGGAAAACCAAGAAAAACCATTCTGTTGATCTTGCAGAGATTGATGTCAATGGAACAGTCATAGCGGGAAGGTCATGGGACGCTGTCAAGGAAGTATCAAAACAGGTATCGGACATCATTCGTCTCGATGTTCAACAGTTTACCAAAATCGTTGTACTGCCACAAGGACAGTTTTCAAAATTCCTAAGTTCAAAAGCCGAAGAGAGACAGAAATTGCTTGAAGCCATCTTCCCAATTGATGACTGGAAAGCAATTCAGGCTACGGTAAAGTCCCTCGCACGAGATGCTAGAACTCAGAAGGACTCACTCTTGGATACCGCAAAACAATCGGCAGCCGTCGTTAAAAGTCATACCAACACTTTACTGGAACTATATGAGGATGAGCACGATTCTGAACGCTTCAAATCCATCGCTGATGTTAACAACATGCACTTAGAATCGGTCGAAGTACTCGCAGAGGTTTCCTCAAAATTGGAAGAGAAAAATGCTGAATTACTGGCGAAGCAAGAAGAACTTGATGAAGACAAAAACAGAATTCAAGATGTAGAGCGACGAAATGCAAACATCAAGAAACTTGCAATTCTCAAGATGGAAAAAGAGACTCTCGATAAGTTGGCTCCATCAATTGAAGAAAATCAGCAAGCACTCAAGAATCACCATGAGGCAAAGAGGCTCGATGCTATTTGGAAGGCTCTCGACAAGGCAAAATCCAATGTCAATGCGAACGAGAAGAGCATAACTAAACTCCTCAATGAATCGCAAATAGAAGCATCTATTGAAGACCTCACGCAAGAATACTGCACAGAACGGGTTGATGAATTAGCCCCCAAAATCTCTATATTGAGGGATTTGGATTCATATCAACAGGAACACACAAAATTACACGGTTCTTTATCTGGACTTGAGGAGGAGTTCAAATCGGCAAAGGAGCGATGTGGGGAACTCGTTCTTGAACAGCATCAAGATTGGGCTTGTAAGATTGCACAACACTCACTAATCGATGGCGAGCCCTGTCTCGTATGTGGCAGTGAAAATCATCCAAGTCCAGCCATAGACAATATGGAATCAAGCGGGGCCTTGGAGGGTGCCATTGAGCAAGCTGAAGAGGCAGAGCAGAAGTTGCTGCTGGCCAATCAAAAGGTAAAAGAATTGAATTTGTCCATAAAAGAGGGGCTGGCCCTTCTTGGATTGAAGGAACACACTGACCTACCCAGCGTTGATCAATATGTGAGTATGAAGTCCAGTTTCGATTCTCTGAGAACATTGCTTGTTAAACGGGACACGCTTGTTGATTCGCAGACTGATTGTCAAAGCGCTTGGGATTCAGCAGAAAGACCCACTGGTATGGATTCTTCAGAGGGAATCTCTGCTGCATTACTGGACAATGAAACGGAACTGAAGTTAACCAAAAATGTCGAGGACTACCAAGCAAAACGGGCGATTAATGAATCAGAATTGGACACGGACGATGTTAAGGAAGCAGAAGGGAAATCAGAAGTGGATGTTAGTAAAGATAAGGAAAAATTTGATGCCGAAATGAACCGATTTAACATTGAAAAGAGAACTCACGTTGTAGCGAAGGCTCGCCTGACTGATCTGAAAACCTCTTCCGCAACCCTTGCAGAAGCAAAGGAGGAATACACAAATTTCGCATCCAGTGTATCCGACTTGCAATGGGTCGATGAACATCTTCGCGGTGTCAACAAAGGAGGAAATATGCAAATGGACATCGTGGCATGGATTCTTCGACGTTGGTTTGAGGCAGCTCTCGCTAATGCAAACAAGCGTCTTGCCCAAATTGGCTCAGGACGTTACTCTCTTGAAATGACGCAAACAGGAAAGCAGGATAAGAAGACAGGATTGAACATTGGCGTCATTGATGCTTTGTCTGATAGTTTGCAGCCAAGATCTACTGCTTCATTGTCTGGTGGAGAGTCGTTCTACATCTCACTCGCACTTGCTCTTGGGATGTCTGACGTTGTCTCTGAGGAAGCTGGTGGCATCACTCTAGGAACATTGTTCATCGATGAGGGCTTTGGAACACTCGATCCTGAAATCCTGGATGATGTTATGGGCGTCATCGACGATGTTGGTGGTAATGATCGGGTTATCGGTCTCATCAGTCACGTTGAGTCTCTCAAGCAACGAATCTCTTCTCGTATTTCAGTTAAGAAAGAAGGCGATGGTACCTCTACAACAAAGGTTGAAGCCTGAAGGATTGTGATTGTGTGAGATCTGAAACGATCTTCGGTTAAATATTGGGCGAGTAGGGGGCGAGGAGGCTGATTGCCTCGTCGATAAGTCCTGCTTGGAGCAAAGAGCGAGCCGACCGAATGGTTGCTTCGAGTTGAGCTACGTGGGTTTGGGAAGCGGAGACGCAACCAGATCTGGAAAATGTCCTGCATGCTCTGGAAAGATGGTCGTGAAGGGGAATTCATTGCTTGGTCTCCATCCGGAGTGTATGAAGTATTGGTCAACCACCAACCCTGAAGATAAACACCCCTCTAATTTGAGACCGGGGTCGAATGCCAGGCTAAATTGGGAGTGTGGTGTTTCTAAAGATCATGTTTGGGAATTAAAAGTTCATGACTTCGTAAAAGGGGGTGGTTACTGCCCTTATTGTGAGGAAAAAAAGCCAAGTACTACACACAATCTTTCATTGCTGCACCCTGAAATTTGCTCTGAGTGGGACTTCTCAAAAAACGAAATGTCGCCAAATGAAATGATGCCTTACAACAGTAAAATTGCATATTGGAAATGTGGCCAAAACTGCGACCATACTTGGAAAGCTTCCATTGCTTCGAGGACAAAGATTGGCTCAGGATGTCCATACTGCGCAGGGGTTCGCGTTGAAGAAAAAAACAGTTTATTCCATGTTCTTCCAGATATTGCAAAACAATGGCATTACAAGAAAAATGAAGGGATTTGCTTTCCTGATAGCAGACAACTTACTGCAAAAAATGTTTCAACAGGTTCGAGTAAGAAAGTATGGTGGAAATGCGATGAAGGTTTGGGCCTCGCTCCAACGACGAGTATAATCGCTTGTTTCATATTTCTTCCACCATTACTTGCAACAACTTCGAGAATATAATTTCCATTGAGTACCTTTCACTGATTAATGATTTATTTGATTCCAATACATTTGCCTTCTTTCTACTGGCATCAACTGTTAATTCGACTAATTCGGTATGGGTTTTTCCGACCCACTCGGCTGGATAGAATTCGGTTACACCCTCCCATGGCCAGATTATTGGTATGCATCCACTAGCAACCCCCTCGGCAATAGAATAGTGAAATGACTCAAAATCACTTGGAGATAAGATGTAGCCTACATCCCTATACCAGTTTGCTAGGGAAGGAGAATAATCAACAAAACTAACTGCATTCCTAAGATGATGGTCAATCTCAAGCCGCTTGTACTGTTCCTCGTAATAAACTAGTTCCTGTTTCCGGCCTTCTGCATGCATGAATGAATAATCATGTGGCAATTTTCCTTTGATTACCAGATTCCATCTATTATCGAGTATTCGAAGAGAACGTAACAGATCAATAGCGCGATCAAGCCTCTTCCTTTGAGGAACGATCCCAACGATGGCTAACGTAAACTCCGAAGATTTATTTTTATTACGATTAAATAAATCATCATTAACGTAGTTGTGTATCACAGAGCACTTTTTTGCTGGCCAATTAAACATATCCATTGCAGTCTTTCGTACATTGTCAGAGACGAATAGGATTCGTTCAACGAAATTCAGGTCTATTTTTGGAGGAAATTTCCTTGCCTTTTCGTTGATTTCCTGGAGATGCACCCGCACATAATGGGATTGATGAGAAGAAATATTTTGCGAGTACCATACCGCGTTTGCTAACCCCCATTCTGAAAAAATGACTTCACCCCAAAGAGCTAACATTTTTGACCGATCAAACGATTTACATTCTCCCCAGCCCCACAGATCCCTTCGTACATCGTGGCCTAATTTTTTGAGATGAGATTCAAACTCTGAAATAAATTTAAAATCGTGTCCATTGATAACAATTTTTTTCAAATCTTTCGATACTTGTTTTTCCACAGATTGGACTAAAGGAGATAGGAAATGTCCCCACACATTTTTTATTGTAAAATCCTTGACCATGATACGCAAATTTTCTGGTTCAGGCCGCGACAATCTGCTTCCTTCAATAATATCAAGACACTGATCAAAAATATTTTTCTGCGTATCAATGAAGAAAGGATAATTCTCGCCACATATCTTCTCATTAATCGAGTTGCGACTTATCAAAGTTGGAAGTCCCAATGACAAATACTCTAGAGTTTTTGTTGATAACTCCAACGTATTATCTTCCAATAGCTTTGAACGATACCCCCAACATATATCCATTTGACTCATCATTTCAATCGTTTCTTTTCGGGTTAGACCGCCATGCCATACAATATTTCTATTGCTTTGGAGTAAACCTAGCATATCTTCATGAAAAGAAGGATACGTTGGAGTATTTTTGTGTATTTTATCACCAATAATGTGGACTTCAACATTTAGATTCCTTTCTGCAGCCTTATCTGCGATTGTAATTAATTCACGAACTCCCCAATCAGGGGCAATTTTTCCAGCATAGCCGATTTTGATTACCTCGGATCTGACCCTTTCAGAGTGAGCAAATGAAAAACCTGTAGTAGGAATCATCGGTGGTGCCAAACTAAACATATCCATTGGAACGTTATGTCTTTCAACCAAGTCGTCGCGAATTTCTTCAGTTTGGGCTAAAAACCGGTCGAAATGATTGATAAAATCTGGCATAAGTTCGGAAACATCCTTTTTATCTATTCTCTTCCCAATGACGTTATCTATTTCGTAATAATCTGTTAGATAAGCCCAAATGCGTCCATGGAGACTTTTGGTGTTGCTTGCAAATTTACATAAATTGAATCCTCTGAGAATGATTCTTCTGTAGCCGCCATATATTCCATCGAGCAATTCAATAATTTTGATTGCATTTCCAATGTCTAATTCTCCATCATGAATTCCAAATTCGAGAGGCTCAAAAATGGTAATTTTTTTGTTAGAAATCAGTGGCTGTAATATTTTATCTCGGGAAATATTGGCTTTAAGAAGTAGGTGTATTTCACCATCATGGTTGGCGAACGCCTCAGTGATTGACGCCAACCAAATTGATGAACCATCTATAATGTTCATGTTGACATCTGCGTATACAAACAACACATTCGGGTTAAAATCATCGCCATAATTTATACCTCGGAATTTCATGAAATGTTGCTCTCTGTTCATTGAAGAGATTTCTGTATTCAGGAGAGCCATTTTTTTTCTGTTCGTCCAAGCTTTGTCTGAGATTAATTCAATAGTTGAGATGGCTTTGTCCCTCTCATTTAACCCGTTATACAATGCAACTAATGTCTTTAAAGCCCGTTCATCTTGAATTCGATGAAGGTATCTCTCACCGAATTCTGTTGCTCCTCGCTCATCAATTGTGCGCATTGCCCGTAAAACACTAACAAAAATATTCGCAGCCTCTTCTGATGTCTTTTTGCTATCAATTAACTCATTGATTCCAATATCGATTTTACCGCCATAGGATTCATCTGTTTTCAGTTTAGAGATATAGTGTTCAGACATACGGAAAATATCTACCGGTCTAGCCACAGCATAATCAACCATTTCTGAGATTTTTGATAGGTCTGAAGACAATTTGTGTAAGCCCTTCCTTCTTTTTCTCAAGTAATGATCGATTCTCTTGCGCAGTGTTTTTTTCATTACTTCACTTCCGCTTGTACAACTCAATGGCGTATTTTTTACTGGTACTCATTAAGATCTTACCATTTTCGATGTAAATAATGCGATCACATATTTCTTCGAGTGTTTGAATGCTGTGAGAGACTACAACTACTGTTGTTTCACCCTCCACCATTTCCAATATTTTCTGTTTAGATTTTCTTCGGAACTCATAATCTCCGACTGAAAAGACCTCGTCCAACAATAGTATTTCTGGTTTTGAATGGCAAGCAATACTGAACCCTAGGCGAGCTCTCATCCCTGATGAATAAGTTCGCAATGGCGCATCAATGAAATTATTAAGACCTGAAAATTCAATTATGTCTTGTTCCTTTCCAGCGATTTCTTCTTCACTCATTCCAATTAATCCACCAGTGAGGTAGATATTTTCTCGCCCTGGGAGGTCGTTTGAAAATCCGAGGCCAAGGGATGCAAGTAAAATCACTTTGCCATCTACGATAACCCTGCCCCTGTCAGGCCTATATATCCCTCCAATAACTCTCAGTAGGGTGCTTTTACCTGCACCATTGTCGCCGATTATACCAACAACACTACCTTTCTTAATTCTCAAATCAATGCCAGCAAGAGCGCGAAACCATTTCTTATTGTTCCCTTTGAACAGGGATAGAAATTGTTTCTGGATGGTCGTTTTCCCAGCATTGTGGAAAGGGAAATCCAATACGACATCATCGAGAATAATTGGGTATTTTCCGATTTTCATAGGTACTTCACCGCCTTGTCTTCATTTCGACTGAACCAATAGGCAGAGATCGAGTAAAGAATGATCAAATGAGCAAGAGAAATCCAAAAGTATTCCTGCCCTATTTCGATGCTTTCGTTTGTGAAAGCGCTCCTCGCAAGCGTTAGATAAATTGCGATTGGGTTGATGATCAAATATGCGGTCAAGAACTCCGGAGGTATTCTACCATTGATGAGCATTTCCAAAGTGAAAAAGACAGGTGTGAAATAAAATCCGATGCGAACTGCCACAGACACAAAATGACTAACATCCCTCCATTTGGTTTGTATTGTCGACGTGAACAGTGATACACTTACTCCATAAAAAGCCACCAATATTAGAGATGCAGGGAAAAGAATTAATTTCCAAGTTGGTGTAATTTGATAATACACTAGCAATGGAATTACTGCAAGAATGTTTAGCGACACGGTTACGACGGATGTGCCTGCTATGTTAAGTAAAAATATCTGTCTTGGCAAATTGACTCTCTGAAGCACCGCAGTATTTGCTTCGAGAGACTTTGTCCCCCTGAGGAGTATGTGCCCAAACCCAGACCAAATGATAATCCCAATCATGATGTTAAGAGGCATGTAACGGGAGGTTGATGTTGATAAAATATCAAACAGGAACAAGAAGGTTATGGTAAGGGCGAGCGGTTCAATAATGCCCCAAGCCCACCCAAGGATACTTTTTTGATATTTGACATTCAAATCACGGCGAATCATTCGACTCAGTTGGTTGCGATATTCCCAGGCTACAAGAGGCGTCTGTATTAAACTTGAGAAGAAACTGACATTCCTTATATTTCGAGGTTCTTGTTTTTGTCCATCACTCCGTTTCCGCAGAAGCAAATCAGCAAGGTTCTGGTATATTATGTCGGTTTTAGTGATTTCTTTATCTTTGATCAGTAGTGCGATTTCAGCCCTCTTTTCATTGACCCACGTTTCTTGAACTAAGCCGTCTAGAATGATTAGGCTCGCCAAATGATGTTCCTCCTTGTAGTGGAGTTCAAATATGATTTTGAGACTATCCTGGCCGATAGCTAATGGGTCGCAAGAGTATACAAAATCAAGACACTGCTTTGAATCCTTTAAAGCCAGAGTACGTGTTGTGTGAAGAAACAGTAACTCTGCAGAAGAAATATCATTTTTGTCATAAATTAAGTTTTCAATAGAGTAGATGAGACTTTGAGATAAATTTGCATCATTCTGATACAGGAGTAAGAACATGTCTGAGATTTTGGTAGTTTCATGAGGGGATTTCAAGACCAATTTTACAATACGCCTGATTAGTTTTTGGGCGATACTTCCTTTTGCAGCAAAACGCTGCACTCCCATCCTCTCCATCGTACCCTTTGTCCCTTGTCATGTTAGTTTAAAGGCTATTGATATAAATAACTCCGTTCTACTGAAATTCCATGTCAGTGATTCATCACCACATTCCCCAAACAATAAATTCAAACAGATATTGGAAGAACTGTGCGAACCAATGACTTAGCCCACGGTAATGAGTCGATCTATGATTCAGTGTATGACGGTTTAGTTCGTTTGGAGAACCTTGGTTTTGGAGTAGATTCTCCCGAAGGCAACCAACCCTCAATTTTGTTCTATTATCCGATTGCACAAGGAAACCCGTTCCAGGCAATATACTACTCAGAATTTCTAGTAAACGGAGTCGTGCCAATTGGAGTTGACAAAATAGAAAAGATTACCGCATTTAGATTGCCCGTGAATTCATTTCTACACCTTCATTGGCTAGGTGGAATTATTGGAGATGCCGAGAACGAGAAAATAGCGAATGAACGGATTGAGGAGTTTGTTTCGCAAATTAATTCAATAAAAACGAATGGCGTGAAGATTGTATGGACTGTTCACAACATACTTCCCCACGATTCAAATTTAAAAGAAGCACAAATTTACTTAAGAAAAGAACTAATCCGGTTAGCGGATGTCATACACATAATGAATCAAGAAACGAAACTGCTGTCAGAGCCCTTTTTTGAAATTCCGGATGAAAAAATCATATTCTCTCCACATCCATCATACCGCGGTTACTACCCTTCAATAGTTACTCGGGAAGAGAGTCGTTTCCAATTAAAAATCCCACAAGATAGTGTAGTTTACTTGTTTTTCGGCTCCATACAAGCATACAAGGGGCTTGAGGATCTTATAATCGCATTTGAAGAGTTAGAGAAGAAAAATCCGAAAATCTTCCTCCTTATTGCGGGTAAAGTCGTGAATAAAAGCCACTTTTCCTTAATAAAGAACAAAATACAATCAAACATGAAAATAAGGCTAATTGAGTCACGTATCCCTACGGAACACGTTCAATATTTTTTCAAGGCTTCAGATTACTGCATATGCCCGTACAGGGTTACACTCAATTCCGGTGTTGCTCACCTATCTCATGCATTTGACATCCCGGTAATTGGTCCAAATATAGGTGGCTTCAAACTACTCTTAGAACAGGGAGGAGGGTTCTTATTTGATAGTGAAGACATCACTGACTTATACAACACGCTTACGAAATCTTTGGATGAAACAATCTTGGTCGAAGATATTCAAGCCCTAGATTCAAAATTCGAAATGAAGGCAATATCAAAGTCGTTTTGTTCTAAGCTGCTTAAGTTCCCAATGTAGGTGCTAATATGTCATCAGAGAACAAAATTATTTCACAATTAGAGGTGAAGACAGATGGACAATCTCCGATTATGGTTTCCTTGCGAAGTTCACATTCCGGAGAGAGAGTCGCCAAAGGGATGGTATTCCTTGTGAAATTTTTCGATGAGAATGGAGCTGAACTCAGAGAAGAACTGTTTAATTTTAGCACATCAGAAAAATACCTGAACTATCGATATGTGTTTACAGGTAACAGTGCCAAGCCACATACAGAGACGTTAGTTTTTTTACCTCCAAAATCTGCGAATCGAGTAATTATGACACTTTCTCAATGGACTTTTTTATCGAACCCTAAAGGAGCAATTGAGCTTTTAGATACTGGGCAAATGGATCTAATGGATTTGTCCGAGAAACCCTTTCAATCGCTCTTTTCAATCAATCAATATTGGTCGTACTCGTTCCGGTGTAAGTTTGTTAACACTCGAAGGAAAATAGGTAGAATTGCTGTATTATCAATTCGGTATTATGATAACAAAAATGCTGAGTTGCTGCCTAAAGTTAAGGAGCAGTTGTTTTGGTCAACAAAATATATCGCACATTGCAAATATATTTCTTCGGATCATGGAGTTCCCACAGTTGAGGTTGAGCATCGACTGTATCCTCCGGAAAATGCCGATTTTGTTGAAATCAAGTTGCTTGAATGGAATAATTCGGGGGTTAAGTTTGAGTGGAATACTCCAAAAGAAGCATCGTTACAGTGGGATCACTCTGACAAACATAGTTTACTAAATGAATCAATGGTTTCACCCTCATCAAACACAATTTCGCTTGAGAAACAAATCGAACTTGCTTCTCATGTTTCATCCAAAGAACATTATGAATTAGTTTATGATTTACATATGAAGTCTGGAGATCTACATTCAGCTTTATCGGTTGCAAAGAGCGAATATACTGAGAGACCATCCAAGAGAACACTTCACCGAATTGAATTTGTCTCTCAGCTAATGAGATCACTTGATGTGACTTGGTCACCAATTTTACATAGTTCAAGAGAGGGTGGTATTAAACCAAATCCGAATACAATTTTACATCTATTCAAAGTAACCTATCCGTTTGAATCCACAGGAGGCTCCATACGAAACTTGAACATTGTAGAAAGTCAAAAGGACATAGGCATAAATCCTATAGTGGTGACGCCTTTAAATTACCCAAGGATGTTTGGAATTACTGAATTTGAACTTGAGGAGGAAGTGCACGGTGTCCGCAATATTAGGCTCGACACAGGGTCTGTAAATTTCCAGTCTGCCTCATATATCTGTGATACTTTGCAATTAAACACCCAATTACTTGCAGGATTAATTCGAAAGGAACAACCGGCGCTTTTACACGCCGCTTCTGGATACAAGGGATATGAATTGGCATCAATGGCTAAGGTGTTATCAGATCATTTCTCAATCCCATGGATATACGAGGTACGCTCTTTCCATGAGCATACTTGGACCAATGACGTCTTTTATGCAAATAATTCATGGCATACAAAACAAAGAATTCTGAAAGAAAACTCACTTATGCTGGGTGCAAGTCATGTTGTAACAATATCTCAATCGATGAAGGAGGCTCTAATTGAACGAGGAGTGCCTGATGAAAAGATTACAATTATCCCCAACGCAGTGGATGTGGAAAAGTTCCTGCCAAAAAGCAAAAGCAAGAGTCTCGCTAAGGAACTTGGGATAGAAAACAAAAATGTCCTAGGCTATATTTCGAATATTTCGAGGAGAGAAGGGCATGAGATTTTGATAAAAGCCCTACCTCTGGTCCTAAAAAAATATCCAAACACAATGATTCTAATTGTAGGCGACGGGCCCGAGAAAGGAAAGTTACAGGAACTTGCCAGAAATTTAGGCATAGAAAAAGAAGTGCTGTTTACGGGCAAGGTCGATCACTCAAAAATACACGATTATTACCGTATGATTGACCTGTTTGTAGTTCCTCGTAAGAGGGATTATGCATCCGATTTGGTTACACCTCTTAAGCCGTATGAAGCAATGGCGCTAGAAATCCCATTGATAGTGAGTGACCGGAAAGCTTTGATTGAAATTATCGGAGAGAACAGAGGATATTCTTTCAAGACAGAGAATGTTGAGGATTTGGCAAAAGTTGTTTCTAATTGTTTGGAGAACCTCGCCGAATGCAAAAGAAGAGCCAAGAAAGCAAGAATTTGGCTTTCCGAGAATAGAACCTGGGCGCTGAATGCGGAAACATATAGCCAACTATACAACAAATTACTTGAGGAGTATGAAAATGACCGAATTTGAGTTTCCGTATTGGGAAGGGATTTGGCACCCATACAAGGCTATGGAATCCCACTATAATGAAAAGCAATATAATCTAATATCAACGGGCGAGGTAAAGGTTTGGAGCTCATTTGATCGTGCCAAACTTGGTGAAAAAATAAATTGGGACATGGACCCATTCGATAACAAAACTTGGGGCTTGTACTTCAACAGTTTAAACTGGCTATATTCGCTATATTGGGGCTTTGACAATGGACGAGAAGATTATGTTAATATGCATGATTTAGTGGTCGATTATTGCGATTATCTAGACTCGGGTGATGTAAACGAAATGGCTTGGTTCGACCATTCAACATCGGATAGGTTATGCTTTTTTGCTACTCTTCTGCGTCATCCAATGTACGCCGACTTCCCTCATGAATCTCGAAAACTGGTTGAAAGAATTGTCTTTTTACATGTTAGTAAAATTCGGGAATTTTATGATTCTAAGTTTTGGTTCAATAGTAATCATGGTGTATTCCACGCTTTGGCAATTCTAAATATCGCTCAGATCGAACCCTTTTCCTTATCAGATTATGGTCTTGCTCGATTCGGAACATTGTATCTAGAGATCTCACTTGAGGGCATACTCAGTTTCGAGGACTTTTTCACGCTTGAACAATCTGTATATTATCACCAATTAGCCATCAATCTCTTGGAAACAATACCTTCAGAGATGCTCCAAAAAACCTTTTTGAATGTAGATGTTGCGATGCTCATCCCGAAAATGGTCGATACCAATTATTGGGTTACAGTTGATAATCAGTTGATGATACCACTAGGAGATACAGCATATGGCGCGAATATTCCCAAAGATTATGCATCAGAAATCTACCCTGCAGATAAGATGAAAACCTTCTCAGATTGTGGTTTCTCGATTTACAAATCTAAGGCAATTGGAGGAAAGTATGATCACGTATCCTTTCAGCATCAAACCCAAAGGGGGCCTCATGGACACTTCGATGCGTTAAGCATTACCATAAGTCACCAGAATGTACCATTTCTTGTCGACTCTGGTGGGCCATACAAATATGGCGATGAGTTTAGATTTACTTATTTTATGTCCAATCGCGCACACAACAACATAATTCTGAACAATAATGTGCACCAATCAGGGGCAAAGAATGTAATATCCTCAATGCCGTATGAAAATGTCTACAAGATACGAGCAGAGCATGCCGGATATGATCCGATCAAAGTATCAAGGGAATTATTTATTTTCGATCAGATGGGTGTATTGGTTGTTGACAGGGTCAATTCAGTTAACAGCCCTTTGGATGTAAATTCGATTTGGCATTTTGCTAGAAATAGCACACTCAACTTGGGAGAAGGTGGGCTTGTAATCGAAAATTCTGGCTCACGCATATCAGCATTTTCCTCTCATTACGATCAACTTAAGCATTCAATTGTCTCAGGATTGGAAGGAGATTCTCCACAAGGGTGGATGACTGATGGGATAGGAAAAAGAACCCCTATACCTACTTTACTTAGCTCAATCACCACTACTCAAGACCTGTCAATTGGTTGGTTTTTCTCCTTCCAAAATGACAACCTGATAGAATTCACTGAATCACAATTTACATTAACTCATCAAGATAAGGTGTTCAAAGTTTCTTTTGAAAATGATTCGTTAGAGTCTACGATAGTGTTGAACTAATATGCAGGTTTAGTATTGAACCATTGCTTGGAGAAGGACTGCTCCAAGGCCACTGCAGACCCCTCCGTGAGGGGCCCACCCGCGACGAATCCAAGAGTTTACTTCATCCATTAATTCTTGAATTGTGGTGCCCTCTACTACTGCGTAAGATACTGGCGTATTCATGGTGTTGTCTGACTGAGCATGGTATTTGATTGTTCTCGTGAATTTGAATTGGCGTTTATCTAACAATGCTTTCATTTAGTCCATTCTTTTACATCAATCAACAAGTACTATGAGGCAACAAGCAACAATAGGCATTATTGGATTAGGATATGTTGGGTTGCCAACCGCTATAGGCTTTCACGATTCAGGTTTTAATGTCTGGGGCGTCGATGTTTCCGAACGGTCAGTTAAGATGATTCTCCGTGGTGAAAATCCAACCGGCGGTCCAGATGTTGATGATATTGTTCCACAACCAGGTTCAGAACGCTGGAACATTACGATGAGTACGGCGGAGGCAGTCCCGCAATGCGATGTTTTCTTGGTGACTGTACCTACTCAAATTACACATGATTTGAAACCGGATTTATCTTACTTTGCAGCCGCTGGAAGAGCTGTCTTTGAAGCGATTCCAAAGGGTTCGAATACGATTGCGGTTATTGAATCGACAGTTTATCCTGGCGCTACGACTGAAACATGGCTTCCAATCATCGAAGAATTAGGATTGATTATTGGAGAAGATGTTGAAATCGCCTACTGTCCTGAGCGTTTATATCCAGGTGACCCAGCCCACGGAGCGCGGCAAGTTTCACGTGTTATTGGATGTTCCAATCCCGAGGTTGGAGAGAAGTTGGTTGACTTGTATTCCAAATTAACATCAGAAGATGTCCGATATGTTGGCAAACTCGAAGTTGCAGAAGCTGCCAAAGTTATTGAAAATGTTCAGCGAGACATCAATATTGCTGGTGAAACTGTGGGCATAATCCCATGGTCTGATGGCGAGCCGGTTGGCCCATAGGAATGCGTAGATTGACGACCCTCACCGCATTGAACACAATATGTATCAATTGCCCGAAGATTCCCTCCACAATGCAAGCAATTGGGCATGTGTTGTGTTCAGGGTTGGAAGTTAAAAAAAATTCGATGAGCATATTTTCTAAACAGAGGGAAAGGAATGAACGTGTTCAACCGACGATGCACTCATATAGTGTTGGCAGGTCGGCTGACTGTTCACCATGAAGCGAGGCTCACGTGCTTGGAAAAAAACC
>Ga0255766_10002196_pt1 | contig 17460 bp, 29 predicted proteins | sample 071ome_23_FD_179966 | JGI IMG/M metagenome (GOLD analysis project Ga0255766, IMG submission 179966) | Coastal salt marsh microbial communities from the Groves Creek Marsh, Skidaway Island, Georgia - 071403BT metaG (version 2) | ecosystem: Environmental > Aquatic > Marine > Intertidal zone >... | reverse complement strand
CATCAGATAATCAACTTGTTCGTATGGGAGGTAAGGGAGTCAAGATTTATGAGCCTTTATCTGACTATCATCCTGACGAATTGGTGGAACAACAGTTTTATTGGAATACTGAAGAAAACCGACCAAAGTATTATTTTAAGGCATGGAAAGAAGTACAAGGTTGGGCAAGAGACGAAAATGGGCAGATTGTTCCTTTCACTTTCCCATATTTATCCATTATTGATGTATACTAAAGTAGTTATAAAAGAGGTTTAAAATGATAGATATCAAGAAATCACAGGGTTTAATGCTTACAGGTGGATTACTTTTAGGGATTGGTGCTCTAAAAAAATATCAAGTATCTAAAAAGGGTTCTTCTAATTCATTAGAAGCCAAACCTGTAAAGACAAAAAGTTATAGATATAAACTACCTAAATTGCCGTATGATTTCAAGGCACTTGAGCCAATTGTTTCTGCAAAGACAATGGAAACGCATCACAATAAGCATGAAGAAGCATATGTTAATGGTATGAATCAAGGCTTTGAGTCTCTTGATAGGGTTCGAATTAAGAATTACAACATTTATGCTCGTCAGGGTATGCGTTATTCTTTGGCTCGTAACAATGCATTTAATATATCAGGTGCGATACTTCATGAATTGTTTTGGAGAAACATTAATGGTAAAGGCACAAAACCTTCAGCTGAATTGCTTCAACAAATAGATCGTGATTTTGGTTCTCTTGATATGTTTATGCAAGAGTTTTTTGATGTATCAAAGAAAATTGAAGGTTCTGGTTGGGGTGCATTGGTTTATTCTCCTGAATTGTGTAAGTTGGTTATTCTTCCAATTCAAAACCACGAAGATAATTGGATTCCGAACTCAGAAGTTTTGTTGGTTATCGATGTTTGGGAACATGCATATTATTTAGATTATCAAAATAGACGTGGCGATTATTTAAAGAAACTTATGAATGACATAAACTGGAATGAGGTTTCGAATAGATACGCTAAAGGCTTGAAGCGTTATCCAACAGTTAATTTCAAGTAAAGGGTATCTTATGAATGGAAACTATATAGCAGCAGCTGCATTGGCTTTGATTGCTTTATCTAAGCGACAAGGCAGTATGGCAAGAAGAAGACAATGGACAGAAGAAGAGCTTGCTTTGCTTGGAACGATGTCAGATGTAAAAGTAGCTAAAAGGTTAGGTATAACTCGTGGTACTGTTTTTAAAAAGAGAACAGATTTGGGTATACCAGCAGATGGAGGTGGAAAGACAGGTCCAAAAGGAAGGGAATGGACAGAAGAGCAGATTGCTTTACTTGGAACGATGTCAGATGCAAAAGTAGCTAAGAGTTTAGGTATAAGTATTCCTACTGTTTTGAAGAAGAGAAAGGAGTTAGATATACCAAGAATTCCAAGAGGAAGGCAATGGACAGAAGAGCAGATTGCTTTACTTGGAACTATTTCAGATAGAGAATTGGGTGAAAGGTTAGGGATATCTACTCATCCTGTTTTTTTGAAGCGAGAGGAGTTAGGTATACCAGCTTATGATTTTATTCCTGGTAGAAAGAAAAGGGAATGGTCAGAGGAGCAGATTGGATTGTTTGGAACGATGTCAGATGCAAAAGTAGCCGAAAGGTTAGGTATATCTCGAAGTTCGGTAGTGAAAAAGAAGAGAGAATTACGAGAAGAAGGTTTAAGTGTACCAGAGTATGATTTCACTTCTTTAGGTAGAGAAAGAAGGCAGTGGACAGAAGAAGAGATTGCTTTACTTGGAACGATGTCAGATGCAAAAGTAGCCGAAAGGTTAGGTGTCGCTCATGGTACTGTTTTTAAGAAGAGAACAGATTTAGGTATACCAGCTTATGATTTTATTCCTGGTCCAGAAGGAAGAAAATGGACAGAAGAGCAGATTGCTTTACTTGGAACTATTTCAGATAGAGAATTGGGTGAAAGGTTAGGGATATCTCGTGGTACTGTTTTTTTGAAGAGAACAGATTTGGGTATACCAGCAGGTGGAGCGAGAGGTTCAGAAGGAAGAGAATGGACAGAAGAGCAGATTTCTTTACTTGGAACGATGTCAGATGCAAAAGTAGCCGAAAGGTTAGGTATATATACTGGTACTGTTTTTAAAAAGAGAACAGATTTGGGTATACCAGCAGGTGGAGCGAGAGGTCCAGAAGGAAGGGAATGGACAGAAGAGCAGATTGCTTTGCTTGGAACGATGTCAGATGCAAAAGTAGCCGAAAGGTTAGGTATATATACTGGTACTGTTTTTAAGAAGAGAACAGATTTGGGTATACCAGCAGGTGGAGCGAGAGGTCCAGAAGGAAGAAAATGGACAGAAGAGCAGATTGCTTTGCTTGGAACGATGTCAGATAGAGAGGTATCCGAAAGGTTAGGTATAAAGCATGCACTTGTTTTTAAGAAGAGAACAGATTTAGGTATACCAGCTTATGATTTTATTCCTGGTCCAAAAGTAAGAGAGTGGTCACAGGAGCAGATTGGATTGTTTGGAACAATGTCTTCTTCTGATATTGCGAAAAAGTTAGGGATATCTAAAGCTTCGGTAGATAGAAAGAAGAAAAAATTAAGAGAAGAGGGTCTAACAATAAAAAATGTGCGAGCAGGTAGAAAAAGAAGGTCTTAGATATGAATAAGTTATATCAGCAGATGCTTTCACATCGATAGTTTTATTTTGTATGTGCTATTATAGAATTGAATGATTTTAGGTAATAAAAAGGAATACGAAGAAAATGAGTAAGTATTTAGATTTTTATAATGCAAAGATGTCTGGTGACGAAGATTTGTTTGTAGAGGCTTATGGTGTAGATGTAGCAGCTCAGGCTATGGGTCAAATTTCTTCTCAGTTGTCTATGGCAAGAACACAAAGACAAACTGCTTTAGATTCATTGAATCAAGCGATTGCTCAACTGCAAGATGTTGATAATCAAATCAAGAATGCGATTGGAATGAATCGACCTTGGGATAGAAGTATAGGAAAACGTGGTCTTCCAACAATTGATTCACTTAAAAGAATGGGGATGATATATCAACTTAGATTTGCTTCTGAAGTTGCTTTAGCAAACAAGACACGAGCAAGAAGAAAAATCGAAGGATTGATAAATCCAGAAAAAGCAAAGGAAGCAAAGAGACTTCGTTTCGCTTTTCCAGCTGTGATCGGTTTGGTCAGTGGGCTTGGAGGATCTAAGTTTTGGAAATTGAATGGAGCGATCAAAGATTCTTTTGACCTTTCTTTTGATTTAATAGGATACATCAGAGGGGCTAGAACAGAGATTATCAAGCCAACTATTGCTGCTATGAAAACAGCAAAGAAGGCTCTTGAGCAAGCACCGATACCTAATACGATTACAAATGCAAATCAGTTAAAAAGGGTCATTGACCAATATGAGAAAGCAACATCAGTTGTAGACAATCAATTAAAGACCATTCAAAATGTTTTGAATAAAGTAAAGAACAAATATGTTGGTAATATGGGTTCTGTTCTTCAACGTTCAAATGCAATTTTCAATAAGATTATAGCTCCGATTAACTTTATTATTAAGACTTTGGAAGAAGGGGCTGAGGATCGAGACGAAGCTAGAGAGCAGCGTCAACAAAGAAGAGAAGACAGAAGAAGCCGAAGGCAAAACAGAAGACAAGGAAGAAGAAGTACGAGAAGAGGTCGTAGAGGATCAAGAAGTTACTTCTCAGCAAGAGATCGTCAAAAGGTTTTGAATAAGGTTCGGAGATCAAAGAGAAAAGATAGAGCAAAGAGTTTATCTAAGATGATTGATCCATTGATTGCTTTCAAAGATTCTGCATTTTCTGAAGCGAACAAAATTAGAAATGAACTCCCTGGACAGATTACACAAGCAGTGAATCAAATTCAGAAAGTTCGAGATGCATTAAAGCAAATCAATCAACAGCTTAAAACAGCTCAGAATGCTCTTGGTTCAGCAAATATTGGTTCTGCAAATATCAATTCAGACAAAGACAAGATGAAGAAAAATTTGCTATGGTTGCTTGGTGGAGCAACTGTTGTTTCAGGTGCGATTGCCTACAAACATAACATGCATAGATCATTGTTTTAGTTAAGATTCTTTACTTATCTTATCTTTTAGTTTGGTCATGTAGATAATACCAAATATTTTTGTCATATTGGTCATGAATGTTCTTAATAGAAGCGTTCCAAATGTACCAGCTATCATAAATTTTAGGGTGTCATTTTCGCCTAGTTTCATAAAATAAAGCCTGACGATTGTAATCATGAATAGATTAACCAAGATGATTTCTCTTGTGATAGCCTGGGTTTCTTGTTTTGCTTTCATAGCGTTGAATATCTCATCATCATCGTATTTTTTGTCGTAGTTAAACACCAAAGCAAAAATAACTGATGTAATGATAACAAATATATAATTTGAGAATATAAAAGATAGTGTATTTAACATTTCTTTAAGTCCGCCATTTTTTTAGGGTTTTGAATATGCTCCCAAAAGATTTCAGGTATTTTTATATTATGAAAGTCTTCCACAGAAGAGCGACTTTCCCAGCTTTTCAAGTATGCAGAGTTTAGTAATTCCCAACTTCTTGGATTGATTTTCCTATGGGTTAATCCAGTTTTCTTTTGTTCTTTTTCAAGAACCTTATTTACTTCTTCTATATTTTGTCCTGTAAGTACGCCTATAGTTATGATAGATCTTTCTCCTATCGTGTAATTTCTTTCTCTTGTTTTTTTTGTAGTCATAAGATTACTCCTTTATGTGTTCATAAGTCGTCTTTGTGTCATTAAGTAAGCTTTTGTGGATGAGTCTACGCCAAAGTATTTTCGACCATGCATTTTGCTTGTAACGCAAGTGGTTCCGCTTCCACAATAGAAGTCAGCAACAAGATCTCCAGGTTTACTGCTGGATAGGATAATTCTTTCCATAAGAGCTATCGGTTTTTGGGTTGGATATCCAACTCTCTCTTTCCTGTCTTTTTGTGGAAGCATTGGTATATCGGTCCATACATCACCGATTACTTTGCCTAATTTATTGTAGTATTCTTCTTTTGTTTTGCTTATAGGATTGTTTTTCATATAAGGTTCTCGAACAGAAGTATCATCAAAATAATACTTTCCTGATTTTGAGTACCTTAGAATGGTATCATGCCTTTTTGAGAAGGCGTTTTTTGTTCTGGGAGCAGAGTGATACTGCCAAATAATTTCATTTCGGAAATTGTTATATCCGAAGACATCATCCATTATGCACCGAATCCAGTGAACAATTCTCCAATCCATTTGCAAGTATATTTGCCCTGTTTTTTTGAGAATTCGTTTCATTTCAGATATTCGAGGTTCATAATGATATAAAACTTCTTGTTTATCGGATTTGATATCTTGGTATGCATCGAATTTTCTTCCAGTACCATACAGTATGTCGCTGTATATTAGATCGATACTGGATTCTTGGATTGATCTCAAGGCTTCAAGGTTATCAGATAAAACAATTCTGTTTTCAATGTCTTCAGATGTTAACATATTTCCTTACATTTTTAGAATTCGTACAACTTCTTCTTTTGGAATTGGCTTAATAAAAGAGTATCTTCCACTCCTTGAAATTGTATAGCCTTCATCAATATATTTAACGTATTCTGACATATATGGCATCATGTTTTGTCTGAACTGAGCTGCCAAGTATCTTGGGTGCATAAGAAGAGGATTTGAGTTTTTAATGTTGTTCATCACATCTTCTGAGCACTCTTTCAAAAAGCCATTTGCATACCAAATAGTAAAGTTTTCAAACTCAGGTAAGTCCATTTCATCTGAGAAGTCAGAGTATTTACTATTTAGTAGTTTGCTCCATTCACTGTTTTCTTTGGCTTCATATGCATCCCAACATTCTTTAGAACAGAAATTAAAATGAGATCCATTGTTATCTCTCATGTCTGCATGAGTTCCAATTACACCCCACCCAGTGTGTCCATCTGGAACAGAGTCATAGTCTTTTGTTTCATCATTGTATTTTAGGTAAGCTGGCTTACCACAGTGATTACAATCTTCTAAGCATGGTTTCATATTCGAGAGTAAAGGGTACGGATCTCCATCTCTGTACACAGTAATGTCTTCAAACGCATGGTCAAAGAATAATCTGCGTCTTTCTTGGTCTTGTTCGCTTCCTTCTGGGAATTCATTGTTTAGAAATTGTTTTTGTAATTTTATTAGTTTTTCTTTGCTCATATGATTTAAAATACCTCTTTTATTACTTTTATTGGTTTTCCTTTGAAGTGTTCATTGATACATTTTAGGCATACATCGAATACCTCTGTATCGCCATCTTTTTTACTTCCATAATGGTGTTGTACTTTGACTGTACACATATTTTCTTGTGATTCTTCAGGTACACTCCAAGAAGCACCACATATTGCACATGTTTGTTTATCATTCATTCATTTTATCCTTTTTGATCTCTTTTAACTTTCAACCCTACGGATTTGTTGTTTACTTTGTAGCCATTATTCTTCAAGTTGCTTGTCAGCTGCTCTTGAAACGCATAAGCCATGTCTGCCAACATATTTTCTCCTAGTCTTGGGTCTCCATGACCTCTACTGGCATTCCACACAGCATCTTGAACATGCTTATCGGTCATCGTTTCTTCAGGTTTATCTGCATCGCAGATCTCTATCTCTAGATAGATTTCAATATTCAGTTTTGCTTTCTTCATAAGTTATCTTTTTGTTTTATATATTTTTCATAGATTTGGTTTAGTCTGTCAGAGAATCTTTGTAGGTTTTCCATGTTCTGTTTTTCTACTAATTCTTTGGCAATGTAGTTGCCTTTTGCATTTGTTCCACAAGCTAATTCTACGAGCATTTTACTTGCTTCTAGTGTGTTTGTTGTAAATACAGGCAAACTGCCTGCTGGTCTGGTTCCTTTTGGTCCATATCCCACTACAACAGCTCACCATATTTCATATTTCCTTTCAAACCTGTCATTCATATCATTTTCTTCCTGATAATCTCTAGCATTTCATCGATGATTCTCTTTAGTGCATCATTCTCTTCCTGGAGAAATAAAACAGACACTTTCAGAAGTTCAACTGTTTCTTCTAATTTTTGTCTATCAGTTTTATTCTGGAATTCCTTTTGGAAGTTCTGCAACTTGTGAATTTGTTCGTGAACATGTTCTCTGCTTTCTAGAAATTGTTCTTCAAAGGATTCGATATTCTTTTTCTTTTTCGAATCAGCAATAATCTCAGCCATTCGTTTGACCAATCCTACGATTTGTTCTTCTTTTTCAATCATTATAGTTTTCCTTGCGACATAGCCGCTTTGTTTCTTGCCTTACTTTCGTTTCGATAGATTTTTTGTGAGCTGCTCTTTTTCGTTTTGTAGAAGGTCTTTTGGCATGAAACATTCCATCTAATTCTTTTAGACCACGTTTCCTGCCAAAGACCTTTTGACCGATTTTATTATTTGCTTGCATTTTCTTGCAGGTCAAATGAAAAGTCTTTTTCGGTTAAAGCACCTAAAGTTATTTTATCTTCATAGGCTTCATAGAGAAAACGATTATGTCCCAGTGTGTATCCAGTTCTCTTGCATACTTTTTCAGGATTGAATACTATGCCTTTTTCAAAAATTCCATCGAATTCTATTTTCCACATATTGTATTTATCATCTGTTTCTTTTACCATAGAGAAGAACATATTCATGTTAAACTCTTTGTATCGAACTGCTCCTGGATCTCCAATTTCATCAAGAAGTTCATCTAACTCGTTTTCTGGGCATACAGCAATAGAGAATGTATTGTCTTCCCATCGTACAAAGAACATATCTCTTTGATTTTTGCTTGATGTTTTCGAGCTTTGAGTGAAATCCATGATGTTTTTATCAAGTGGATTGATGTAGGTATCAAAGTCTTGACCAACTTGAATGGGTTTGTGGTCTTCTACAAATCCTCCGCCTTTTGGACCTCGAATCTCAAAAAGCATGTTAGAGTCAATCAGCTTGAACAAGTATTGTTCTTCTTTTGGTTTCTTATCCTGTTCTGCTTTCATCTCTTTGAGTTGCTCATGGGATAAGATAGCGACACAGTGTTTATTGTTTGGTTTTTTGATTGCGACAATGTGCATGTTCCTCTCTTTCTACACGTAGTAGGTTTTGATGGGTTCTTTATATATGGTGGGATAAGGAGAATCGAGCCTACATCCTTCTTCTTCTTTCACTTTGATATAATCTATTGTGTTTGGAATAACGATAAGGTTTTCATTATCAAGATTATGCAAGGCTTTGACTGCTGCTTCGTATGAACTCCAAGCTCTTCGTGAAAACTTCTTAGATGCCAAAAGCATGTTTCCGACTTCAATTGAGAATACAATTTTGCCTGACCACCATCCGCCTTTTACAGCGACAATTCTAGGTTCTTCTGATAGATTTACAACCAGGTTGTTTTTGTTTTGTTTTTCAGCAGTTATCATATTAGCCTCTGTTTTGTAGGTAGAGATTGTATTCGTAGACAAGTTCTTCTTCCATATTGTCAAAGCATTCTGGATTTCTTGGCTCTTCTTTTTTGAGGTTTTTCTGAATAAGATTGTCAATAGATTCTTCCAAGAGGAGAAGACTTGATTCGTTGATGTACAGTTCGTTTTCGAAAACCTCAAAAACCTCTTCCAGGTTCATTTCAGAATGGATAACAAAGGATTCTCCGTTTGCGATATAAGAGGCAGTGTCTCCGCCAGTTTCAAATGCTTTTTGTAGAGCACCAGTAATAAAATCTATTCCACTCATTGTTCTTCTCCTGATTTCATGTCATCTAATTCTTTAATAATCTCTTCAACATAATCAGCATACAATTCGATATCTTCATCTGTTGTTTCACCTTTGTTTACACGTTCATCTGCTTCAGCAAGTGCTTTTTCTTTTGCAATTTCTTCTTCAGTCTTTGGTTCAGCTGCGATTTGGATAATCATATCTTCGCTTTCTACTCTTTTTGCTTGATCTAAAGTGCAGAGAATGAATTCTTGTTTTTTCTTGTCATATACAATAGCCATCCCTTGTTGTTTCTGGACATCATTCATGTTTTCACAGATCTGGATGAATTCATTGTATTTTTCTTGATACTTAGCTTGCAATTCGTTTTGGCGATCTTGCTTTTTGCGTTCGATATCAACAGTTGTTGTTTCATCAAGTCTAATATCGATTAACTCATACTCAACATCACTTGGTATGACGCATGGAATGAAGTTGTAGACATCTTCTTTGCTTGAACCTTCAATGCCCATTATGACATTTTCTTCTTGATTTTTGAATTTTACTTCAACATTATACATGTATGTTTTTTGCATAAAAACCTCCTATGCTTCAGTTTCATTTTTAACGTAATCAAAGCTATTAAAAAAGTCAAATTAATTACTAATAAATTACCAGGAAACCCCAAATGGTATAACCATTTGTTCAAGACCAGGTTTCGGCTTTGGTAATGTGGTTTCTAGATCGAAGTCGAATTTTATTTCATTCACAACAAAATCGGCTCTTTCTCTGAGGGTATCATATATTGTTGCTTGTTCACCATCTTCAACAAGAACCACTTCATTGTTGTATACATGTATATATTTGGGTATTGAAATCATGCCTTTTGCAAATGAGATGCCTTTCTCTGTTGGTCTCCAATATCCAGACCATCTCACACGATCATCTTTCTGTGATCTATAGGTGTATGCCAAACCCCAATATGATAAGTCTGCATACCCTCGATGAAAGAATTTGCAATCATTGAAGTGTATAGCAGGTTCTCCAGTCTCTTCTATTTGTTTTATAAGGCTACACAGAAACACCGCAGAGCTTGATGGTAGTGATTTTCTATACTTCTGAGCATGTTGGTCGCAATTTGGGCACGTTGTTCCTTCATCTATCTTTTGGAACGTTTTATCTCGTTGTTCTTGTAAAAACAGCATTCTGAGATGCTCTATTTCAGGAGTAGTTTGGTTCAAGTGTTCAAGAAGCAGCATTTTCTGATCTTGACTGAGTTCTCCTATTCTTTTTGCGATTTCTTGTATTGGGTTGATGTTGATTAGTTTTTGGGTGTTCTTATCCATATTTCTTACCTTTTATATATTAGATTGTATAATTCACACTAAAATGGTAATAAATAGTTAAAAATGGACTAAAACATATATTTAACTATATATTACCACTATAGTGTGAATGGATTGATTATTTTGCAGCAGCTGCATTTGTTCTTGTTGTTTGTGAAGATAGGTCAGGTACTTCTGTTGGTGTTCTAACAAATGGAGTTACTTTCTTTGCAAATCCAACGTGTTTAGATGTTGAAGGAGATACCCAAGTATCTGTAGACTGAAGATAACTGAATACAATTTTCTTGCCATTTCTATTTGTTGTCCCAACACATAGACCGTAAGAATAGATGCACAATCCATCAGTCCAAAATTTTCCTGTCCAACTTTTAGCAGGAATACCTTTAGCCCAACTTTCTGCAATTTTTGCTTGAGCCATAAGTTGTACTTTTGTTTTTCTATTAGAGAGGTCTACTCTGTATCCATTTTTTTCCAGATACTCGATAACTTCAGCTTCAAGAACTATTATATTTGGTGTTTGCCACTCATCAATTTCTGGCATAAATCCATTATGAAGAGCAAAGATAACGGTATCGCCAAGTGTTTCGTATACATATTTTTGTTTTTTCATAGCACGTCCTTTTTGTTGTTTTTCGTACAACATATTGTACCATAATACTGAACGCATATCAAGTATACTGAATTTTTTTTATGCTTTAATAATCAAGCTTAAACCTTGCTTTTTGGCTACTTTGTTATTTTTATTTTTCGGTCTTATTGTGTCCGATAACACTCTTGTCTTTTTCATAAAAATAGTGAAAGACTCTTGTGTTTTAATTCTGATTTTTAAGGTTCTTCATAGATCTTTGTTTTGAGCATAAAGGACATCCATTACCTCGCTTGTGTTCTGCAATAACTTGTTTGAACCAGTGCCCACATTCGTTGCAACCGATCTCTACTTTCTCCCTTGTCGTTTTTGGGACTACTTTTGAGTAATCGTATCTTCCTTTAGTGTGGATATCTTCGAATGCAGCGATAAGTTTTTCAGGATTCTGTTGTTCTTTCTTTCTGCAGAATGTACAGCTCCTATGTTTATCCATGTGGTTTTTCGGTCTTTCTTTCACCCATGTTCCGCATTTTAAGCATCCTATGTCTACTTCTGTATATCGATCAACGTATTTGACTTTAGAGTAGTCGAATACTCCTTTGCCATGCTTTGCTTCTGCTTTCAATATAAAGTCTTCTGTTGTCATTTTCTTACCTCTACCAAGCATATCTATCTCCTATAATAAAAAACCCCATGATTCTTCATTTACAGTTTAATCGTAAAGAGTACTAGCATGGGGTGTGTTATAATTTAGCTTCTTTTTAATAATTTTTCAATAAATTTAACCATTTCATCAATGGCAGTTTTATGGCTGTATGTATCAAAAATAGTATTAAAATTATACCACCAACAATGATGCTCTCCATTTTCATCGATCTGATGGTGAAAACGATAGCTGATCTCCTTATCGTGATTGGATAAGCGATACATGAGATAATCATCCATATAATCAGCATCGCCAAATGCAAACGTGTCTAACGAGCAATGGATCTCCCATCCTCTGAATTCTTCTGCTTTTTCATTGAGTTTTTCCAGAACAGCATTTCTTATTTCAATGACACCCATCTCTACTCTCATTCTTTTAAGAAATTTTGATTGTTCATCTTCATTTTATACCTTTAAAAAAGTACGCCCAGCAGGATTCGAACCTGCGACCCATTGATTAAAAGTCAACTGCTCTACCAACTGAGCTATGGGCGTATAAGAAATAAGACAGGATTTTCGCAATTAACATTGCATCATCACCAAATTGGTCTCATAACCTTAGCAAACAACAAAATACTGATGTCGGATTAGTCATGAAGTACTCTCACTAGCATTATCTAGAATTACTAGGTGTTGAGATTAATATATCCTGTTTTTGGCAGAATCGTCTCCTGTCTTATTTCAAAGAAGTACACTCGGCAGGATTCGAACCTGCGACCAACCGCTTAGAAGGCGGTTGCTCTATCCAACTGAGCTACGAGTGCCTATATATAGATTCATATCATCTTTGCCAATTTGTATCAACAAATATTTTTTGTTTCTTTAAATCACCAAGGCTTATAGACCACCAATAAGCAGAAATAATTTTCCAACAGAATTTTCTATACCTTTCTGGGCAGTAAGAAATTTTTTCTTTTTTTATAGTAAAGGCTCTTATAATATTGCCAGATGTTTCAACTACAAAACAATAATATAAATTGCTTTTTCTACAATAAATATACTTTTTGGGATAGTATGAATCATTGTAGTCAGGGCAAAAATGTTTGATATTGAATTCGTTGACTGCATTTTGATAAGGAGAATCTGTTTTTATTTTTGCAAATACCAATTCTTCTTTTTTACCCCAAGCGTTTTCTATAGTAAAACTCTCAATAGTGATATCTTCATGATTACTCACATCATCGCAATCTATAATGGTGTAATCGAAGCATGTATTGGCTGATTTATCAGCATTCTTTTCATCGAATATTCCTATGGATATTTCTTCTATGTTCCAAAATACAGTTTCTTCTTCAATGTGCTTACGGAATATAAATTTATAGTGGTTTTCATTTATTTTTTCTATTCCTTTATAGTATGTAAAGGGTACTTCAGATCCATAAATAGGATAGTGCTCTACATTCACCTTTCTATAGTTTTTGAAAAGGCGTGATCGATATTTGAAGTAATCACCTGTATTCTTACCTTTTGCTTCTTTTAATTTTTGATCAAGCATTTTAATATGTATGTTTTCGGACATTATTTCTCCTTATGTTTTTGTGTCTCCAATTTCTTAATTTTCTTATCGAGATACCATAGAGCTTTCTTTAAGTCCTCTATTTCCTTTTCAGGGTGCTTTTTACCAGCTCTGGATATGTATTTAACGGTGTTGCCAAGATAGAAGCCTAAGTCCCACGCATCGATGACTTTGATTGCTTCATATGGATTGTCTTTGCCACCATAGTGACCTGGATGATTTACTGATTCTTTACTCATTAATACCCCCAGTTACAGTCACATGGAGAACAGCCACATGCTTCGCACGTTATTACGTTCGCTTGTTCTTTTGTTGAGTCGATTCGATTGGTTTCTTCAGGTATGCAGCTGTCGTAGTAATTTCTAACTTTATCTGCACTTACAAACGATATACCAAGCTTTCTTTCTATATTCTTTTCCCAATTATCATGTATCCGTTGATCTTTGTCCCATCGTTCAGAATCTGGCTTGAATGGGTTTTCTTTTACGACCTGTTCTTTTGCGGTCAATATTGCTGATTTCAGACAATCTTTATTTCCTTCAACTACCTGAGAGTTTCCTCCAGTCCATGATGGGTCAAATGAGCTGTTCTGCCTAGGGAACAGTCTTGGATACCATATTTCCAATTTTGGATTATTCTTCCAGTGTGGTATGTTTTGAAACTCAATATTGTATCCAATGATCATTACTCGAAGATGTATACAACTTCTTTTCCAGTTCTCTGTTATGGTTATCCTTCCAGATTTAGGCAATTGCATTTGTTCGCCAAATTTGTTTAAGTCCAAACTCCAGGAAGATACTTTTTTAGATATGTCTGGGTTGAATTTAGATCTTTTTTCCCAATAACGGAATTCTATTTTTTCAACTTTTTCATCTAGTGTAAATAGAGTTCTTGACATTATTTTTGTTCCTTGTGCTGTGCTGTTCCAATTTCTTCGCACAAGATAATTCTGTCGTCACATATTTCATTTTCAACATGCAAGTAGTAAACTTTATCTTCATATTCAATGATAATCTCTTCAGACGCATTTGATCTTACGCATTCTAGTCTGAGGTCATAGTCACCTAAACTCTTATCTATTACAGTTCCATTTTCAAGTACTTGAAGTAGGAATTCTCTTTCTTGTTTCTTTCTTTTGTTTTCCTCCATTTTCTCAAAGTATTCCATCCACTCGTGATATCTTTCGTTTGTCATTCGGTCATTAGTTGCCATGTTTTTCCCTGTGCTATTATAGTTGTAGATTAGAATTGTATTATAAGGTGTTTGTTATGAATGATCAATATATGAATATATCATCTGAGAAAATTGCTATTGTTGAGGCTCTATTGTCTGCTGGCTTACTTTACACTGCTTCTAAAACTGATAGCAAGGCATCTAAAGCAGTAGCAGCTGCAACTGCAGCCTATTTGCTGTATGGTGCGTATTTGAACACGCAAGGAAGAGTTAAGATACTAAAAGATAGTTCGTCAGAACAGTAAAGAATTCTTCTTTATCTTCTGGTGTTAGATATTCAAATAAGATTTCTTCTCTGTCATTAATGATGGCATCGACATTGAGTCTGTCTTCTGCTTTCTGGATATACAAGAATTCATCTGAAGCTATTAAATAGGTTAGACCATATTTTTCAGCATCTTTTTCAACATGTTTGAATGAATCTATGTGTACAGCAGACATTGGACTGCACATTACAATCTGCATAGCAAACTGTCTTTTATGGTGCTTAATAATCATTTTTTCAAGTAATTCAATCATTTGCTTGCCCTGTCATGTTTTGCTTTCATTCTTAATCTGTATTGTCTTCTTGCGAAGTTCTTTCTGCATCGATCTGAACAGTACAATCTTCGATTGCTATTCTCTGGAATTACGTTTTCACAATCATCGAGATTGCAGTATTTAACGTTTTTGTTTTTGTCTTCCATTTTTACGACTTTTATGACTTTTTCTACACTAATAGGTGTTTCTTTGGTACTATTTACTGTTGCTTTGATTTCTAGATCCTCAACTTTTATCTTTTTAGTTTTACCTATTGTTTTAATGACATTGTTGTTTGGATTTTTATTGACTTCTAGTTTAGGTCTCACACTTGAGCAACTTGAGAAATAGCAAGTTGAAACATTTTTGGGTATTCTGGCACTAGGTAAGTGCTTTGGGCATACCCAAAAATTTTTATTTTTCCAATATGTTTTTTGTCTAGACATATGCCTTCCTCTTTGTTATATATCTCGTATATCTTATATATCCATTTTTAACCTAGGAGTCAATGATATGGAAGATTTATTTATCGGAAACAATGTAATCGCATCAAGTGATTTTGTCTATGGATTTGGTCGTTGTGTATCTAAAAACCCAGATGGAACTTATGTTGTATCTATAAAACGAGGTTACAAGATAGAGGCAGATCAAATGAAGAATTTGAATGATCATTTTCAAGAGAAATTAGAATTGCAAGATCGTAATTACATAGACCTTAGAGACATGATATATGAAGAGGGTCTTAATTATTACGATCTAGAAGGAGACAAAATTGATAATTACTATAATGATTTTGCGTCTCTTGAAAAATCGGATCTCGAAGAGGGCAAAGAAAAGGTTTTCAGTTTCAAAGAAGAAGAGATGGTCATTCTTGGAAAAGAATGCGACAACCCAAGGCTCATCTGGAACACAGGATTAACATCGAAAGAACGTCTTGGCATTATTGGTAAGTTGTTATTGGACCCAGCTGAGTATGACAATTGTATTGTTGGATATGATGAAGACTGTGTTTATTATGAATTAGAAGAGATTATAGGTGCTTGCCATTACCTTTCACCAAATTGCGATCCGAATGATAATGTTCACTATAATATGATTAGAGCTTGTCATTATATATCCTCACCACCATTCATTAAATTTGTTGAGCCATACGATGATGTTATGGAGAGGATGGATTGTTATGATGAAGAAGATTCTGAAGAAGAAGTTATTCAAGTATCTTTCAACGAACAAGTTTGGGCTGTGGTTGATTGATGGAATTGTTTTACGTTTTGTTTTTTATTTTGCTGTATAGTGAAATGGGTGCAATTTTGCAACGAATTCGATTTTCATACATAGAGACCAACGGAATAAAAAAAAGAGAAGTAGAGACAAGACCTATAGAAGAAAATGAGATCATTTATTTGACAAATCAGCCTTTGACACCAAAAGAAAAAGTTGTTGTGCTTAAGTCATTTGATGTACAAGTTGAGCATGTTTTCTATATAACAAATAAAAAAAGGTTTCCTTTTTATAAAAAAGAAGAGGACAAGATTGTTTGCAAAACAAGCGAAGAAGTAATCGTTCGTAATGATAACTTTTTTAAGTTGTTAGAATGCATACCTAAAACTATCGTTTCATCTCCTTTGTCTGGTAAAGATAGAGTGCCTAAAAAACTTCTTTATAGGAAGATGGGTATGCATGATCACTATGGGCATATTCCACCACATGATTATCAACTTCAAGGGATTTTTGATCGTTTTATGTTTAGGATAATTGTTCAAGAATCATACGACTGGATTTTTGGTGGACCAATTATTGATGGCTCTCCTATGTTTTTTATAGAGGAGTCTATTATTAGTGAATATGAGACTTATTACTCGTATAAAGATTTTTCCGAGCTTTTTTCAGTAGGATTTACTAAGAGGCATCTTATTGAACGATCATCAGTTTTTGGTGATTTTGTAGATATGGGTTTATTATCTCACCATAAAATAAAAGTCTTAGAGAGGTATGTTCAGTATGGATGCGGTTTGCTTCCTTATTTTATAGTTAAAATTACTGTTGAAGCAATTGATACAGATTTTTTAATCGAATATAGAGATCATGGTAATGTAAGAAAATTATTGTCGAATCCCTTACTTCGTAATGTGTCTAAAACATTAAAAGGTTGGTATTAACAAATAATCATGGCAGAAGTGCTTTCCTAGATAGAAAAAAGGCTGAACGGTATACAAAACTGTTCAGCCTTTTTTGTTTGTAATACCAATGTTATTACAATGTGATAACACCATTTTCAAGTGTTGGATGATGGTAGTAACTTGGCTCACCTGTTTCCAAATACTCTTTCCACAGCTCGATGGCTCTTAGATATTGCTGTCTACCTTCTTCCATAGATTTTTCACTCATTAAATAGAGCTGACAAGCATATGGACCTTTCTTCTCTGATGCTAAGAAATAAAACTTATCCATTCCGAGTACATCAGCATAAAACGCAGCTTGGATTTTCCATCCGTATTTGTAAATATCCCCCAGGAAAGACTTCGGAGAAGCGTCTTGGCAGGATTTTAAGTCAACAACATAGTCTTTGCCCAAATAGTCTGGTCTTACTCGGACTTTGATACCATGAAAGTCTTCAACGTAGAAGGAGACTTCAGGTTCTCCACCAGTGAGAATGTTAGAACAAACAGGATTGTTCATGATTGAATTACGCATATTTACAATCATATCGTAATTGGGTTGAGTAATACACTTCTTTCCTTGTGCAATCATTTCTGATTCAAGTGCATGTGCTTTTGCTTTTCCTGATTTGGTTCTTCGATCAAATTTTTGCATAACAAAGAATTCTTCATCGAACAAATGAGGCTCT
>Ga0255766_10002175_pt1 | contig 17552 bp, 16 predicted proteins | sample 071ome_23_FD_179966 | JGI IMG/M metagenome (GOLD analysis project Ga0255766, IMG submission 179966) | Coastal salt marsh microbial communities from the Groves Creek Marsh, Skidaway Island, Georgia - 071403BT metaG (version 2) | ecosystem: Environmental > Aquatic > Marine > Intertidal zone >... | reverse complement strand
AAAAATACCACCGGAGTTTTGTTCCAGTTTAAATATTTTAAAACTTGTTTTACCAACTTGCGTGTCTTCGTAAAAAGTGCCAGTAATAAAAACAACATTTACATCCGCAGTAAATCTTGTTGCTCTAACTGTAAATTTATATTCTTCTGTTACTGCCGGCTGGTACGGCACTCTACCTGCTAATTCTCCTGTGTTTTGATCTAGAGCAAGCCCGGGAGGTAATCTACTTAGACTTCCGTCGTCATTAAAATCTTCTAGAGTAAAAATAATTTTACCTAATAAGTTTTCTGTGTCTAACACATCTAAAAAAAGTGTGATATAGTTATTTGCTCTTCTAAAACCTAAATTACCCGGAGTTAACCAAATTGGCGTTCTTACATACGTGTTATCAGCTTTAAAGATTCCGTCTGCACTTGTCATAATAGTGTTATCGGATCTTAAGAAATCATCACCTACTAGATATATTCTAAACTTTCTGTCAACTATAGTTTCGCCATCAGTAACAGAAACAATAAACTGATAAAATCTATTAAGTTTTCTTGGAGATCTAGTTGGAATGCTTAAATCATAAAATGTGCTGTCGTAATAAAAACTAGAAAATCCGTTAGCAGGTAAAATTCCAAAATCAAAAGGATAACCAGAATAGCCATTAGTGTCGTAATGTCCTGATCCTGATCCTCTATCTAAAGATATCAGTGGCTCTGTTACCCCTACAATTCTTCCGTCTGAAGTTAATTGAAGCCCCGGTGGCAAAACACCGTTTCCTGGCTTAATAAAAAATTCTAATTGGTCGCCTGCTGCAATGTCTGTGTCAATAACTTCTAATTGAAAATCTACAGGAGCTGTGTCTAAAACAAAAAATGTATCATTTGGCCCTATGGCTAAAAGATCTTCTGGAGTTAACCAAACAGGATTGTCTGGGCCTTCTATTGTTATTCTAAAAGTTCTATCTTCAAAATAAAAAGATCCTGACGAGTCTTCATTTAAACTAGCCCTAATTACAAAAGTAAAAACTTTAGTTCGCTGAACTTCAAAAGGAGTACCAACAAGATTAAGACCTTCTATTCTTATTCCTGGAGGCAATTCGCCGCTTATTCTGGTCAGTGTGAGATTATCGTAAGAACTTGATATAGGTAAAGGTATAGTTGTTGTTGACCTTTCATTTAGTGTTCCTAGCGATGTACCCGAAAACGCTGTCCATAATGCTGCCATATTAAAGTGATCCTAGATCTAAATCAAGTTCTACAGGAGAAGCTATCGTACCTAAATCGATATCTGTTGTAGCAATTAAATAATCAATCCAATTTGTTATTGTTGATGTGAACCCTCCAAAATCTAAACTTTCAAAATATGGAGTAATAGTCCTTATGTCCGTTCCGTATACTGTTCCGTCAAGTGGTCCTATGAAATTTGTAGAGGTTATTTGACCTGCATTAATTGTGCCGGTCATTTGTATATTTTCGACATTTACTATAGAATTACCATTTGCGTCTAAGGTAGTTGTTAGTCGAGGACTATGATCAGTAAAAAGACTGGTTACTGCATTTATTGTTATAGTGCGTGTTATAGGATCAGCTTCTGTAGAAACTAAATCCCCGCCATAAAATCTAATACTCTGTCCATCTTCTAAAACAACAGATCCCGAGTCAGACAACACTGTTAATTCTTGCAGTCCTCCTGTTGCACTAAAAGTCAAACTGTTAGTGCCAGAATCTATAGTAACATTGTCTCCTGCAATTATTTTTTTAAATTCTAAATCAAAGCCAGTTTTTTGTTTAAAAAGACCTTCCCCGAAGTCACCTAAATTGCTAGCAGTAGTTGCTTCTGGTTGTCTTAGGTCTAACTCTTCAAAGTTTTGATTTACTTTAATAAATGCTTCACGTAAATCGTCGCCTGTACCGTCGTTTGCGATTGTTCCTATATTAATTAATGAAACTGCCATTTTTTATCCTCACACTAAATTGACCCAACTGCCGTTTTCGTAACCTTGGAATTTGTTATCTGTACTGTTGTAGATTATATCACCATTTGCTGCACCTAAATTATTTCTTTCTGTAGTAGTTAAAGAACCTAAACGCAGAACAGCTCCCGAAACTATTACTCCGTCTGCTGTATCTAGTGTTAAAGTGCTAGCACTGGTGATAGTTGCTGCTCCTAAAGATGTACTTGTTAACCCGCTAGTTGATATAGCACCTACAGTAAGTGTATTAGAAGTAGTAGCTCCTCTGCTTGTAATAGAATCTAATGTAGAATTATTTGTAATTAAAATATTGCCATCTGCATCTGAAGCGGTGCTAATATCGCCTGTGCCGCCAATTTGTATTGTTGATCCTGGAAGCACTGTTCTTACAGTGGAGTCGTCTCCGGTAATATCAAATAGTTCAGATATTCCTTCCGCTGCAACTGTACCAGGCCTCCATTCTCCTGTGCTAGAATTATAGACTAGCGCCTGGCCGTTAGTTACTCCGGTTGTTTCTACATCACTCAAGTCACTTAAACTTTCTAAATTTAAATTCGTAATGTATCCTACGTCATTAGCAAACTCGCTTAAACTTGTAGGAAGAATTGGTGTAAGGCTTATTGAGTTGCCATTTGAAATACTTAAAGTGTTGCCTACTAATCCTAATGTTTGAGAATCTGTTTCTACAGTAAGGTATCCAGCATCGTTTACTAATTCACTAACATTGACAGGAATGCTAGGTGTGTTAATTAAATCGTTATAATCTCCACTAAAACCTACTTCAGTTATATCTACACCACTAAGAGTAACATTAGTTGCCTCAATAGTACCAGTAGACGTAATACTGCCTACTCCTACAATATTAGAACCTGTAAGATCTAAATTGTCACCACTAGGTAATTCTTCAATTTGTTTATCTGTAGTGTTTAGTGTTAATGGAAATCTATTCGCCATGCTTTAATTCCTATCGTTATACATATTTATCGTATTATAAATTTGCCAATACCCATGCTTTAAAAGCAGCATAGTCGCCGGCTGCATCCTGCAATGCTGTTTTTAAATCAGCAATCTTAACGTACCCTGGTATTTCTCCATTTACACCGTCTACTAATAGTGTGCTATCGTCAGCAAATACACTACCATTTACATCGCCTGTAACATTACCTGAAACGTTACCAGTTACATCGCCAGTTACACCTTCTGCTGCTACAATATTTCTATTTGCATTAATTACTTGCCCCGCGCCTGCAGAAAGATCTAAATTTGCTGATGCTACAATTTGAATAGGTCCTGGACCAGTAGAGCCACCATTTGCAATAGTTAGAAATCCATCATATGCTGCCATCCAATTTTGGTTTCTGAGTGTTCCGTAATAATCTCCAACAATTTGCGAATTAACACCATCAACTAATAGTGTTGAATCATCGCCAAATACTGATCCTTTTAAATCAGTTGTTATGTTACCATCTTCTAATGCAACTAATCTTGTATTGACCTCTGTAAAATTGTTGTTTATTTTAGTAAAAGCACTGCGTAATGGATCGCCGTCACCTTTGTTTGCAGAACTGCCTATATTAATAGTTGATATTGCCATTACACTCTCCCTACCACTACTTCAATTACACCTTTATCATCTGAGTCTTTATCCTCAAGTGCTTTACCTATAACAGTACCTACACTTGGATGATTATCTACTATTGCGTATCCTGGGATAGCACTTGTAACAAGTAAGTCGCCTTTCTTAACTTTACCTAACACTTTACAAGGCACTCGACCCTGTAGTGCTATTGCTACTGGATAGTCACCTTCTAGTGCAGAGTTCATTAAGTGTGCTGGGTTAGTTGATACAATCCCTGCTACCCTGCGATCACCTTTTGTTTCTGTAGCAATAACTTCAGCAGGTCCGCCAAATACTAATACAGTGCCAGGTTCATAATCTTTATTAGCCAAATACTTCTCAGCCAAGTCAGCGTATTCTGCACTAGTTGCTTTACCTTCAAAAGTTGTTGCGTATACAGTATTCCAAACATTAGTACTATCGCCTAGTGTTCTTGTATTAATACCGTCTGGTATTATGTTGTCTGTTTTTGCATTGAATGTAACAGTATCTGACGCATCGCTACCTAACTTAGTATTACCATTTAGATTAACTGTGCCACTAAATGTTGCAGTGCTGTCCACCTGTAGTGTGCCATTAGTGCTAATGTTACCAGCGGCTGTGATAGTTGTTCCTGTAGAACCATAGCCTCCGCCTATTGTAACTTGTCCACTGAGTGTAGAAGTACTATCAACAGTAAGTGTTGAATTAGCACTTATAGCACCTGCAGAACTAATAGTAACACCAGTGGACCCATAGCCTCCACCAACATACAATGTATCAGGTCTTGCATTTATAAAATAACCGTCTTGCCATTTTAATGAACTTGTACCTATATCATAAGAATTATTTGTGTCAGGAACTAATGCACTGCTAAATCTTGCACCAATAGTAATACTGTCCGAAGTTGTATCACCTAAAGTAATATTTCCGTCCAGGTTCAGATTGTTTGCATATATTGTTCCGTAACGTAATAGACTTGTACCTATATCATAGATATCAGTTGTATCTGGTTTAATACCATCTTTGCTAAACAATGCAGGAACTTTTGTGTCTGCCGCATCTTTAGTAAACATAGCAATTTCACCAGATTGTGAGAAACCGGTATTTGCACCTAGTGCAATACCAGTGGTGTTAATTGCCTGCTCGTCAATGTCTTCCCAAACTTTACCATATATCCAGTCTACGCCTAGTCTGCTTGATCCTGTGTAAGTTACGTTCTGTGATTGTGAATAACCTTCTGAAGCGATATTGCCTGTAGTTCCGATATCCAAACTTGGCGGCATATTAATAACCAAACTCGAGTCAGTTCCGCTAGCACTTAAAAGAGTGGACTGTCCTGGAGTTTTAACATTTAAAGTTGTACTCGATAGTGATAAAATCTCATATGTATTGGTACCACCTAATCTCAAACTGTTTACACGTATCGAACCGTCTGATTGCGTTCTAACAAGACTGTCAGCTGCACCCGACTGTGTTATATCTATTGTTGATATATTTCCAGTAGAGCCGCTTACATTACCTAAGGCTTTGTTTGTTGCAATTTGCGGCATATCTGCAAAATCAACATCGTTAGCCTTTAAGGTAACCCAGCCGTTAGTTACACTAAAATCGTCCGAATCAAAACTTGCAAGACCTAAATCTGATTGAGAAATACCTGTAGCATTTGCTCTAGTTGTAGCAGCATTCATATTTAATTTGCTTTGTGCAATAGCTGCAGAAGCACTTACATCAACATTTTCAATACTACCTGTTTTATAGGTTAACGCAAGTTCTGCGCCTGTAGTTGAACTGTTTCTAGTTACGGTTATATCGATTTCGTTATCACTACTTTCAATACCATTAGCCATTTCATCAAATGGTCCATCTAATATAGTGCCCGTCGGACCTGCTGTAACTTCTATTACATCTCCTATTGCAGTAGGTGTACCCGGATTAGTATCTGTGTATGCAATGACATTTACGTTTCCGTAGATATCATCGGTTCTTACTAGAACTTCTACTATAGTTCCGGCAGCACCAGTAGCAGTTACAGTAAATGTTTGTCCTGCTGCAAACACTCCAACTCCGCCGATAGTGTCAGCATCTATAACAATTCTTTTCTTACCTGTAGTAACAAATAACTGTCCTGCATCTACGTTGACCATTTTTGCAGTAGATGCATTATCAGTTAATGTATTTCGTAATTCAGGCACACTGTCACTATTACTAACTCTGCTGTCTACATAGAGTTTGTTGGCCGCATCAGAATCGGCAGCTGGACTTGAAACGTTGTTAATTTTATTACTAGCGAGGTTTAGATTGCCGGTCATTGCACGACTACCGTCTAGTGGTACAACAGTTGGTCCAATAGTAGCAACAATAGCATCGCCATTGTGATCAAATCCTAGACGTTTGTTAACATAGCCTCTTATCGCACTTTGAGTTGGCACAGTGTCTGTTGCATTATTTGCCATAGTGTCGTCTGTGCTAAATTCTGCAACAACAACACCTCGTTTAAATCCAATACCGTCTAGGTTACTAAGTGCAATACTTGCTGAGAATGTAACTGTACCAGTACCTTGGTCTACGGTAAAGAACTTACCCACACGGAAGAAACCATCTTGGTCTGTACTAACATAGAACACACGCCCTTTGGTTCTTTCTTCTACTTCTTTACTTTGATCAGGTTCTCTAGGAACGCCTAGTAATACGTTTGGATAGTTTGATGTGTTAAACCCTCCAGTACCTATGTCTAAGAAATCGTGTCCTGTTGCTCTACAAGTCGAAATATTAATTGTAATTGTTGCAGCAGCTTCTGCTGGCAAACCTGCTCTTAGTGTGATACTAGAACTTCCTACACTGGTTATTTGAGCTATACCTGTCGCTGTAGCTGGAATATTAATGTCAGTGCCGGCTACATCAGAAATTTCAATTGTATCAAAATCTTCCCCAGATCTTTCTGTGTAACTGTCAATTTGGTGAACTTTCCCTTCCCAGGCAAAGATCATATCTCCAGCGTTTAGCCTTGTTTTTTCCAGCTCTTCAGTAACCTTTTGAATTGCTATTGCTCTGTCGCCTATTGTACCGCCTAGTGTAGTACCACCGTTAATATATGCCGGCGTAGTATCATTGATATTATTACTATCTACAACAAGCCTAATATAATCATAGTTAATGTCAAACCCTGTTAAGGATTGGTTGTCTCCTAACTCTTCTCCTGTAGAATTTGTTGTTTGAAAAGCTATGCTTCTATAAGTTGTTTCGGGGCTTTCGTCAAATACTACAGCAGTACTTGGTCTAATAACTAAATCTGCAACACTAGCAATCTCATCAAAGACAAAATTACCATTCTGTCTAAATTGTACCAAATCTCGAGGCGGAACAACTGCAAGAAGTCCGTCACTACTGAAATCTTCACTACCTGTAGTAAAGTTTAATTTGTAAACTCTACCATCAAAATATGGTGTGCTTGAATTAATTACAGGAGTACCTGCAACAGTAAAATCATTTATTACACCTGAATCTGTAACACCTGTAATTGTTATGACTAAATCGTTTGCAGGAGATCCTCCGCCTAAAGTTCCTCCAGGTATTGTAATAGTTTCACTAGTAAGATAGTTTGCGCCGCCAGTGTAACTATATACTCTATATCCAGCTCTAGTTCCACCTACAGTAAATATTGCGCCAGTGCCGCTTGCTGAGGTAGTAGTATAAATTGTTCCGTCAATATCAAAATGCCCGTCTACAATAGCAGTGCTACTTGTATCAGTAACATTACTCATTTCATATCTACCGATAACATTACCGGTATGTATTATTTCTACTTCGCCTCTATTTTGTATAGGATGTGAATTATCGTAAATGTATGTCCTAAGAGCTTCAAACGGGTTAGTTAACCCTACTGCAACAGCTTCGGTTGGCACAGTAGTACCTGTGATAGAACCGGTGCCAGTAACAGATATAGTGTTTGTAGTATCAAATGCACCAGTAACATTAGTTAAATAAATTCTAGTGTTAGTATTACCGTCAATTTCAAATGCTACATCACCTGTAGCACCTGATACTGCCTGAGTCAATACATCGCCTTCATCTAACGCAAAAGATGTAACGTTGCCTAGTGTTAAGTAAGTATCTGCACTAAACGTTCTAAGAGGCATCATCATGTTGTCTAACAATTCTACAGCATCAGGAATTTCGTTTGGATCAGCACCTTCTGCAACCAACCCATATTCGCCGTAAGCATTAGATCCATTTAGAGATCTAATTTGTCCGCCATTAGATGCATAATAAGAGGTCCAACAGTAGTATGTGAATTGCGATACCTGTTCGCAAAGTCCTCCATTAACAACTACTAAACCGTAACCTAAATCGTTAATTTGCGTAAAGTCATTACCCAGCATTGATCTATTACCAGCTGTTTGAATAGTAATAGGTATCGGAGAACTTAAATCATCTAGATCAACATTTAGTAATGTAGCAGTACTGCCGGTAAATCCGTTACCGTTGAAGGACGTTCTATCTAATATAAGTTTAGCAGTTCCTGTGACAGGATCCCATTCTCTAACAGCGTTAACCTGGAAACGTTCTCCGTCAATATAGAATGGACATGGAGTTTGTGGTTTTTTGTAAAATAGTCCTTCACCGGCTGCACTGGATATATTAAGCGTGAATGCATCATCTTTGCTATCAACTTGAGCAGGAATGTTTGCACAGAATGCGTCAATTAACTGTCCGCCTCTAAATGCCTGTCTATTAATACTTTGTGAAAAACTTGAACCAACCTGTATGTATGGTGATTTGGTTAGTACTTGACCTTCAGGATCTAGAACACAAAAGAATCCACCATGCCCTTGCACAGTCACGCCAGTAATTCGTGTTGCGTCATTCATTAAGAAACAGTCTAAGTCTAAGCTAGATCTAGCAGGATTATAACCTGCATCGAAAGCAAAAGCAACTAGATCGACTAGACTGTTTAATGCTAGGTTTGCACCTGATTCTGATGTTTTAGTAACATCAATAACTTGAGGCACACTTCCTAGTGCAGCAAAATTTGAATTAGTTAATACATCAGCAGCGATGGTTTTTATGTAAGTAATAGCCGCTTGTGTTTCTGTTTCTTGACCTGCAACTGCACCTGCATAATAGGCAGTTTGTACTTCTAATGAATTTTCTCGTCCTGATGTTTGTAAATCAGATATTAATGCATCAATAATAAACCCTGTATCTCTTCTACACTTGGTTTCATTATAAACTAATGCGGGATAGGTAGCATTTATATATTCAATAACCTCTTCTACTATAAAATCTCTGTTTAACTCAATTAGTCCTGGTGCATCTGTATACAGTTCTCTGTTGAATGCAGTTGTGCCATAAGTTCCATTATCATCAAGGTTTAAAGGTGTTGTAGGATCTTGAAGATAATGATAACCAAAGTAACCATCAACTGTAGAAGTTAAAGGATTGGTATATTCTGTACCACCTGTTGGTAAGTTAACATCAGGGAATCCTGTTACAGAAGATGAATCTCCTGTAAGGCCATCAAACTCTTTATCTCTATAAAAATATAAATTTGCGTATCTACTTTGAGATGATCTTCTTTTTGGTCTAATAATAGTTCTTCTAAATTCGTCACCTACGATAGATACGTTGGCTGGAACCCTTATAGGATAGTCTTCAAGATAGGTACCAGTTTCGACCATAATACTAATATTAGCAAATCTTACAGTGTTACCGTATTCAATTTCTTCACCTGCAATAAATTCTATAGGTTCTACTAACTGTAATTCTAATCTGTCATTACCAGAAGGTGTTACAGTTAATGGATCGTCTTCGTACAAATAGTTTACAATAATAGCTTTTGCACCTGAGGTCTTACCTACTACTAATTTTCCTGGCAACAGATCTGTATTATTAGGATCTCCTTGATCTACATGACCAAATCCACCATTTGTAATTGTTAGTTCATAAACACTTCCATCTACAATATTAGGAGCATCTAATGGCCCATCTGCTATTACATCCTTTACTATTTCAAATTTTGCTGCAACCGAAGCTAGAGAACTTGCGTCAACTACTTTTGTAATATCTATAGTTTGAGTTTCGTCACTCTGCAATGCTGTAATTGAATTGTTACGCAGTACATCATCTGCAAGTGCTTTTGCATAATTTATAGCATCAACAGTTTCAGTGCCTTGTGTAGTAATTGCTTTTTTGGCACTCGGACTGCTATAATATCTTATACCAGACCATCTACTTAGGTAGTTTGCGTTATTACCCGAAAGAACATCAAGGACTACAGAGTCTAAAATGTAACCTATATCTCTGCCACAAATATCTGTATTGTATACAAAATCAGGATAGGTTTGATTTACATATGCAACTACTTCAGCAATGATAAAATCTTTGTTCGCATCAATTAGAAACTTTACATTTTCTCTACCGCTAACTATGGTCTGGATGCCTGCACTTGATATTAAAGAAACATTAGCAGTATCGTCATAGGTAATAGTTTGCATATACGGACCAGCTTCATACGGAGAAGCTAGTTGTAAAATTTCTGCTTCTTCACAGGCTCTGTTAAGACTAGCAAAAGCATACGTTGGAGATCGTCCTTCCTTTCCGGGAGGAGTATTATACTGAACATCGTCGCCTTGTTTACCTACATATAAATTAGTACTGCTAGTATAGGAAGTGTTATCTACATAATATTTTGTTGCAGCCTGTAAATCGTCTGCACCATTTGGAGACCCGTCTCCTGCTAAATCTCCTGGGTGGTCTGCAAGCAATAACGCACCAGTCATTGTGTCGCCTTGTCTTCTAACAACACTCTTACGTGGTAATGCTTCGCTGTCTAACCAAAAGCCTTGTAAATCGTCGTCATATCCGAGATTAAATAAGGTTTGTGTTCCTGTGCCGCCTGTAATAGATATAGCACCTGTATCGTTTAATGCTGCTGAACTAGAAGTATGCAAACTTAAATTGTCCGAATCAATTACTCGCACATAATAAGTGTTATTATTAACTAGGTTAGTAGCAGCATCTCCTGTCGAAGAGTAGCGATAAGGAGCGCCGTTTGATCCGCTATCTAGACCATGACTAGGAATATTAACTTCTGTAACTGTATATCCGTTAATAGTAAACGTATATTCTGTTGCATCGTCTGGCTCGTCTCTAAGATTAGCACTAAGTCCTGGCTTACCTCTTTTTAGATAACTTTCGCCACCGTGACGTTTTGTAATAACTAAATCTTCTATGGTAAAATCTTCGTCGTACTTGTTTGAAAGTGCCTGCGCTGCTGCTTCTGTAACTGCTGCTTTACCGATGCCAAATCCGTTTGCATCTAAAGGACCCCCTAGCTGAGGCGCAGTATCTGATTGCACACTTGAAAACGCAGTGCTTATAATTAATTTTCCTGAAACTGTTTGGTTGAATACAATAGTATCGTCTGATACATCACCCGATATAGCTCCGTCAGAGGCCAATTCTAAATATTCTATACCAAGTTCGTCATTTTTAACAGCAAGTATCTTGCCTGAACTATTGTCGTAAGAGTCCGGAGTATCGCTCAAACTTGTTAAGGTAATTTGTCCGCCTATACCGAATACTGCATACAGTTCACTGAAGTTCTCGTTCGTTTTACGAAACGATTCGCGTATACTGTCGCCAGTTCCGTCGTTACCTTCTACGCCAATGTTTATCGATTGTCTTGCCATGTTAATTTAGCTCCAATATTTTTGCATTATCAATTGCTTTATTTTCATCAAATGTAATACTAATTCCGCAGCCACAGGTTGATTGAGCATTTGGATTATTAATTACAAACTGTTGCTGAAATGTTTCAGTAACATAATCTATCTCACAACCAAAAAGGTACATCAAACTTATAGCAGTGATTACCAATTTGCCTGTGCCTGTATCTAAAATTTCGTCATTTACACCTACATCTTCTTTATTGCACATATCCCATGCATATTCAAAGCCTGCGCATCCACCACCTGTAACACTGAGTCTAACAGCAAATTTTGGTCCGTTTTCGCTGTCTAAACACAGTTGATTAATTTTATTTTTGGCGTTTTGGGTAAGTTGTACAGAAAACATTAGTGCTCCTTTATGTTATTTATCGTATCATTTTATAATCTTAATGTAAATATATGTATGTACATTGCAGAATTTCAACAACAGACCCGACACACAAGGAAGAGCAAAAACGGAAAACTACACGTTTATTACCGTAAAAAGCGATTTGTGAAATTAAGATGTGATAATTGCGAAAGCGACTTTGTAAGAGAGAGGGGAAAAATGGACCCTAAAAGGCTAAACAACAACTACTTCCATGTATGCAGTAATTGCGATAGCAAAAAGTTTGCACAGAAAAAAGGCGTTGAGCGCAAGCATATTTGGGATATGCCTGCAAGCTCAGATTTAGATATTAGTAAACTTTAATCTTCTTTTTTCCAAAGTGTCCAAACACCGTAAGCAATAGCACCGTAGGCTACTAGACTTGCAATTGGTTTGAAAATCAAATATGCAATGCCAGCTAGTATTAAAACTAAGCCATCCCACGAAGTTCTTTCTTCTAGGCGTTCTTTTGCCCAATCTATAATATTAAAATTCATAACTTTCTCCTAGTAATAAAATAATTTATCATATATATTTACTGGTTGTAGTAAAGTATTATGATATTTATTATGAATAGTACGCTGAAATGTTTCGGGATCTGTGCCTTTGAGAGATCGGATAGTCTCTACCAGATCGGAATTAATCTCTTCTACTTTTGAGATAGTGTTTTTTGAAAATTCATGATCAAACACAGTTTGTAGATACTTTAAATGCTCTATAGGCAGGGGATGCGTGTCTGCTTCGTAATCAAACAATTCAAAATTATTTCTATACTTTTTATCTAAAGTTCCTCCCCACAAGATTTTATAAAAAGACGGTAACAGCTCTTTATTAATAATTTTATCAAAATTTCTTACTTTTGTAGGTTTTCTTCCTATTATTGTTTTTGAATTACCACCGTTAGCATATTTGGTTATATATTGATTAGTTTCTTTTAAATTTATCATAGCCGTCATATGATAATTGGTTTTGTTTTTTAGATACTCTCTTACTAGAGTGATATAAGAATAGTCTCTTAAAGCATAATGATCAGGATCTGCCCACTGTTTGACCCATTTTTTATCGTGAGTTGTTTGTGAGTAAATGTTGCCCGGAGTGTGCCAGCCATTTGAATATCTGTCTTCTCTAGCAATATTGGTCCACTCAATTATGACAAGATCGTCTTTTGTAAACTTATATTCTAAATCAGCTAAGGTTATCATTGTAGAAATAAATTGATTACCTGCTCCAGGTTTTGCTAAGTTATAGTAAGTACAGCCTAAATCATATGCTAAAATATCGGCCCACGTAGGCCAAATATAATTTGTGAAACTACAGCCAAATGTAAAAATTCTTTTAGGTGGGTGATCGAAAAGTCGTTTTTTGTTCATAGCAATATTTATAGAATAAATAAAAGCAGCACTTAATTAAGGAGAATATTATGGATCCAATTATTTTGTTTATTGTAGTAGTAGTTGTGCTAGGTGGTGCTCTTTGGTACTTTAACAGAGACTCAGGCAGTTTAGATATAGACCAAGACGGTGACGTTGATGTTCAAGATCTAAAAGTTGCTGTAGAAAAAACTGTTGAAGGTGTCAAAGAAGAAGTCAAGAAAAGACTACCTACTAAATCAAAATTGTCAGCAATGAAGAAAGCCGAGCTCGAAGAGCTAGGTAGAGAATTTGGTGTAGAGCTCGATAAGCGTAAGACCAAAGACAATATGATTGCTGATTTACAAAAAGAAGTTAAAAAGCAATAACTATCTTTTTACAAAGTTAGAGAGAGTTTCAAAGTCTCTCTCTAACCTTGTTAACTTCCTTTCTAAAACATTTATCACTGATTTTTGATTATCAATTTGATTGCGTAAACTTTCTACATACTTTTGTGTAGGAAGTACTCGTTGTACGCCATCCTCTCCTAGCAAGGTAATAGTATCAGCACCTTGGCCTCTAATGCCGCCCGCTACGCGATTAGGATTCTTATCAGATGAAGGAGCGGCAGGCTTGTTACCCCTGCCATACATTTTATTCAAATAGTTCATAACGTATTTATTTTTTCTTTCTGTACTGTTTCAAAAACATTCTACTTAGATCTGCAAGTTCTTCATTAGTAAAATCGCTTTTCCAAGTATTTGCTCGATGTGTTGCGAGTTGTACATTATCTGCTGTATAGTCTTTAGAAGAATCAATGCGATCGATTACACAGCTCATCGGATTACACCACTTGTTTTGCCAGGTATAGCCACCGCGGGTGAATTCTAATGGTTCGCCAGTAATAGCACACTTCCATTTTTGTTTTTCACCAATGGCGTAAACTTCAAACTTGGTCAGTGTGTTTGTTTTGCTTTTTTCACCTCTACTTTTGGCTCGACTAATATTACCTTGCAGAAACTGCAATTTGTCGTAATCGATTTTTTTGAAACCTTGTGATTCAAGTAAGGCAATAGATTGCTTCTTAGACATCATAATGTAGTCCTCTTATGAGTTTTCTTTAATGAATCTTTCTATGAACTTTCTTACTTCTCTGCTAGCAGAAGTATCATCTGCTTCGCAAAGCTCTATGAACTTCTTCTTGTCTTCTCGATTAATCTTAACAAGAAGCTGATCATTCTTTTCTTTCTTTGCCATTTTTGTATCCTATTAAATGGTTAGTTAATATATACTATGTAGTATATAAATATATTATACGTATATACTATTTATATGTCAACCTATATTGGAGAACATTATGAAAAAATTACTTATCTGCGCACTATTAACATTCGGAACAGTTGCGGCTTATGCTGATACTAGTGTGCGTACAACACAAATAAATATGTTTTCTATAACAACATCTAACAAATTAATATTACAGGATAAATTTGGTACAGCCTATGTTGCTCCTTTGAGCAAATGCTCTATTTCTAATGTAGTAGAAATGGAGAAACCAAATATATTCTTTGTACGAAATGTTGTAAAACCACAATCAACTGTGGTAGTTTACGACAAGAAAAACAGAAAGAACAGTGTTCGTTGCAACATTAGTAAATTGGAGGAATATGACAAACTTACTTTACATATGGCAAAACTTTGATTCTATTATGAAATCAGGTAGAATCGAAAACGTAATTGACTACGCACTTAGTTCTTCGTAGAGCTTAATACTTGCCAAATTTTTCATCTTAGATTCGCACATAATATCTGCTGTATCTAGGAACGAAAGAGCCCATTGGTTAACTGCTTTGTTAGGATAGTAATCTGAATGGGCTCGCAATTTCTGTTTCTTACAACCATGTATATCAATTAAGGCATTAATATCATGAAAGCCTTCATGTATATCCTCTGTTTGCGGTAACCATTCATCTCTACTGTAACTGTAATGAATTACAGGACGCACACCACGCCACGAATCTATCATGCGTAGATATCTATCGTCGGTGGGTTGAATATACTCTCCTGTAGCGACCCAGTGGTGGTGTATATCAAGCACGAGGGCAACGTGTTCTCGCAACTCCAAACTTGCATCGACACCCCACGACATTTCGTCATTCTCGATTGTAATACAGTTCCGTGCTTCGGGCGATAATCTTGGTAAGACGTTGATGATGCCTTGTGGACCTTGTCTGCCTGAAATGTGTACGTTGATCTTGAAGTCTTGGAATTGTTTGCCGAATCCCATGAGTTTTGCCATAGTCGCATGATATTCAAATTCCTCTATGCTTCTATCTACAATCTCTGGGTTATCGCTAGCAAGAACAGTAAACTGACCAGGGTGGAAACTAAGACGTACATCCAACCTACGAGCCGTATCTCCGACTTTGAGTAACTCTCTTTCACAGTATTCTCTAAAGTCTCTAAGTTGCCATACATACCCCCATGTAGGCTCAGTATAGCAAGGTAGGATATCGCTACCGAGTCTAACCATTCGCAAATTTTGTGGTAAACTGCCAACATATTCTATAAGACGTCCAATTGACTGTATGTTGTGAACCATTATGTCCCACATACGCTGTTCTGCTACTTCTTTGGTTTGTCGATTTAACCAAGCAACAGTAGTAGCCTTTGTATTTAGCGGTCGTTGAATTTCTTCCAGCAGTTTTTTCTTCTGCGATTGATCGTGATGTAGATATTTGCAGGCAAAGCCTATACGTTTAGTCATGTATATAATATACTATAGATTGTAAAAAATGTCAATACCAGTTGTCCTTGCACCATTGATCTATGCAATCTTTTGGATTAGGTTCGCCGTGAAATACTGCTATGCTAGTTTCAGGTAGTACTGTTGGAGTTCCTGCTGTTGAAAAATTCCTTTTGCCGTCTGGACCTCTAACCATAGGGGGCCGCCTGCGCATTTCCCATTTATAACTTTGTATCCATTCAACTGGCCAATAAGAGTAGTCTCGTCTTACCTGTTCAAATATCCAATCTTGATCTCCGTGTAATCTCTTCATATGGCGTGGGGTATCTTTTAAGAAGTTTTCATAAACTTGCGGATGATCTCCTATATCAAGTCTAAATACTGAACTGTTATATTTTTGCCAATCGTGACGTAAACTTCTATTAAAATCTTTTATTATACAAAACGTGCCCGGCTTGTAAGTAAACAGATTGTCTATATTGTTAAAGATAATTACATCTAAATCAATATAAAGTATTGTACCTTTTAACTGTAAATTAGGATTAAAGAATAATGGTTTATACCACCAGCCTGTAGCACTTTCTATTGCAGGTAAAGGCTCTACCCTTATGTCAGGATTTAAACCCAAAGGATCTTCTGTAAAACATACAAACTCGTATTCTAAAGAAAGATTTCTTTGAACCATATTGTACAATACATTTACATATTCTGCATCATACTTTTTTCCATGTTTTAAACAAACTACATATCTAGGAAAATTATTTTGGGTTTCTATATATGCGGGCTCTTCTTCTTTTAATTTATCCAGCCGGCGTTGCGCCCGTACCTGCTTCCATTCTTCCTTAGTATATTGACTCTTGTCAACTTTAGGCAAAATTTATTTCTCGTAAAATGCTGAATTTGCACCGTGCTCTGCACACTCTGCTCGCACACAGTAACAACGATTGTTTGTTTTCTCTCTAATGAGATTGTCTGCAAAGTTAAATGCGTGTTCTGCAAACTTCTCTGCACCTACACCATCAAATACACGAATGTGTGCGAGATCAAGTTCTTCTAGTTCACGTAGTTTATCTAAATACGGATCGTTTTTATCAACTACTACTTTATGATCAAAACTATCTTCCAACCAAGCCTTCAAAGGTTTTAGTCCACCAAAGTCAACTGCCCAATTTTTGTTGTCTAGTTCGTCACATCCAAAAGTAAATGTAAATGCTAAACTGTAACCGTGTAGTAAATGACAGTGTGAATGATCTGCGTTTGGTTGACGAAACACTGCTGATAGTCCAATGTTGTGTCCGTAATGTTTTGTACTGTAATATGCCATAATATGTTGCTCCTAACTGTTTAGTTATTATAATTGAAGTTGTTTATATTGTCAAGAATAAAGTTTTTCTTTTTCCATTTTTTTGGGACTTGCCAGTTTTCTACATTATAAAATTTGAAGTTTATGTCAGGGTATAATTCTATAAGTTTGCCTATTTGTTCAACCCAATATCTTGGATCGACAGCAGTTTTTATAGCTAAGTCGTAATTGTCCGTATCTTTATATACGTTATTAACTTTGCCTTCATCGTTACCGTACAAGTCAAATCCTATTAAAGAAATTGTTCTGTCGTAATTATCTATTTGTGTAAGGGTTTTTATTGCTACCAAAAGAGCATATGGACCACTGCCCCAATGAATAGGCTCGTCGTATCTTTCACTTCCTGCATAAGGTAAGTCTGGCAAGATGCGCATATTTTTTACATCTGCAAATTCACTAAACCAACATTCTCTAGTATAAATTAAACTGGTTTGGTT
>Ga0255766_10002169_pt1 | contig 17566 bp, 18 predicted proteins | sample 071ome_23_FD_179966 | JGI IMG/M metagenome (GOLD analysis project Ga0255766, IMG submission 179966) | Coastal salt marsh microbial communities from the Groves Creek Marsh, Skidaway Island, Georgia - 071403BT metaG (version 2) | ecosystem: Environmental > Aquatic > Marine > Intertidal zone >... | reverse complement strand
AATCAAGAAAGAAACCTTTTAAAAAAATATGGGGGAGGATGTGGTCTTGATATTGGAATTACTATAGAGGAAGTAAAAAATAATAATTTCTTATTCAGCAAAGGTATTGATGCTGGGAATAAGCGAATGTTTCACATTAATAAAATTTTAAATCAAAAAAATATAAAGAAAACAAAATTTATTTTCCCTCAAAATATTAAAGATTATCAAATGTTTTCAAGGATTGAGTTAAAGCTTCCAAAAATAAAAAACTCAACGATCATTTTAACAAGGCCAGATTTTTCAATCAAAGAATTAAATAATAATAATTTTTTTATTACAAGTGGCACACAGACATGGAAAAAAATTTCCAGAGAAAACAAAATAGCGCAGTGTACTTTTGATGGTTTAGGTGAAGATTATCGTCTTCCAGAAATTTATTATCGAAATTATAAAAATATAAAAAAAATTACTTATAAAAAAAGCATGTCAATTTATAAAACTAAACAAATCAATGGTTATGAACTTATTCCTCAAATCAATTCTAAAACTATAAGCAATTTATTTAATGCAAAAGTATTTTATTGGATGAGTTATTCAGCATTTAAATTAGCTAAAGCTATTAGGCCAGATATAATTAAATATCAGCATTGCAGTGGCCCAGGGTCAACATTTGAGCAATTAAAAAAGGAAATACCCAAAAAAAGGTTAAAACTATTTTTTAATTATAAAGACTTTAAACAAAGTGTATATCAAGATAGATGAAAAAATTTTCTAATTCTAACGGGCTTAAAGCAAACAATTTAATACAACCTATATTTATTGATGAAAGTTTAAAATCTAAAAAAATTATTAAAGGGTTAGGGAAAAATTACAGTCACACTATTCAAAGTGCAAAACACACTATTGCTTCTGATATAAAAAAAGGTGTTAAAAATTTTATTTTTTTTATTGTTCCAAAGAATAAACAAAAAAAACCAGAAGATTTTACTTTTCATTATCGATCATTGTCGCAAATAAAAAAAACATTTGGAAAGCGAATAGTTATGATTGTTGATACATGTTTGTGTTCAGTTACAACTGATGGACATTGCGGTATTACTCATAAAAATAAAATAAACTTAAAAGAAACTCATAAATCACTTGGGATTGCAGCTGATACTTTTATTCAAGCAGGAGCAGACATTATAGCTCCTAGTGATATGATGAAAGGCACAACGAGATATTTGCAATCATTATTTAGAAAGAAAAAATTTAAAACTCCAATTATGAGTTATTCATCAAAATTTTTTAGTAGTTTTTATGGTCCTTTTAGAAATGCTGCAAAATCTTCTCCAAAAAAATTTGATCGATCATCTTACCAATTGCCAGTTCATAACCGCAAAAAAGCTATACAAAGTTCTTTAACTAATGCTAAGCAAGGTGCTTCCTATTTGATGGTAAAGCCCGGAATTACTTCTATTGATTTAATTAGAGAAATAAAAAACAAAACTAAATTAGCGACTGGGGCATATCAAGTAAGTGGTGAATATGCTTCTTTGCAATATTTAGCAAAAAATAAACTTGGTGATTTTGAAAAACTTTATAAAGAAAGTTTATTAGCTATTCATAGAGCTGGAGCTGATTTTATTATAACATATGGAGCTAGAGACATTGCCAAAAATTTATAATCAAAAATTTTATAATGCCTTACATCGTATTGAACAAAATGTTCCTCCTATTTGGTTAATGAGACAAGCTGGGCGTTATCATTCGCATTATCAGAATTTAAAAACAAAACATACTTTTGAAGAATTATGCAAGACACCTGAGCTTATTTGTGAGACTACCATGGGTCCAATACAAGATTTTGATTTTGATGCAGCAATTCTGTTTAGTGATATTTTATTTCCATTAGATTATCTTGGAATGGGGCTGTCTTTTAACCCAGGACCAGATTTTTCCAATCCTCTAACTGAGCAAATGCTTAATCAAGAAAGAGAACAAAGTTTTTCTGATTACATTAAATTTCAAATTGATGGTTTAAATATGATTAGAGACACTTTACCTAAAAACAAATCTTTAATCGGTTTTGTAGGCGCCCCATATACTTTATTCAAGTTCGCACAAAGACATCCTCAATCAAACTCAAATTTATTCAACAATTTTTTACCTATTATTGAAAAAATACTTGAAGAGAATATTGATTTACAGTTTAGTGTAGATTTAGATGTATTAATGATCTTTGATACAGAGGCTCAGCATTTAAGTGTTGATGATTTTAATAAAAATGTAAGACCATTTATTGAGAAAGTTGCATTTAAATATCCTGGTAAAATTGGATATTTTACAAAAGATATTGATGATGAAAAATTTGAAAGTTTAAAAACTATAAAAGACTTAAAATTAACTGTCGTTGGTTCTAATCAAGATATTTTTTCTAAATTACCAAATACAAATCTTTCTCTTCAGGGCAATTTTTCTAATGAATACCTTGCTATTGATGACATTAGTCAATTTAAAAAGCATTTAGATAATTTTATTAAATATATAAAAGATCAAGATCTAGCCAAAAGAGTAGGCTGGATTTGCAGTTTAGATCATGGTGTTTTAAAAACTACACCAGAACATAATGTTAAACTATTTATAGATAAAATTAGAACAGAATTGTAATGGCAAAATTTATTGGAAATCCTGATTTTAAACACGGCACTAAATTGAAAATTGGTATTTTATTATCTAACCTTGGAACACCTGATAAACCTCAACGCAAAGAATTGAGAGTTTATTTAAAAGAATTTTTGTCTGATCCCAGGGTAATTGAAACGCCAAAGTTAATTTGGCAAATAATATTAAATGGTATTATCTTGAATACCAGACCTCAAAAATCTGCAAAAAATTATCAAAAAGTTTGGACAGATGAAGGTTCTCCACTTTTAGTGATTTTAAATAAGCAAAAAAACCTTGCACAAGATTTATTAAAAAAAGAAAATCTAGAATTAGAGTTTGCTATAGGTATGCGTTATGGAAATCCTAGCATAGAAAAAGGCTTAGAAGAATTAAGAGAAAAACATTGTAATAAAATTATCATATTACCGATGTACCCACATTATTGCGCAGCTACTACTGGTTCAACTTTTGATGCCGTAACAAGCACAATGCAAAAGTGGAGATGGGTACCATCATTAAGATTTATCTCAACTTATCATGATCATCCTCATTATATAAAGGCCTTAGCAAACAGTATTCAAAAGCATTGGGATAAACATGGTAAACCAGATAAAGTTTTGTTTAGTTATCATGGTATTCCAAAGAAGTATTTTACTAAAGGAGATCCTTATCATTGTCTATGCAGCAAAACGACAAGATTAGTTAGAGAAGAAATGGGTCTTTCCGAAGAGTTTGCAATGACAACTTTTCAATCTCGTTTTGGACCTGAAGAATGGCTACAACCCTATACAGATAAGACAGTAGAAAAATTAGCAAAAGAAAAAACAGAACACCTTCAAATTATTGCACCAGGATTTTCTGCAGATTGTTTGGAAACTATTGAAGAGCTAGATGGTGAAAATAGAGAGATTTTTGAAGAGCATGGCGGTAAAAAGTTTAGCTATATTCCTTGTTTAAATGATCAGCCTGATCACATAAACCTTATTGGAGCCTTAATTAAAAATGAACTCCAAGGTTGGGTATGAGCAAAAATATAGAAGATAAAAAAAAATTAACCTCGAATTGGTTTCAAGATTTACAAAATCAAATGATTAGTTCATTTGAAACTTTAGATACAAAAAGATTTGAAAAAAAAACATGGGATAGACCAGGTGGCGGTGGCGGAACCATGGCTGTTATGAAAGGTGAAGTGTTTGAAAAAGTTGGAGTTAATATTTCTGTTGTACACGGTAAATTTAGTGAAGAATTTAGAAAAAAAATACCTGGAACTGAAAACAGCCCAAATTTTTGGGCTGCTGGAATTTCAATAGTTGCGCATATGAAAAATCCAAAAATAGCTGCTGCTCATTTTAATACCAGGTTTATTGCAACAGAAAAGTCTTGGTTTGGCGGAGGTTGCGATTTAACTCCAGCTATAATTGAGGAACAGGAGACAAATTCTTTTCACAAGGGTTTAGAAAATTTGTGTAAAAAAAGCTCTTATGATTATCCAAAATGGAAAAAAGAATGTGATGAATATTTTTATTTAAAACACAGAAAAGAACCAAGAGGAGTAGGTGGTATTTTCTTTGATTATCTGAACGATGATAATTTTGAAAATGAATTTAGTTTTATTAAGAATTTAGGGGTTTTTTTTAAAGATTTTGTTCATGACAATGCTGCAAGAAAAAAAGATTTATCTTATAGTGAAGAAGATATCAAAAAACTAATGCGTAAAAGATCAAGATATGTTGAATTTAATTTATTATATGACAGGGGCACTTTGTTTGGTTTAAAAACAGATGGTAATGTTGATGCTATTTTAATGTCAATGCCTCCAAGAGCGGAGTGGAATTGATGTACGAGTGGATTAAAGTATTGCACATCATTTCTTTTGTTGCATGGTTTGCGGGACTTTTTTATCTACCAAGATTATTTGTTTATCATGCAGAAAATGCTCATAGTGAGCTCATTTGCAAAACTTTTGAAACGATGGAATATAAACTTCTAAAATACATCATGAACCCAGCGATGATTGCGACTTGGGTTTTTGGAGTTGGATTAATCCATTTTGTTGGTTCAGCGGGATGGTTACATGCAAAAATTACCTTAGTTGTAATTTTGTCTGCATTTCATATGTATTTAGCAGTTATTAGAAAAAAATTAATCAACGAACCATCAAAATACTCTTCTAAATATTTTAGATATATTAATGAAGTTCCAACTGTACTTTTAATTTTAATTGTAATTCTAGTAGTAGTTAAACCTTTTTAATTGAAAAAAATATTATAAAAGATTAGAAAACATTCAAGGACAGGTGGGTGAGTGGTTGAAACCAGCTGGTTGCTAACTAGCCTTACGAGTAACATCGTAACGAGGGTTCGAATCCCTCCCTGTCCGCCACTAATATGAAAAAAGATATCTCAATTGGTAAAACGTTAGCAAACTCATTTCAATTCTTAATTTCTAATTTTGACAAAAGATTAAAAGAAGGTTTGCCAGCTGTTATTTTTATAACAATTGCCTTTAATTTATTGAATTACTTAATTGGAAATCAAGTAGCTACTAATTTTACTATTTTCTTCTTCTTCGTCTTTACAATGATAATATCTAGTGCAATTGGTGTTTGTGTTCATGAAGAAATTTTAAATAAATCTAAAATTACTTTTTTAAAAGAATTTTTATCTTTAAGAAGTATTAAATATTTTTTTAATTTTTTAGCCTTAACTTTAATAGCATTATCACCGTTATTAATACATTTTTTTATGAAAAATGTTTTAATTGTAGAAAATAATCACGTTTCTGGTTTTCTAATTATATGGATTTTTACAACTATTTTATCTCTAAAATTAATATTTGTTTTGCCAAAATTAACTTTAGGTATCAATTATAAATACGATTTAAAAGAATTGAATTCAATTGGTTCAAAATTATTTTTATTATTTGCTATTGTAACAGTTATTTTTTTAGTCCCTTCACTAATCTATTTAACTTTACAATTGTCATTTATGACTAGTTACAAAAATATATATGAAATAATTAAACCTTTATTTGATCTGGGGTCTTTTTATATTTCTTATTTAAATTATATCACTATTTTTGCTGTAATTTCTTACGCTTTTAAAGATTATTTTTCAAAATAAGAATTTTTCAATATCATTACTTACTGTTTTTTTATTTATTACGTATTTATAGACTTGTATATTTTCTATAACACGCTGTACATAGTTTCTTGTTTCGGTAAATGGTATTAGTTCTATCCAGTCTATTGGATCTATTTCTCCTTTTCTAGGATCTCCAAACCTTTTTATCCAACGTTTGACACGATGTGGACCAGCATTGTAGCCAGCAAATGCCATATAGATTGCTCCTTGAAATTCCTCATTTAATCCAGAGATATAATATGAGCCAAGTTGCAAATTAAAATATTCATCCTCAATTAATCTGCTTCTGGTATATTTTAATCCAGCTTGCTTACTAACCAATCTTCCAGTAGTTGGCATAATTTGCATTAAACCTTTTGCACCAACCCAGCTATTTGCGTCTCTATCAAATTCACTTTCTTGTCTAATCAAAGCTAAAATTACTTCTTGTGGTAGAATATTTCTTTTTGATACGATTTTTGGAGTCTCAATTATTGGGTAGTTTAATTCGAGCAAATTTTTATTTTGATAAGAGGATTGTTTTGCAATTTGAATTGCAAAGTCCAACCTCCCAACAGATTGTGAAAGTTTACCAGCCAATACTTGCTCTTTTATAGAGCTTTCTTCAGAACCAAGATGTCGAATAATATCTTTACTTTTTAGAGATAAATCCAATTCATCTAACAAAATTACAGCACGTGCCAATTCTGATTTAAGTAGTTTAGCATAATCCTCTTCTAAAAAAGAATAACTATTTTTTACCTTAAAATTATTTTTATTAATTTTTGCAGCAGCTAATTGTCCATAAAATGTTGTGTTGAACATAGATGATTTTTGGTACCAATCTCTTGCATTTTGTTTTTTTCCAATTTCTTCATAGGCTTTTCCAACCCAAAACGCAGCTCGTGATTTACTTATTGGATAATTTACCCCTTCATACATAATTTTAAAGTGACTAATTGCTGATTCCGGTTTGTTTAAAAATCTTAATGCTAACCAGCCTGCATGCCATTCAGCTTCTGCTAAATTACCACTATCTAAGACACCATGGTTTATTAATAAATTATAAGCTTCTTTGAATTTTTTTTTATTAATATTACTTCTTGCAATAATAAATTTTTCTTTAAACCAAAGATCTGGTTTAACAAGTAATTTTGGATCGCTTGGTAATTGATTGATAATTTCTAGAGCAGCATCATATCTTCCTCTTTTTCTTCTCCATTTAGCTCTATCAAATTGCAATCCAATATCATTCTTAAATTGTGGGGGTACTTTTGCTATTGCGCTATCAACACCATAGGATCTAGTCATAAGAGCAAATCTTGCAAAATAAAGTTCTTTATGACCTTTAGGAAGGTATCTTAAAGTTCTTCTAAGTTCATAAAAATCTTGTTCCCATGCTAAAAAATTTGCTCTTTCAATATAATCTTGGTCGGTGAGTAAATTTTTAAATTTTTTATTTAGATATCGGTGTTCTTCACTACTTAAGTTTGCAGTTTTAAAACCATCTGCAATTAGATCGTGAGCTTTTTTTTGTTCACCTCTTGTTAAAAAAGCTTCTCCTAATTTAATCTTTCCATAACCACTTAACGGCTCTTCTTTTTCAAAAAATTTAATTATCTCATTTGGCTTAACATCTGTTAAATTAATTTTATGTTCAGCCAAATATCTTAATCTGTTTATTCTGGGCCAATTAGGGTTTTTATTTATAAATTTTCTATAATCATCAAATTCTAAGCGGTTTATGGGCTCTTTTAAATACATCCAGGTCACTAAATTATTTAATAGTTTAGATTTAGATTTTCGAACTTCTTTCATTGCTGAGTTCCATCTTTTTCTTTTTATTAAACCAAATGTCTTTTGAGCAATTGAAAAATCTTTAGGTGATAAAATATTAGATTTTTTTTGAGATATACCTAAATCTATTGGTTTTTTTAAAGGTAAAATATTGTTTGAAACTTCATAATTTTCTTGATTTATATTTTTTTCAAAAGTATTTTTTAAATTATTTAGTTTATTTTCTCCTTTTTTCAGATCAATTTTTTCAACTTTTTTTGGAACTATTATTTTAGGAGTAACTTTTTTTTCAAATATTTTTTTTTTATTAGTTATTTTTAAATCTTGTTCTGTATTATTTGTTTTTAAGATTTTATTTTTAAATTCATTTGGTTTTGGTTCTGGCTCTATCAACTTTGCAAAAGAATTATTTTGACAAGCTAAAATTATAGCAAAGCAAAACACTATTTTTTGTATAGTTTTTCTTTTAATCATATTATAAATCTATATATAAATTCTAATATTTTATAACTATGTTTAAAGGTTCTATAACAGCTTTAGTTACCCCATTTAAAGGTGATAATTTAGACATAAATGCTTTTGAAAAGTTTGTAGAATTTCAAATTTCTAACGGCACAAACGGCATTGTTCCTTGTGGTACAACAGGTGAGTCGCCAACCATAAGTCATGATGAGCATAAAAAATTGATTGAGGTTGCTGTTAAATCCTCAAATGGAAGAATACCAGTGATTGCTGGAACAGGTTCTAATTGCACCGAAGAAGCTGTTGAAATGACTAAATTTGCCGAACAAGTAAATGCAGACGCGGCACTTGTTGTGACACCTTATTACAATAAGCCAACACAAGAAGGTTTATATCAACATTATAAAAAAATTAATGATAATTGCGGCATTCCAATTATTATTTATAATATTCCCGGCCGCTCAGTAGTTGACATGAGTGTAGATACCATGTCTCGCCTTTATGAATTAAAAAATATCGTTGGTGTGAAGGATGCCACTGGAGATCTTAATAGAGTAACTCAGCAAAAAAATAAAATGGGAAATGATTTTATCATGCTGTCTGGAAACGATGAAAATACTCTTGAATTTAATAGACTGGGAGGGGTAGGCTGCATTTCTGTTTCAGCAAACGTGGCACCACAAATGTGTTCTGAATTTCATAATTTGTGCAATTCTAAAAAATTTGATGAGGCCAAACCTATTTTTGAAAAACTGCTTCCTTTACACGATGTCATGTTTGTGGAAAGCAATCCAGTTCCTGCAAAATACAGTTTGAATTTAATGGGAATGATGTCTGAAGATGTTAGGTTACCATTAGTTACTGCTGAAAATTCGTCTAAAGAAAAAATTAAAGCTATTTTAAAAAGTTTATCTTTAATTTAATGAATAAAAAAAATGTATCTAGCAACATCGTTGCTCAGAATCGTAAGGCAAGTTTTAATTATTTTTTTGAAGACACATTGGAAGCTGGAATTGAGTTGTTAGGCTCAGAAGTTAAATCCTTACGTGCTGGAAAAGGTAGTATCGCAGATTCTTACGGTCTTGACAGTGAAGGTGAAATTTTTTTACATAATACATATATTCCTGAGTACAAACAAAGCAGTTATAATAATCATGACCCCAGAAGATTGAGAAAACTTTTATTAAAAAAAAAAGAAATTAATAAAATAATTGGAAAAATTAATAGAGATGGCTTTACAGTTGTGCCAACAAGAATTTATTTTAATTCCAAAGGTATAGCAAAGGTTAATATCGCAATTGCAAAAGGTAAAAAAATGCATGACAAAAGACAAACAAAAAAACAAAGAGATTGGGATAGAGAAAAATCAAGAGTTTTTCGTAAATCAAGTTAATGAAAATTTTAGCCCTTGGATCAAATTTACCTTATAAAAAAAATTCCCCTAAACAGAATATAGAGTTAGCTTATGAGATACTTAATGATCATAATATTAATATTTTAAAAAAATCAAATTTATATCAATCAGAGGCTTATCCAAATAAATCTGATCCATTATTTTGTAATTCTGCAATATCTATAGAAACAGATCTTGGACCTGATGAATTACTAAAAAACATATTGGAAGTTGAAAAAAAGTTTGGTCGAGAAAGGAATGTAAAAAACAGTCCAAGAACTTTAGACATTGATATTATTAGTTATGACAAATTGATATTAGATGAAGAAAATTTAAAGATCCCGCACCCCAATCTGCACAAAAGGCCTTTTGTTTTTTTACCAGTAAATGATTTGGATGATTGTTGGATACATCCTGTTTATTTAAAAACTATTAAGGAAATTATTAAAGAATTTGATGCTAAAGAGTTAAATACAGTTAAAAAAATTACATAAGTTGATATAATTCCTTCATGTCTGATGAGCTGCAGTTAATAGATAAGATAAAATCCTATAATAATTATGTTGATGAAAGCATGATTAAAAATGCCTATCATTACGCTGCAGAAGTACACAAAACACAAAAGAGACAGTCGGGAGATCCATATATAAGTCATCCATTAGCTGTTGCGAATATTTTAGCCGAACTAAAACTTGATGGACCTACAATTACCACTGCATTATTGCACGACACGATTGAAGATACTAAAGCAACTTACGAAGAAGTAAGAACGAATTTTGGAGAAGAGATTGCCGATCTGGTAGAAGGTGTAACTAAAATTTCAAAACTTGAAGTTGAGAAAAAAAGTTTAACTGCAGGAGAAAATTTTAGAAAACTTATCTTAGCAACATCTAAGGACATAAGAGTTTTGTTAGTTAAGCTTGCTGACAGACTTCATAATATGAGAACAATAAACTCTATTGATAAAAAAGAGAAAAGAGAAAGAATTGCAAAAGAAACCATGGAAATTTATGCCCCCCTTGCAGAAAGGATGGGTATGCATAAAGTTAGAGACGAGTTGGAAGATAAATCTTTTGCAGTTTTAAATGATGAGGCAAGATCTTTAATTGTTAGCAGGGTTAAAGAAATATCCCCTAGTAGAACAAAAATTTTTAATGAAGTTTTAATAGAAATAAAAAATATTTTAAAAGAAAATAATATTGATGCAGAAGTTGTCGGTAGAGAGAAAACCCCTTTTTCCATTTGGAGAAAAGTTAATGAAAAAAGAATTTCATTAGAGCAAATAACGGATTTAATAGGATTTAGAATTATTACTAAAAATAATACTGATTGTTATAAAATATTAGGAATTTTTCATACCAAGTGGAGTGCTGTTCCCGGTAGGTTTAAGGATTATATTTCCACACCAAAATCAAATAAATATCAATCAATACATACAACTATTATAGGTCCAAAAAAGCAAAGGGTTGAAATTCAAATTCGTACCCAGCAAATGAATGATTATGCTGAGAGAGGTATTGCTGCACATTGGCTTTATAAAAAAAATGAAGATGTTGATAGAAAAAATAGTTATGAATATTCATGGTTAAGCGATCTTCTTGAACTTTTAGAGTCTGGTGAAAATCCAGAGCATTATTATGAGTATACAAAATTACAGTTATACGCTGACCAAGTATTTTGTTTTACACCGAATGGTGCTGTAATTAGACTGCCTAAAAAAGCAACGCCAATTGATTTTGCTTATGCTGTTCATACTGATCTTGGAGATACGTGCACTGGGTGCAAAATAAACGGTAAACCTTCACCGCTTCAAACTCAATTAAGAAATGGTGATCTTGTTGAGATACTAAGCTCCACCAAGAAATCACCTTCATATCATTGGCTTTCTTATGCGAAGACAGGAAAAGCTAGAAGTTCAATTAGAAGATATTGGCATGATAAACTACCGGTTCAAAATGAAAGTCGCATTCATAAATCAAGTATATGGGTTTTGTTGAGTCATAAAGCTGGAACTCTTGGAGAAATATGTACATTAATAGGTAAACATAAATGCAATATTTTTAATGTTGAGCTGGTTGATAAAAAAGAAGATTTTTTAAGCTTTATTTTTGATATTGAAATTAAAAATTTAAAAGATTTTACAAATTTAATATCTGAATTAAAAGTTAGATCTATTAACTTTAAAATTATTAGACATAGAAAATCAGATTAATGTTAACAGAAGATCAAACTATAGAAATTTTAAAAAAAACTAATTCATTATTAGAAGGCCATTTTATTTTATCTTCGGGTTTAAGAAGTGAAAGATATCTCCAATGTGCACAGTTAATGATGCATGCCGATTTAGCCGAGAGAGTTTGCGAGTCACTTGCTGAAAAAATAAAAAGTGAAAAAGTTAATTTTGATCTTGTTGCATCACCCGCAATAGGAGGAATTCTTGTAGGATATCAAGTTTCAAAATTTTTAAATGTTCCAAATATATTCGTTGAAAGAGTTGATAATATTTTTAGTTTAAGAAGAGGTTTTGATTGCAGTAATAAAAAAATTCTTATTTTGGAAGATGTGATAACTACTGGGAAATCAAGTATGGAATGTGCAAAATGTCTTGAAAAATTAGGAGCAAATATTGTTGGTTATGCTTGTATAGTTGATCGCTCAGGTGGCAAATCCGAAATTAATAACATTATATCTCAAATTAGTTTTAATATTCCAACTTATTCCAAAGATAACTTACCAGATCATTTAAAAAATATTCAAGCCATAAAACCAGGTAGTAGAAAAATTTAGTACAATGAAAACCAAATTAGGTGTCAACATAGATCATGTTGCAACTTTAAGGAACGCAAGAGGAGAGGGTCATCCAGATTTAATAAGAGCCGCTAAAGAAGTAATTAAAAATGGCGCAGACTCTATTACTATTCATGTAAGAGAGGATCAAAGACATGTTAAAAAGAAAGATGCCGTTATTTTAAAAAAAAAAATAAGAAAGCCAATAAATTTAGAAATGGCACCAACTAATGAAATGGTTAATTTTGCGATAAAATTGAAACCTAAATATGTTTGTATTGTTCCAGAAAAAAGAAGAGAGATTACAACAGAGGGTGGATTGAATTTAAATCAAAAAGGCTTAAGAAATATTATTCAAAAGCTTAAAAATAATAAAATTGAAGTATCTTTATTCATCAACCCCAATCAAAAAGATGTACAATATTCATTTAAACTAGGATCAGATGCCGTTGAAGTCCATACGGGCTCTTTTGCTTTAGCCTTAAAAAATAAAAATATAAATAAGGTTAAAAAAGAATTTATTAAGATTAAGAAATGTCAAATTGAATGCCAAAAAACAAACATGAAATTTAATGTTGGTCATGGTTTGACATATGAGTCTGTTTCTTATTTAAAAAAATTAGAAAATGTTAATGAATATAATATAGGTCATTTTATTATAGGTGAAAGCCTGTTTGAAAGTTTATCAAAAGTTGTAAAAAAAATTAAAAAAATAATAAATAATAAATGACTATACTTGGTTTAGGAACTGATATTGTAAATATTAAAAGAATAGAAAAAATTATAATTAAAAATAAAAAAAATTTTATAAAAAAAATTTTACATAAAAAAGAAAAAAAAGAAAAAAAAATAACTGCTGAATTTCTATCTAAAAAATTTGCCGCAAAAGAAGCATTCTCAAAAGCTTTAGGTACCGGAATTGGAAAATTAATTAATTTTAATGAGATTATTATTACCAACAAACCAAGTGGAGCACCTACTATACAAATTGATAAAAAAGCAGAAAAACGAGTTCTTAAAAAATTAAATGCGAAGAAACCTAAATATTTTATATCTATCTCTGATGATTATCCTTTTGCTTTAGCCACAGTTATTATATCGAAATAGACAGTTCATGAAAAAAAAAATTATTGAAAACGTAAAAACTTTAATTATTGCACTTATTTTAGCGGTAATAATTAGATCACTTTTGATACAGCCTTTTTTTATACCTTCCTCTTCAATGGAAAACACTCTTTTGATTGGAGATCGTTTATTTGTTACAAAATATTCTTATGGTTATAGCAGGCATTCATTTCCTTTTAGTTTAAAGCTTTTATCAAAAAGAGTTTTGTATAATGAGCCTAACAGGGGAGATGTTATTGTTTTTAAAACACCAGCGGATAACAGAACTGATTATATAAAAAGATTAATTGGAAAACCAGGCGATGAAATACAATTTATTAAGGGAGATCTTTATTTAAATAAAAATAAAATTAAAAAAAATTTCATTAGAAAAGACACAGTTTTTTGCGGTCAGGAAAAAATAAATGTGAATATTTATAAAGAAAAAATTAATAAAAACAGTGAATATGAAATTGCTTATTTTGCGAAAGACTCAATGACAGACACCGATCCTTATATCATTCCCAAAAACCACTTTTTCTTTTTGGGTGATAATAGAGATTGTTCTAAAGATAGTAGATTTTTAATGAGTGTTGGTTATGTAAAAAAAGAAAATTTAGTTGGAAAAGCTAGGTTTTTATTTTTTTCAAATGATGGAAGTATAGGAAATCTTTTTACTTTTTGGAAATGGCATAAATCAATACGTTTCAATAGAATATTAAAAAAAATTATATAATGAAAAAAAATGATATTTCCCAAGTAGAAAAAATACTAGATGTTAAATTTAACAATAAATCTTTAATTGAGCAGGCATTCACTCATAAAAGCAAATCGGTAAATATAAATAATAATAATGAAAGACTTGAATTTTTGGGAGATAGAGTCTTGGGTCTTGTGATTGCCAGTTACTTAAATGATAATTATCCCAAAGATTCTGAGGGTGTGCTTGATAAAAAATTAGCCTCTCTGGTTAACAAAGACACATGCTCAAAAATTATTTCCTCAATGCAGATTGATCAATTTTTAAGTTTAAGCAAAGCTCAAAAGCAAAACAAAGCAGGAAATAAAAAAATTTTAGGAGATTTGTGTGAGTCAATTATTGGAGCGGTATTTATGGACAAAGGGTTTGAGCACGCCAAAAAATTCATTTTAAAAATTTGGAAAAATAATTTAAAAAATACATCTGAAGTTGTCATTGACCCTAAAACTAAACTGCAAGAATATTCATTAAAACTTTATAAAAAATTGCCAATTTATAAATATATTTCTAATTCTGGTCCTTCGCACAAGCCAAACTTTAAAGTTTCTGTTTCGATAGAGCAATCAAAAAGTTTTTCTGCATCAGGCACTTCCAAAAAAAATGCCGAAACAAATGCTGCAATAAAACTTATTGAACATCTGCGTATCAAATGAAGACATCATATATTGCATTATCTGGACCTACCAACTCTGGAAAATCAACATTACTAAATTGTTTTGCTAATAAAAAAGTTTCGATTGTTTCAAAAAAAATTCAAACGACTAATTTTAATATTGAATTTTCTATTAATTATAAAAACACCCAGATGATCTTTATTGATACACCTGGTTTTTATAAAGATAGCATAAATGATAACTATCTTAGAGAGGCAATGCATGGTTTAGAAAGAGCTGATATAGTAATCTTTATCTTAGATATAAATAATAAATTTAGACACCTTGATAAAATAAAAAACAATCTAGAAAAAATTAAAAATAAAATTTTAGTTTTTAACAAAATAGATAAAATTGATAACGAACTGATATTAGAAAAAATCAAAACTATAGATTTTATTAATAAATTTGATGAAATCTTTTATATCTCTGCGCTTAAAAAAAAAAATACTGATAAAATTCTAAATTATATTGAAAAAAAATCTTCCAATGAAACAGAAAAATTTTCTAAGCGCATCTCAAAAGAAAAATTTTTTTCAGAAATAACGAGAGAAGCCCTGCTGTATTATATTCATAAGGAAATTCCATATAAGTCATTAATTGTTACAGATAGCATAAAGAAAGGTAAATATTTTACAGTGAATCAAACTATAGTTGTAAAAACTGAAGCTCATAAAAAAATTGTACTAGGTAAAAATGGTCAAATGATTAAAAAAATAGGAATTTATTCTAGATTTCAACTTGAGAAAATTCTAAAAAAAAAAGTGAATTTATTTTTAAAAATAAAATTATCAAAGATTAAATAATGAGGTGGAGTGATATCGGATATTTACTTTCAATATCAGCTACTAAAGAAAATTCTTCTTTAGTTAAAATTTTTTCAAGAAATCACGGTTGCATTACAGGGATAGTATACGGAAGTTCATCTAAAAAAAAAAAACCAGAGCTTCAAATTGGAAATAAAGTTAAAATTAATTATAATTCTAAAAATGAAGATGCCCTAGGATATTTTTCTTTAGAATTAATAGAAAATATTTCAATTAAATATTTTAACGATTTTAATAAATTAAATTTATTAATTATTTCAATTGAAGTTATTTCTAAAATCATGCCAGAAAGACAGGAGTACTCTGATTGTTTTGATGATTATGAACAGTTCATCAAAACTTTAGATGGCGATAGTTTAAAATCATATTTGATCTGGGAGTTTAATTTTTTGAAAAATATTGGTTATGGAATTGATTTGAATGATGTCAATTTTAGCCCAATAATTAAAAATATTTTAAACGGTAAAAGTCCAGATTTTACTATTGAAGATTTAAAATTAATTTTTAATTTAAATAGTGAAATAATATCTAATAGATTAGTTGATGTAATTAATATATCTAATTTTAAAAATAGACCAAAGATTCTTAATTATCTAAATGAATAAAAATATTGTTAAAGACGAATTACAAAATCAATTTGCAAGGAAATATTTAGCATATGCGCTATCAACTATAACTCAGCGTGCTCTGCCTGATGTCAGAGATGGTTTGAAACCGGTTCACAGAAGATTGATATATGCAATGTATTTATTGCACTTAAGTCCAAAATCTCAATTTAAAAAATCTGCTAGAGTTGTGGGTGATGTTATAGGTAAATTTCATCCTCATGGAGACCAATCTGTATATGACGCATTAGTTAGATTGGCTCAAGATTTCTCAACACATTATCCATTAGTTGATGGGCAAGGCAACTTTGGAAATATAGATGGCGATAACGCTGCAGCCATGAGGTATACCGAAACCAAATTAACTAAAACGGCAGAGTATTTACTTATTGATATAGAAGAGGACACGGTTAATTTTAAAAAAACATATGATGGTGAGTTAGATGAACCAGAAATATTACCTTCTCAATTTCCAAATATATTAGCAAATGGTTCATCCGGTATTGCGGTTGGTATGGCAACATCAATCCCTCCTCACAATGCCCAAGAGGTATGTGAAGCTTTAATTTATTTGAATGACAATCCAAATTCTTCAGTCAAAGATTTATTAAAATTTATTAAAGGGCCAGATTTCCCAACTGGCGGTATATTAAACGAAGACAAAAAAGAAATATTTAAAGCTTACAATACTGGCAGAGGGTATTTTGAAATAAAATCTAAATATAAAGTTGAAGATCTAGGAAGGGGTTTGTACCAAGTTGTAGTAACAGAAATACCTTATTCGGTTAACAAATCTAAACTGATTGAAAAATTAGCGGATATTATAATTAATAAAAAAAATAAATTACTAGATCATGTTTCAGATGAGTCTGATGAAAAAATTAGAATTGTCCTTAGACCAAAAAATAGAAACGTTAACCCAGAAGACCTCATGAACTCTCTTTTTGAGCAATCTGATCTTAAGAATAAAATATTTTTAAACATGAACGTTTTAAATGAAAAAAGCGAACCAAAAGTTATGAATTTGAAAGAAATTTTGAAGTCATTACTTAAACATAGATATATTATTTTAAATAATAGAATTAACTTTCAATTAAACAAAATAAAAAAAAGACTTGAAATTTTAAAAGGGTTTTTAATTGTCTACAAAAACTTAAATCAAATAATAAAAATTATTAGAAATTCTAAAGATCCAAAAAAAGAATTGATAAAAAGATATAAACTTACTTTATTACAGGTTGAGTCTATTCTAGAAATGAGGCTTAGAAATTTAAAAAAAATTGAAGAACAGGATATTAAAAAAGAGTTTAAAAGTTTAGAGTTGGAGAAAAAAAGATTAACTAAAATTTTAAATTCAAAAGTTCTTCAACGAAAAGAAATCAATAATGAATATTCTGAAATTATTAATGAATTTGGAGACAATTCTTT
>Ga0255766_10002164_pt1 | contig 17577 bp, 17 predicted proteins | sample 071ome_23_FD_179966 | JGI IMG/M metagenome (GOLD analysis project Ga0255766, IMG submission 179966) | Coastal salt marsh microbial communities from the Groves Creek Marsh, Skidaway Island, Georgia - 071403BT metaG (version 2) | ecosystem: Environmental > Aquatic > Marine > Intertidal zone >... | reverse complement strand
GAATAATGTCACATTCTTTTACCTCATTCAAAATTTTTTTATCTATTTTTAAAGAAGAAATAAAACGAAAAACCTTATTTTTGTATTTATTATTTAGTGCCACTAGGTCAAACTCTGGATAATTATTTAAAAATTGCTTATCTGAATCGTTTGAATAGCTAAAAAAAATAAAATCTATATTGAAATTATCATGTAGTAATTTATAAATTTTTAATTCACGATCCAGTGTTCTTGACTTATACCAAGTTCCTAACGAATAATTGTATGTTAAAAATACTGCAACTTTCATAGACCTAATATTTAATTATAATGATTAATAATTCGATAATTTATTATGAAAAATATTACGTATGTATTCTCTGGAAGTAGAAAAGAACGCTTTTTAAAAAAAGACTACGAAGCTATTGAATTTTTTTATGGATTAGGCATATTTAATTCTAAAATTTATAACTTAGAAATTATTGAACCTAAAACATCAAATTTTTTTGGGAAAAATATTTTAAAGTTGATTGATACTTTTTTTAAAAAAATTATCAATTTACCTGTATATATGTATGAGTATTATTCCTTTAAAAATATAAAAATTTTGGCACGCACTGATAAATTAGTATTGGTGAATGAATCTACTTTTTGCTCACTCGCACCTATCTTATTTTTAATAAAGATTTTTACAAAAATTGATGTCTATGTCTTTGCAATGGGATTATATAGTAAAAAACTGAGGTTTCCAAAATTAAGAATATTTCATTTTATGTTTATTAGTCTATTTTCAAATATTGCTACGAATGTGTTTTTTTTAGGTGAGGGAGAATATAAAAATGCCTTAGAAATACATCCAAAGTTTAAAGACAAATATGTATTATTTCCATTTTCAGTTGATACAGTATTTTGGAGTTCAAAGAATATACCAATAAATGAAAGAAAAGAAGTATTGTTTGTTGGAAATGACGGCAATAGAGACCCTGAATTGCTTATCAAAATTATTGAATACTTTAAAAACATCCAATTTAATGTTGTCTCAAACTTAGAAGCTTTTTCAGGTTTAAAGTTAAAAAATCTTAAATTATATAAAGGATCTTTTGGGAGCAAAGACTTAAGAGATAGTCAATTAAGAGATCTGTATCAAAATGCGAGAATCATAATCTTACCTTTAAAAAATACTTATCAACCATCAGGCCAAAGCGTCACACTTCAAGCCATGTCTTGTGAAAGACCAGTTATTATCTCCAAAACTGAAGGTTTTTGGGACAATCAGAGGTTTATAAATAATAAGCATTTATGTTTTGTAGAAAATAATAGCTTTGAGGGTTGGATTAGTAAATTTAGCAAAATTTATAGTGATGATGCTTATTTAGTGAAATTAGAAAAAACAGGAAAAAATTTAATAGAAAGTGAGTTCACACTAAAAGAATTTGAAAAAAAACTTCTTAATTACATGGGTTTATAAAAATAAAAAATTTAAACAATATTATTATTATAATCCTATAAAAATAAGAACTATGAAATTAAAATTATCAAACAAAACGTTTTATAAAAACCACGCATCCAACATAAACAGGTACACAGTAAATGGCGATTACCACCATTTTGTTGGTGAAAGTAATAGCTATTTTCAAAATGACGAAAATACATCTTTGCTTTCAACAAGCCTAAATATAAAAAAACAACATAAATTAAGTTCAAGTGTTGAAACTATAATTTTTACAGATTATTTTGAATCATCAAAAAACATACATGAACTATTAAAAGAGACAAAAGCACTCCTCAAGCCACAAGGAAAATTAATAGTATCAGTTACCAATTTTAGATATTCTTTCTTTATCAAATTTTTAGAAAACATTGGATTTAAAAAAAAATCACCACAACTCTCTCAAATACATGAAAACCATATTAGAAATTTAGCACAAACAACTGGTCTGGAATTTGTTTCATCTTATACAAAACAAATAATTCCATTTCATGTATTCGGGATACTTTCATTTTCTAATTTTTTATTAGAAGCAATTTTCAGTAAATTTAACCTTGGATTAATTAGGTATATTGTATTTAAGAATAATGAAACATTATCAGACAATGTATATACAAAAACTGTTATTGTTCCAGCAAAAAATGAAGAGGGTAATATCCCAAAATTATTCCAAGAATTTGAGAAGCTAGATGTAGATGAAATAGTCTTTTCGGTTGGCAAGTCATCTGATAAAACAGAAGAAGTTATAAATGAATACATTGAGAATCATAAAAATTTGAATGTAATACTCCATAAACAATCGAAAAATGGTAAAGCGAATGCAATATGGGAAAGCTTTGAGCATGTCACTAGTGAAGTTATCGCAATATTAGATGCTGACATTAGCGTTGAGCCATTTGAACTAAAAAATTTCTTTGAAATTATTGATAACAATTATGCAGATTTTGTTAATGGTACAAGACTTATTTATCCTATGGAAAAAGAATCTATGAGAAAACTAAACTTAGTAGGCAATAGAGTTTTCCAAAGAATTGTATCGTTCATTACAAACACAAAACTATCTGACTCCCTTTGCGGCACCAAAGTATTCAAAAAAGAATTTATACAAAAAATATTTTGGTGGCAAAAACAGTATGAATTATTTGATCCGTTTTGTGACTTTGATTTACTTTTTACGGCTGCATATACAGGAGAAAAAATTGTTGAGTACCCAATACATTATAAATCTAGAACTTATGGAAAAACACAAATTTCAAGGTTTCGAGATGGTTTTAAATTAATAGTGTATTTAGTAAATTCTTATTTCATTTTTCATACGTCGAAGAAATATAGATCTTAAATCTATTTATATTTTTCAACCAATTGTTTTGTTATGATTATCTTTTTGTCTTTAACTATCCAGTAATAATAAAGTAAATAATCCTCTACATGTTCAGGCAATTCTTCATACAAATCTTTTTTGGTTTGAAAGTATAAATTTAAAATACCCTGTTCGTTTGTTAATGAAATAGGATAAGCGTTAGCAATATTTATTATTTCCTGTTTTGTGTTTTGATTAATAAATTCTGTACTGTAAAACATTAGACCAGTTTGAAAATATTTTGAATCTTCTAAATCATAATCTCTTTTTAGTTCAACAATTTCAGGTTGGCTAGTGTCAAATTGGGAAATTAGTTTTCTTGTATAGTCTGGATAACCATCAGCTTTAGCAAAAAATTTTCCTTTAGGCAATGTTTTTAGTAGCGGGTTTATATCAAAGTGTATTGTTAAGTTAATATCTAAATAAAGTATATAGTTCCAATTTTTCATACTCATGTCAAATAAATTAACTTTAAACCATTGAAAGTATTTACTTTTAAACCTATTAGGTTGCCCTTTTGTATTTAGATTTTTATAACGTTTTGATGTATCTTTATCAAATTTTATATTTGAGAAACGAACTACTTTGACTCTATTGTTACTTCTAATACTATTAATAAATAATGTAGGAGTAATTTTTGACGTTATTACAACAACTTCTCCTTTATAATTTCCGTTATTTAACAAGTTTTGATAAAAATTATAGAAGTACTTTCTTAAATATTTAAAATCCCCAACAACTGCAATAGCTAAATTTTTTTCTTCCATAATTGTCCTTTATTGATTCTATCAAATATAAAATAGAATTATCGTGCACCATTTTTTATACTGTTTTGATAAAAATTACATAAAGCAAGGGAGTGTTTCAATTTACTCACTACTTCAAAATATAAATCAAAAAGTAAACATTCATGTCATTTCAGACTTAAATCAAAAATCTATCAATCTTCCTAAAAAAATATCTAACCATCAAAATTTAGAAAAGATTTTCTATTATCAAATAAAAATGCCAGAATTATCTCTTTATAACTTAAAAGGAGCTCACGTTACAGAAGCTACCTTTTATAGAATATTTTTAGAAAAGCATCTATCATTTGATGACTATGTAACTTATTTAGATTGTGATGTAATTTGTATAAAAAATCCACTCCCATCTATTGATAAAGTTATTGGTGAATTAAAACTTTCTAACTATTTTATATCTTTCAACACAGAAATTAAAGATGGTGATGGGTACAGCTATTTTAAAGATCTCGAGATGAAAGGTAAAAGATACTTCAATGCCGGAGTAATGATTTTTAATCTAAAAGAATGGAATAATTTCAACATCATTGAAAAATCTTTAGAATTGATCCCAAAAATTAAAGATAAAGCACTATTTTGGGATCAAGATATATTAAATGTAATTATTGATGATAACTTTTTAGAACTTCCAGATTCACTTAATTCTAGAAATCGTGAAAATAATTTTTTAAATACAGAATTTCATCACTTTGCAGGAAAATATAAACCGTGGAGTATAAATGGAGCAAAACAGAAGTATGCAGAACTTTTTCATGATTATTATTATGATATCTTTGGAAAACGGTACTTAATTGTTGTACCTAATATTAAGAATGGCTTTAAACACTTGTCAGTTTTTGTTTCAAAATTAGACAAAAAAATTAATAAAAAAGATCTGACATTAATTTATTACACTATTGCTGGCTTAATTAAAAGAAGTTTTAAATGTTAGATGTTGGACAACTAAAAATAAACAAAGATAATATTTTGTCTTCATTAAATTTTATGAAGATTTCAGATCTAATATTTTCTGCAACATTATCGATGAGTGATTTAGAAAAATTTAAAATTGACAGCTATGAAGTATTAAAAAAAGAAAATAATTTGATAACTTTCATCAACACAAGTTTTGAAATTGAAGAAAATGATATTATTTTTTGCCAATCCGATTATTTAGAGTTATTTTTTAAATTATTTAAAAACGTAGATCATAAAAATATAAAATTAATATCTTCTCAGTCAGATAGAAAAATTAATAATAATTTGTACAAAAAAAAGCCCAATTGCGTTTCCATATGGTATTCAGCAAATGTCAATTGTACAAAAAGTAATTTAATACCTATTCCCTTGGGAATTGCACCTTACAGAAATACAAAGTCTGTTATATTTGAAGACTTAGAAAAAGTAAATCTTTCAAAAGATAAAAAAAATAAAATCTACACTAATTTTAACTTAAATACTAATTACTTCCATAGGGTCTCTGCATTTAAGCAAGCATATAAAAATAAAGATTGCGATTTTAAAAATTTTACAAATTATGACGACTACTTAAATAATTTAAGTCAATATAAGTTTTCTCTTGCACCATGGGGTAATGGCATTGATACCCACAGAGTTTGGGAATCGTTATATCTCGGTGTCATACCAATTACAAAAAATCACCTCCACTATAGAAGCTTAAGTAGTATTCCAATTCTGTTGATAAGTTCATATGAAAAACTTTCTCAAATAAACTTTTCAATTAATTTTGAGAATATTGATTATGAAAAACTCACAATTAAGTGGTGGAAAAACATCATAGATGAAAAAAAAGAAATGAAAAAAAATAAAAAAATTCAATTAATTATTGATAATGACGAACTTGATTATTTTAATAAATTAATAAGAAAAAAATATTTTTTTAATAACTTAATAAAAAAATTTATTACATTATTAAGAAGACTAGATAGTAAATTTAATATTTTTCGTAAGATTTAACTTCAGCAATCTCTGATGAAAATTCAAAATTAATCGCGTTCTTTATTTCAAATCTTTTGTCATTAGTAATGTAGACTGATCGTGCCAATTCAATAAATTCATTGTCAAATCTATTTTCTTTTTCAAGAAGCCGAATATCATCTTCAATTTTCCAAAGTTTTGTATTAATTTCTTTTAATTGAGCCATAAGCTCGTCAAGTTTATCATTTTTTTGCGAAATAGTAGTAAGAGTTGATTGAAGATGATTTAATTCATTTTCAATTTTTTTTAATTTAGATTCGTCAACTATCATCTCTTTTTTTATTTGTAAAATAGTAATTTTATCAACTAGCTCACCAATCGAAATTTTTATTTTTACATACATATTTTCCTAAATGATAACATCCCAATTCTTATATAGCTCAAGTTTTTCAGATGTTTGATTTTCTTGCTTTAATTTATGAAAATATAGCTTTGCATTAGTTTCAACCCTTTCAACTAAATGTAAAAAACTACTGTCGATACAGTGTATTTCTTTTGCTTCTAAAATTAATGCTCTGTAAAAAAACATATTTTGAAATATATCAGATTTTTTTTCAACAAATATTGCAGGTAAATCATTATTTAAATTTAGATCAACGCTTCCATATGAGCTTGTGTTATGAACAAGAATAAAATCTTTATCAACTCCATAAAAATCAAATAGGTGATGCTTCAAGTTTTTTTCTTTTTCTATGTTTACAGGCATGCAAAAATATTTAAAAGAGTGATTATAGGGCAAGCATAATTGTGTATAAAAAGATTTATTAAACTTTCCATAATTTTTTTCATAACCAACTCTTAAAATCTGTTTAGCGTTACCAGTTTTGTAAATCTCATTTTTATCCTCAATAGGAATCAAATTTACTAATTTATTTTCTGAATAGAGAAAAGATAACTGATTATAATTATTTTTTAAAACTGGAAGATTAACCTTTACTGATTTTTTTGTTAAGTAATTTACAATACCATTACAAATAATTGCATCTCCAAGACCTAGGTGATGATGTAATGTTATTTCATCGGAAGAGATTTCATTTATGCTATAAATTGTATTTCTAAAGTTAGAAAAAATAAATATTTTTATTAAATTTTTGAAGTTATGTAATTTGGTTTTTAAATTAAAAAATTTGTAATCTTTATCCATCTACTCAATACTAAGTTACTAGTTAAAAAATATACGAAAATAATTAAATTTTTTACATACATTTACATATTGCCTTAAAATTTAATTATGACTAACTTGTCGATTTTTACATCAATGACAAACCCAGAGGAACGCAATGATCCATGGAGAGAAGCACTTGATTGTTATCAATATTTTGCGGATGAAGTAGTAGTTGTTGGACAAGATTGGCCATACGAATTTTCTTGGGATTATATTGGTAAAACCTTTCAGGAAGGTTTTGATAAATCAAACTCAGACTGGGTTATGAGAATGGATATTGATTATTTTATTCACGAAAAATATTTGTCAAGAATCAGAGAAGCTCTTCTAAAATATGATAATTATCCAGCTATTTCTTTTCCACAATATCAAATTTTTACACCAGATAGATATCAAATAAAAACACGCTTATGTTTGTTATTTAATAAAAAAAAATTTAGGGATATTAAGCTCAATGGTGGTGCAGATTTAACACTAGCAACTTTAAACGGTACTCTACTTGATCCAAAAAAAGTACCTATGGTAAATGTTCCTATTTATCAATATGAATCTACTTTTAGAACAAAAGAGATTTTAATGGAAGATAGACTTAGGTTTGCTAAGGCTTGGTTTAATTATTTTGGTGAATATACAAGCAGAGGCGGAGGCACAGCTGAATTAGCATACCATGCTTGGTTTAAAGAAATAGAAAAAAGATATCCTAAGCATTGTTTTAAGTTAGATATAAACGAACATCCCAAATTTATTCAAGAGAAGTTAGAAAACTTGAGCTATGATCAATTCGGCCATAATGCATTTGGTTTAAAAGAAAGTACTAAATTCAGCAAGTTACATCTTCTAAAAGGTTTAAGGGAAAAATATATTAATGAATATATTTATAAAATTTTTAATTTGAAAAATTAACAACCTTATTTATCAAAATTATTTTTAACTTTTGATTCGAATATCTCCATTATTTTATTTGATAATAAAGTAGAGCCTAAGAGATTTAAATGATCATCATCAGAATAATAAACCAATGCATTATGAGCTCCAATGCAAGTACCAGATACTATTGATTGACAAAAAATGTCATCTGGATAAATTCTGAATGTGTTTTTTAAATTTAATGAATCTAAAAAATCAACAGATTCTAATTTACGAGCATCCCAAGTTTCTGACGGATACCCAATTGTTGCATCAATGGGGATGTCTTTATAAAATATCAACTCTGGAATATTCCAACCTTGAGCAGGAATAGGGTAAATTAATATAATCTCGTTGTTATTTTTTTCAAAAATTTTAAGTGTATTTTTTATTTCATTTTTTATATTTTTTATGACTTCTATTTGGTTATCTTCTTTAACAAATCCATTATCAAACCCTTCACCAGTAAAGTAATATGGAAACCTACCTCCATAAATAATTATTGAGTTTTTAATATTTTGACCAAAATAATTTTTTTCCTCAATATTTTTATTTGGACAAGCTTCTTCACTTGGATTTTTTCCAAATATAAACAAACAATTATTTCCCGTAACATGAACTAAGTTATATGTATCAAAATATGGATTTTGATACATAGCATTGCTCAGAGTTCTAAGTGACGAATCCCCAAGGATATAAATTGTTTGGCTATCTTCAGATCTATTAATAAAGCAAGAATTTTTTATGGACCTGTTGTTACATGAGATACCTTCTTGTGACAGAATATCTTCTTCTTTGATTTTCAACAAGAATAATTTATTCGGAGTGTTGAGTATCTCATATTCTTCAGGTATATCAAAAACTAGCAAACCAAAAAACACAATAATTAATATAAACATAAAAATCATAAATATAAAAAATCTTTGCCTTTTTAGCTTTTGTTCAACAAAATACCAATTTAGATAAGAAATTAAAAACAGAAATATAAACACTATAAATTTAAATAAAAAACTAACCTCTGATATTTTGTCATTCTGAATATTTAAGAATGCAATAATTGGCTGATGAAACAAATACAAGGAGTAAGATATTGTACCAATAGTTTGTATTGGAGAGTTTATAATAATTGGCTTGTTTGAGTTTTGAATTAAAAACAATGCAGCACCAATTAATATAATTGCCTTTGGAAGAATTAAGTTTATATCTCCATTTCCAAAATAGGTTATTGAAAAAAGAATTAAAAGTAGTCCTACATACTCTATATTTTTAAATTTTATTTTTTTAAAATATTTTTCATAGATCATAAATAGAACGCCAAATATAAACTCCCATATTCTTGCAAAGGTATTGTAAAAAATGTTTTCAGATGTTGAAATTATTGAGATTAATAAAGATATAAAAAAAACTAAAAATAAAGTAAATATCAGCTTTTTATTTTTTTTATATACAAATATAAAAATTATTGGTAATAATATATAAAACTGCTCCTCTACACTCAAACTCCAGGTGTGTAACATAGTTAGATATTTGTTACTAGGTGAGTTGTAGAAATCTAATTCTGAGAAATAAAAATTAGATAAATAAGTTAATGAATAAAATGTAGAATCTATTTGCACTTTTAGTTCTGATGGGCTTAAAAAGTTAAATGAAAAAATTGTAGTTAAAACTGATAATGAAATTATTGGCGGTGTTAGTCTTTGAAATCTATTTCTAAAAAATTTTCTTAAATACTGTTTCTGGTCTCTAAGTCCAATTAAAAGTTTGTTTGAAATTAAATAACCTGAGATAAAGAAAAATAAATCAACTCCAAGCCAGCCACCTTCAAAATATTCTAAATTTAGATGATAAAAAATAACAGAAATAACAGCAATTGCTCTTAAAAAATTAATATCTTTTCTATAGCTTATTTTTTTAATGACAAAATTACTAAGCATTAAATATGTTTATTTCTTGTATTCTCGACCATGCCCGTGTTTATTGTCATAATAAACCAAAGGTTTGTTTATAAACTCACAATCAGTAAATTGGAGAACAGCTCTCCACAGGTCATAGTCTGCACTATGCGGAAGGTTCCTAAAGCCACCAAGTTTTTCTAGGATATCTTTTTGAATTAAAACAGATGATGTAATTATTGGATTAAATGTTTCGATATATTGTTTATTGAATGATTTTGGATAATTTAATTTTTTAAATTTCGAAATAAAGTAGTTTCTGTACAAGTATTTTTTACTATCTTCATAATAATATTCATTCAGAAAACTTGGGTATTTATTATCCTTTTGGTAAAACCCTTCTCCAATAAGAGCATCAGTTGAACACATAAGTGATTTAGTTTTGTTTAGTAAATCAATTTGTCTTTTAAGTTTATTTTTAAACCATATATCATCATCGTCTAAAAATGCAATCCAAGACCCTTTAGCTTTTTCTATTCCAAAATTTCTTATACTTCCTGGGCCAAAACCGTGTATTTTCTTTTGATTTTCTTTAAGGTTAATTTGAGTTATATGGTTAATAAATTTATGGTCCAAGTACCCTTTTTGTGTTGAGCCATCATTAACAACAATGATCTCAATATTATTGTATTCTTGGTCTATCACACTTTGAATGGCCTCCAAAAGGTATTCAAGTCGGTTATAAGATGGAATTATTACTGATATTAAGGGGTCTTTCATACCACTCCATTATATTTAGAATTAGTAGACTGAAATAGCATATGAAATTTATTTTAATCTAGAAAAATTTTGTTTTTTTGGCATAAATTGGTTTTAATAACATAAGTTTTACCTTATCTTTCAAGCCATGATTTGAAGCCCTAACAGTTAAAATAGGATAATCATATTGAAGTTCTTTCTTATTTCTAAATTCTGTTTCATTCTCAAGCACTACGGAATCATAAATTTTTCCTAAGAGACTAAAAATACTTTGGTCATGTTTATTTTCTATAAATTGATTATCTTGATTATTTACATAAGAGTCAGTAATGAGATTTATATCGAAATCCAATACATTCTTGTACTCATTAAAGAACTCTAAACTTTCGTGACTTTTCTGAAAAAACATTACACCGGCTTGGAGCTGAGTGGAGTTTGCTATGCTTGTATCTAAACCAATATCAAAATATTTAAATAACTCATTACTAGTAAATTGTTTTTCTAGAAATTGTTTTTCTGTTTCGAATCTTAGAAAAGAATTTTTACTATCTAAAAGTAAATCAAAGTATTCTTTAAATCGCTTCTTAGCCTTAGGAAGAGTATTTATTGACGATCCAGCATCACAATAAAGAATAATGTCACCATTATCAATATTTTTTAATAATGAATTAATAATTTCATGTTTCCATATCCAGTATCCACCACCTCTTTTGTTTGAAAGTACATCGATATATTTATTTAGAAAATCTTTATCTAAGTCTTCAGGACCGAGTGAAATAACTTTATCAAAAAAACTACTTTCTTTTGCCAAATAAGATAAATGTTTTTTTGAATAATAAAAATTTTTATCCCCATAAGTTAAAAAATATATCTTCAATTTAACTACTTACCTCAATCCAACTTCGATTTTTTAAACTATTGAATTCTTTATTTCTATTCCAAATTGATGGATAGCAAACAATTGAATCGTTACTTTCAGACAAAAAGGCTGCGAGATATGAAAAAGTACTATTCGCTATAATAAAGTGCTTATAACTCCTCATCATTTGAAAAGCCTTGATAGGCTCATCAAAGTTATCATATATATTGTTACAATTAGAAAAAATATTTTGTTCCAGAACCCATTTTTTATCGTCAGTAAATACATCAAATTTAAAACTTTCTAATTTATTTTCAAGATATCCTATGGATTCTGTATAGTATTTTAAATTTAATTCAATACCTAATTTTAGGTAATCGTTTCTTCTAACATGTATTGCAACATCTGGTTTACTTGAAAATTTTTGTTTATCCACAAATAAATCCTTCAACAATCCCTCATGGTTGCTTAGGTATTTAATATCCTGCCAATATCCATCAAAATAATTTATTAATGCAAATTTGTTTTGCTTAAAATTTTTGTCAAAATCTCTTTCCTTATAAAATTTAAATATGTATTTATTAACAAACGGAAAAAATTTGTTTAATTTTTTACTATTTATAAATATGTTGAGTAGTTTTACTGCATTTAAAAAAAATGTATTTGTTTCTTTAAATTTATAATTCAGAAAAGAAAGTTGGAGTTCTCTTTTAGTATTATTCTCTTCAATTTTTTCAAAATTTTTGAAAAAATTAAAATTATAAAAAACTATAAATTCTTTATCAGAAAAAATTCTCGAAAAATTGTATTGGAACAACTGATTTCCCAAGCCTCCCTTAATTTCAATTATTGCTATTTTTTTCATATCAATTAAATATAAAATCTTCAGTATTTTTTGAAATAGAAGAATATTTGAATTGGAGAGATAATATTTTTGCATTCAAACAGATATTATTTTTATCTTCATCAGGTATATCAATAGCTTTTAATATAACTTCACATAAGTGATCAACATCATTTGATCTAAAAACAAGAGAATTTTTTTCATTTAGATATTCAATAAAACCAACAGAATCACTAACAATACATATTTTTTGCCTTGCCATTGACTCAATAAGGGTTAAAGGCCCAGCCTCAAATTCTGTTTTTGTAATTTTCGACGGAACCACTACAAAATCAGATTGATCAATATATTGAATTAAGTCATTCTGGTTAACAAAATCTATGAATTCAATATGATTATTTAAACCCAACAAATAAGATTGATTTTTTATATTGTTTAATTCAATACCAGATCCAATGATAAGAAGCTTTATTTTTCTATGTTCCAAGGAGATTATTCTGCTTACAGCGCTTATTAACAAATCAATTCCCTTATATTCGACTATCCTTCCAAAGTAAAGAATATTAATATTTTTAGATAATTTTTTTTCAGTTAGTTTTTTTTGAAAAAATATATTATCTACACCCATAGGAATAATTTTGTTTTCAGGAATATAGTTTTTTGGAATACTGCTTTTTAATAATTCTAAATTCTTTGTACTGACAGAGGTAAACCTATGTGAATTTTTAACTGTAAAATTTATAATAAAATTACCAACTGATCCCATTTTTTTTAATATTTTTACATCTGATCCATGAGATGTAAAAACAACTTTAATACCCATAACTTTACCGACCAATGCACTAACAAATGCTTGAGGAAAAACCCAATGACTGTAAATAAAGTCTGGCTTTTTTTGTAAGCATATTTTGACAAGATTTATTAGTTGAAAAAATATCATTAGGAATATGCTTAATATATTTAGTTTATTTTTTTGAATAGATGGATAAAGTCCATATTTAGAAAGATTGCAAAATTTTCGGGGAATAAGATAACTATATGGATATAGATAAATATTCTTTTCCATCTTTCGACTTTTAACTTTTTCTTTTTTTCTTGGGTATAAGATGTAAAAAGTAGAGGCCGTATTCATATTTCTAATCAAATTATTAATAAAGTTGGGTGAAGTATCCACACCATCTTGTTTAAAAGTAGAGGTATTAACAACAATTTTCATTATTTTTATTTTAGTAGGATAGAAACTCACACTTGTAATAAGTTCAACAAACTGAATTTAATTTTATGATTAAAGTTACTTCTTAATGATTAAGTTTTTATAAGTAATAATCTTACCCAATATAAAATATGTTATTGATTTAGTATTTAAAAAATTTACAATTTTCAATTTAAGAAAAACTATTAAATTTATTTTTTCTTTTTTTACGTATAATGCATCACCCCACGGAATTGTTTTTTTCCACCACTTTGTGACCACTCTTATAAAACCATATGATTTTAAAAATTTATCTATATCTTTTACTTCAGGACAACCTACATACAGTTCTTTTCTATTAATTTCTATTAGTAAAGCTTCGCATTGTTTTAAAAAACTATTTGCACCTTTAAGAACATTTAATTCGTACCCTTGGACATCAATACAAATCAAATTTACGTCTTTAATTTTATAAGAGTTCAAGGTTTTGACATCTATTACCTCATCTGAATCATACTCAAATTCAATGTAAGAGTGATATTTTAAATGATCTTTTGGTTTCAGCAAAGAAGAGCTCTGAGAATCATTGTTTTTATCTTTATACATATTCAACTGACCTTGCTTATCTCCAAGGGCAACATTATATATGGTGATATTGCTATCTTTTAAAAATTTAATTTTTAAAAACTCATAAAAAAATTTTTGAGGTTCAAAAAGATAAATCCTACCATTAGAAATTTTTTTAAAAAGCTCAACCTCCCCACCTTTATGAGCTCCTACCTGAATGATCCCATCGACTAAAATTTTATACTTTTCTAGTTGATTTTCAATATCAATAATCAATGTAATCTAAGCTTTCTTTTGACCTCTCTCTTAATTTTTTGTTTCAAAGGAGTATTATTTTCCCAATAAAAATTTGTACTTCTTAATGAATCGATATAAACATCGTTTAAATTTGTAGTTTTTTTATTATTAATTATTTGTTTAATTCGGTTCACAAAATTAAATTCATTTAGAACTTTCGATTTTGACTCTATAAGGTTATTGATATTTTTTTCATAGGTCTCTCCATTTAGTACACTCTCAATAGTTGAGATAGATTCACTTACATTGTTTATATCAATTGTTTTAAAAGAATTTTCATTGAAATACTCAGAGATGTTTGGTGCTCCATAATAAATGGGAAAGGACAATCCTAGATAAGAATCAAAAAGTTTTTCTGAAATTAAATTATTTTTTGAATCGTTTTCTAAAACAAGATGATATTTATATTGAAAAATTCCCTTGTGTTTAGAAGTCAATTCATTTACCCCACTTCCAAACCAGTCAATATTTTCTCCAAAATATTCTTTAACTATTTTTAAAAACTCAAATCGCAATGAGTGATTTTCTGTATTTATTTTGTTAGAGCAAATCACACTCAATCCTTTAGTTTTTTTTAATATTTCAAGGTTTGAAAAATAGTCATAGTCATAGTCACTTTTTTTATAAATACTAGATCCATGATTTGCATGAATCATCCATGGCAAGAATGGAAATGTGTTGTTTTGTAAATTATGATTACTTGGATAGCAACTATACGTATCACTAAATTGGTTTAAAAAAAGCTGTACATAATTCTGAAAAAAATAATCTTTTTTAAAAGAAGTTTCATTATTTAAATAAATTACATTATCTTTTGGAACTTTACAATATTCTATGTCTTTTTTTAAATCTTCAAAAACAAACCAAAAATCAGCTTTTTCTATATCTGTATTTATGTGAAAGTTAAATTGAGACCCTTCTCTTTCCTTTACTGGTATAAAGTTATTAAAGGAAATATTATCCTCATGACTTGGTAATGAAATTTTAACTTGATACATTTATTTAATTTTAATTAATAAAAATTATATTCGTCTCCTATTAACATTTTATAAATATGGACAATTGTAAATTACTTCTTATGGTTATTTCTTCAAATACTTATCCTGCAATGAGAAACTCAAAAGCACAGCAAAAAATTTATAAAAAAAAAGATAATGATTTCCAAGCTTTTTGGTATAGAGGAATTGAAAAAAATATGCAATTAACCAAAACTTTTGAGTTAAAAAATCAAGACCTTATTCTTGATTGCAGTGATGATTCAAGGCAAATGGGTCAAAAAACTATTCAAGCTTTTGAATGGGCTCTTAATAATTTTAATTTTGAGTACTTAATAAGGCCAACACCTAGTTCTTATGTGAACTTAGACTATATCGAAAAAATGATTGATGATGATTTTTTCAATAATGAAATAGTTTATGCTGGTACAGTTCATTCAATAAATGATAAAGACGGAACAGAGAAGTTTTTTATTAGTGGTTCTACATTAATATTGAATCGTAAATGTGTTGAATTAATTGTTGAAAACAAAACTCAATGGAATCATGACTATTGGGATGATGTAGCTTTGGCAGATTTACTTCAAAATTTGGATATAGAACCTATAGACTTACCCAGAACCGACATAAAAGGAAACCCATTTAAACAAAATATTAAAATTGACAATTATCAATTCCGTTGCAGAGCTGACAATCATTATTATTACCCAAGGGTCATAGAAGCGCATGTTCTTAAAGTTTTAGACGATATTGTATCTAAAAAAAATATATCTTTATTAAGAAAATATATATTAAATTTATATTTTGAAACAGCAAAAGTTTTTTACATTTATCAGTTTTCATGGAAAATGTATACTTTTTTGAGAAAAACCGCAAAAAAAATTATTCCTGACCTGATTTATAAAAAATTAAAAAATTTACTTCTTTCTCAGATAACAAAATTTAAACATAAAAGATTTAAATATTGATTTTAAACTTTGAAGAATGGATAATTTTTAATTTTTAACATTTTTTATGATATTCCATGAAGAGTCTATATTTTTAATGTTTACATTAGAATTTCTCATCCAAGGCACTGGACAAAAAACCATTGAATTATTTTTTGCTCCAACAGAAGCAGCTATAAGCGATAGCGATGAATTAGCTATTACAAAATGCTCATGAGAAATCATTTTATTTAAAGTGATTAAAGGACTTTCATTACCAGGACTATAAACCTTATTAATTTTGTGAGGTCCAAGATTTGACTTCTTATAGTTTATATCATCTGTGTAAACAAAAACTTTTAAATTATCGTGCTTAGATTTAAGTATATTTAAAGACTCTATATAGTAACTTTCTTGTAGTTCTTCATCCAATTTTATATAGTCATTTCTTCTCATATGAACCATGACAGAATCTTTTTTATAAGAGTCATTAATTTCAAGCAATTTTATTAAATACTCTTTATCAAAAAAATTTAAATCTTGATAATAACCTGTAAAGTGGTTTAAATAGGTAGTGTTTAGATTTGATAAATTACGAACTTCTCCAAAATTTTTTCCAAACAATTTAAAAAATTGCTTATATGTAGGACTGATTAAATCTAATTTTAAGTTTTTTAATTTAAGTTCAAAATTTCTACCGTAAGGATCATCTCCATCGTAATACCCAATATCGTGATAAACCCTAAACCCATTCTTTTTCAAATAATTTGCAAATAAGATAATAAAGAGTTGATTTCCTAATCCGCCCTTAATATTTACGAGTGCTTTTTTCTTCATAAAGCAAGTTTAGAGATTTAAGAAAACTGTTTCATCACCCGTTTTAAATTAAAATTTATTAAATTATGACCATTGTGTGGTGTATATCACAAAATCTTTTTAATATTAAAGCATGATAGTTCAGCTAGCTTCTGTTTTATTTTTTAGTTTTTTAGTTTTACATGGTAGAGGCTTCTTAATTTTCTTAGGAAAGGTATCCAACTTAAAATTTTTTAGATCTAATCTCTCTTTACTTCCTTTATATGGATTGTTATCAATAGTTTTATTATCAAATCAATTATTTTTGTTAAACTATTTTTTTTCAACAAAATCGGTTATTTTGTTTTTTCTTTTTTTTAATATTTTCTTTGTACTACAAAATATTTCATTAAGAATAAACAGTTTTAAGAATATATATTATTTAATCTTGCCTATTACTTTATCAGTAAGCACATTTGGACAAAACATCCACCCTGATGCTGATTGGTACGGAATACCATATCAATTTTTAATCCGAAATAGTAAAATTATTGTTGGTACCAATATTATTGACTGGCCAATGAGCCAGACAGGAATAATGGATTACCTGATGTCAATTTTTTGGTTAAATAACAATTTTGTACTCGTGCATTTTATTGTTGTATCTGTGTTTTCTTGTCTGTTTATTTTTCTTATAAATTCTTTATTGAACCCAAAAAATAAATTTTTCTATTTTTTTAGCTTCTACATTTTTATATTTTTCTTTTTTGTT
>Ga0255766_10002163_pt1 | contig 17585 bp, 12 predicted proteins | sample 071ome_23_FD_179966 | JGI IMG/M metagenome (GOLD analysis project Ga0255766, IMG submission 179966) | Coastal salt marsh microbial communities from the Groves Creek Marsh, Skidaway Island, Georgia - 071403BT metaG (version 2) | ecosystem: Environmental > Aquatic > Marine > Intertidal zone >... | reverse complement strand
TATGTGTTTAGAGCTCTTGGTCTTGAATATTTAGATAGAACAGATATTGTTCAAGTGCCACCAAAAGATAAGCAACAAGCAGAGTCAGTTGTTGTTGAAGAAAAACCTCAGCCAACAGCGCCTGTACAACAAGCAGAGTCAGTTGTTGTTGAAGAAAAACCCCAGCCAACAGCGTCTGCACAACAAGCAGAGTCAGTTGCTGTTGAACAAACTGAGAACTCTGTAGCCACTGTTCAAGAGGTATTAGGTGATATGATGGGTGACGCTCCAGCATGTCCGGATTGTGGACATATAACAATCAGAAATGGCTCTTGTTATAAGTGCTTAAATTGTGGTAATTCTTTAGGGTGTAGTTAAGTAAAAAATCTGTATTTAATAGTATTTACTAAATATAAAATGCCATCTTTAGATTTGATTTTTTTACCTTCAGAATAGCTTCTGCCTTCATACCTTATAGGTACTTCAAAAATGCTTCTATTGAATTTAAGAAACTTACTTAAGAGTTCGATTTCTATTGAAAATCCTTTTTCGTATATATTTATTAATTGAAAAAATTTATTAGGAAAAAGTTTATAACAAGTTGCTACATCAGAAACTTTATAAAAATTAACAAATGAAAAAAATAAAGACATCAATTTGTTAGCTATGTACGTTCTTTTATAAATATTTTTTCTACTACTACTTCCTATAAATCTAGAGCCCAAAATTAAAGAGTCTGTATATTTTTCTACTCTCTCCCACATGGAAGCTAGGTCTTCAGGAAAATATTCTAAATCTGCATCATGAATTGCTACATGAGAAGTTTTTACATATTTTTTTGCTGAGGTTATTGCATGACCTTTACCATTGTTCACTTTATTTGAAATTATTTCAATTCTTGCATCTTCTTTTTTTATTTGCTCAACAATTTCAAGAGATTTGTCTTGTGAACAATCATTCACACATATAATTTGCTGAACAATATCAATTTTTAACAATCTCCTTAATGAAAGCTCTATAGTTTTCTCTTCATTAAAAAAAGGAACAATTACTGCTAATGAATTTTTCATAAGTCTAAAATCATATTAATAGTCATGAAAATTTTTATATCAAATTTAAACGAGTCTTGGGTAATAGACCGAATGAGAGAAGAGTTTTCAAATTTTAATCCTGAAATTGTTACAGATGATATTAAAAATTGTGACATAATTTGGATCATCGCCCCTTGGATGTGGAAAAAAATACCTAAGAAATTTCTAAAATCAAAAATTGTTGTCTGTAGTATTCACCATCTTGAAGATGCAGATTTCTCTGGAAGACCTCTGGAAGACTTTTACAGGCGGGATAAATACGTAGATTTTTACCACACTATTTCAAATAAATCTAAAGAAGTGATTCAAAAATTGACTTCTAAAAAAATTGTATCTATACCATTTTGGATAAACGAACAAATTTTCTTTTCGATTGATGATAAGGGTAAATTGAGATCGAAATATAATTTACCAAAGAATGCATTAATTATTGGATCTTTTCAGCGTGATACCGAAGGAAAAGACCTTAAGAGCCCGAAACTAATTAAAGGACCAGATCAATTTTTTGAGATAGTTAAATATTTATCCAAAAAAAATAATAATTTACTTATTCTTTTAGCTGGTTATAGAAGACAGTATTTAATAAAAAAATTTGATGAGGAAAATATAAACTATAGATATATAGAAATGGTAGATTTTAAAGTTTTAAATGAGCTTTATAATTGTATAGATTTATATATTGTTTCTTCAAGAATCGAGGGTGGACCACAAGCAATCTTGGAATGTGGAATAACCAAGACACCGATTGTTTCTACAGATGTCGGTGTTGCATCTGAAATACTTTCAAGCGAGTCCATATTTAATATGGATGATTTTGAACAAGCAAAACCAAATATACAAGTTGCATATGATAACTCAGTCAAATATTCTCTAGAAAATGGTATGAAAAAATTCCAAAATATGTTCCAAAATATATTTAAATAATTTATTATTATAAAAAAAATTACTACTCTAGCATATACTAAAGGGCGCTTAGCTCAGTCCGGCAGAGCGCTTCCCTTACAAGGAAGAAGTCACAGGTTCAAATCCTGTAGCGCCCACAAAGGTATTTCTAAGAACCTATTTGTAAATCTTCTATTATTTTGAAAAATCATAATAAATATTTCTAATTAAGAAAAGATAATTTAATTATTTTTTAGTACTTAATTTTTTAAATCACGAAAATATGCATCCTGACATTGGATTCCAATTAAGCTGGCTTCGCATTCCTGAATATTGTTATACAAATCTATTGAATTGCTGTTTGTAAAGTAAGGAACGGTAATGTCTATTGTTACTATTAAGATAAGTAAAATTTGTACAATTTTATAACTTATATTTTGATCATAAATTACAAGAGCAACAAACGAACATACAATTAAAATTAAAATTAAATACTTTGAATTATCTATAAACAAACTTAACATCGCAGTCATGACAAAATAATCAAACTTACCAAAATCAATATTTGAAAATATTAAATAAAATAATGTTATTAATACAATAATTGAAAAATGTTGGCTATAGCGTATCCATTTATTTGAGTTAAAAACCCAAAACCAAACAAATGGAAGTAATATAGAAAAAATTAGTGGGTATGATATGTTTTTAAATTTTGCATCTATTTTTACTCTATTTTTAATTATTAATAAGCATTGCAATAAAGGGATTAGTGATATCCGATATATGTCGTAAGTACTCCAGTTTTGAACTTCAGTCTGTGTAAGAATGTAGGATATAGTATTTGAATATTTGCTATCTATCGAGTCTATTCCTGATCCAGGATGATTAATTATGAAATTATATTGGTCAATAAAATAATCGAATAAATTTCCGGAAGCATAGTTGAGTTGAATTAATAAAAACCACAATGACGTTGGAATTAAAAAGTATGAGATTTCATGTAAACTTTTTTTAATATCCCTATTAATTAGTATCTGTGTTGCATAAAACCCTATAAAGGGCAATACAGTAAGGAGCTTTCCGTAAAAAATTGAAATTGCAAACATTGCCATCGATAGTTTTTTATTTTTTTCATATAAAAAAATAGAATTTCCAAATATTATCATTGAAGCAATTTCTCCTATTGAGTATAAAGAGCCTAACCACCAAGGAATTAACACTATAAATACTCCATTAAACATTAATTTAAATGCGAGGTTCTGTTTTTGTTCATTGTTTAGAAGTAGAGAAAGAAAGAATTGTAATATTAATATCCAGTAAAAATTTGAGATCCTAGTAAAATAAAAATTGTTTGTTAAAATCCATGAAATGACGCCACCAATTGCTGATACTGGACCAGAAGTTAAATATACGTTATAAGAACCACCTAAAATTCCAGCATTAAAATCTAGGGCTTTAAAAAAATTTACATTTGAAGTCAAGGAAACATATTCATCTATGAATGGTGGAATACTCACTGCTTTAGCTTTTACATAGCTAAATAAGAAAAAATGTTGAGTTAGAAATAAAGATATGAGTGAAAAGATTTTTATCTTTTTATTTTCTAGGACATTTTGCTTGAAAGTTTTCAAAAATAAACTGTTAGCATTTATTAATTTTTTTATTTTAAAAATTACATTAAACCTAGTGGTAATAATTACTAAAATAACAGCTGCCAATACAAAAATAATAGGAGTCATTATGTCGAAAATTGTTACTTTAAAAGGCTCCCATCCACCTGAGACATAATGAGCACATTCTTCGAATGAATTTACAGTAACGACCCGACCAAAGAAATCAAATAAATTTAATGAATCATAATTTGGATCATTTAAAAATACAAAACTATTATCTTTAGTATTAACTGGTGAATAATTTTCTGGAATTGGCCCACAAATTAGTTCTAAAATTTCTTTTTTCACAGCTAAATATTAACAGCTATACGCGGTCAAGTAATTAGTACTGGATAAATATGTATGAATATCAAAAACAAAATATTAATTATTTTTAAAAAACTAGCAAACAAAACACAGTTTGCAATAATGAATTTATGACAATTCAAATAACTCTTTTCATTAAAAAATATTTAGCTTTTATAGTTATTGGTTTTTCAATATTTGCTTTGATTTACAATATCATTCATTACGACCCTCTTCAAGGGTATGATGCCGAAGCTCATTACAATTATTTTTATTTTATTTCTATGTACTTACCACAAAGTTTTAATTTACCTTCACTTGAAAGCACAAGAGAGTTTTTTAATCCTCCTCTGCCATATCTATTCCCAGCATTTTTTCAGGTAATTTGTAGAAATGTAATTACTTCGGCCGATTATATAAAAGACTGCAGTCTAGGTGTAGGAACAGCGACACAAATTTTTCAAACAATTCTTTATATCTTAACTTTTTTATTTTATTTAAAGTCCTTTAAATTACTAAAAAACAATAGCCGCATCATAAACGTTAACTTAATTTTGATGATTTCATTACTCTCTGTTAACTACAGGACTATTTCAATGATTAGAGGAGAACCCTACATACTTTTTTTTAATAGTATTTTGATTTATTTGCTTATTTTACTTATTAAAAAAGATTTTAAATATACAAAAAATGAAATTTTCTTATTTGGTCTATTAATCGGGCTTATGGCTTTGAGTAGACAGTGGGCTTTTTTATTAATGCCAGCTTATTTTATTATAATAAAATACATTAGTAGAAATTCTATTCAGCTTTATCTAAAGTTTATATCCTCAGCATTTATTTTTGGGTTTATTATTTCTTCCTGGTTTTATTTCACTCTCTTTTTTGAATATGGATCTTTTACAGCTTTTAACATGGAGCCAAAAAAATTTAATTTAATGAACCAGCCATTAAATTTTTATTTTCCATTTAATAGTGAAGCCTCTATGATTTTCTCTAAACCAATTAGACCCAATTTTTCTAATCAATTGATTCCTATTTTATATTCAGACCTTTGGGGTGATTATTGGGGTTATTTTGTATTTACAAGTAGAGATCTTGTTTTAGGTAAGAGTCAAGTAATAATTGGGGATTATTTAGCAAGAGTAAATATTGTTTCTTTGATACCTACATTTGTCATGATCATTGGTTTAAGTAATTATAGAAAATTAAAAGGTTCTAAGACTTTTCATGGATATATATTAATAAGTGCCTTGATAACATTTTTAGGGTACATGTGGTTTTTAGTAACATACCCTACACTACCAACAGGAGATACAATAAAATCAACTTATATTATTCAACTATTTCACTTAATAGCAATTATCTCCGCTAGCTATTTAGAAGATTTAGAGAAATCTAATTTAAAAAGATATATAGTTGTTATATCTTCTTTGGCTTTTTGTTATTTTTATAATTTTTCAGCATACTTATCTCATTTTCCTATAAAGTTTTAGACAATTTAAAAAACGAAATAAACTACTTTTATATTTAAGCTGTATATTTAATTTAATTCCTTGAGATAAGTGATAATATAGAAAATTTAAATTTATATTTAAAAATTATCAAAATATAAATAATAAAAATTAAATAACTAAAAACAGTTCCAATCACAATACCAACTAACTTAAAATCTGTTAAAACAAAATTTAAAAATATATTTAAAGAGGTAAGGATAATTAAACCCACAGTATGATGCCCGTGACTCCCTAGTTGTAGTAAAAGATTTTCTAAAGTTAAAAAGAATGACATTATTGAGAACCCTACTAATACAATCAAAAGTGGTTCAAATCCTTCTTCATATAAAGGGGTTAATATATTTATTTTTCTTGCTCCAAATATAACTACAATTAAAATTACAAAACTTGTTGTAATAGCAATTAAGTTAGCTGCTTTAAATGATGACAATAAGTGTTTCCTTATTTCTAAACTTTTCTCAATTATATTTTTTTTAGTTATATAGGGAGTTAAGTTATTTCTAATAACATAGATTAATCCAGTTAATCCTTCACCTATAACTGCAATTAGTGCGTAAATTCCTGAATAATATTCTCCAAATAAGACAGCAATACAATAAATATCAATCTTAAAACAAATTTCTGTAAGTATAGATGTTAGAAATGAGGTCTTCATGTAGTTTAGGTGATTGAAAAATGATTCAACCAAAGAAGACAGATAGTAATTTTTTAATCTGCCTAATAAAAGTAAAATATTAAAAATAATCAAAAATAGCTCTGTAAAGAAAAAAGTTAAATAAAAATCAGAAATAATTTCTTTATAGAAAAAATAAATACTAAATACTAAAATCAACGGCCTGAGCAAAAAACTTATATTGTAATTGACAAAATCTTTATAAGAATTAAAAAAAGTTTTTATTAAAAAATTTACAGCTTGCAAAAATGTTGTTGTTGATAAGAGTATTACAACCTCAATATATGGAATCTTTTCGAAAAATATAAATATATTGTCGATACTAAATATCACATAAATACTCATATAAACAAACAAGACAATAAAAAAGGCAGATATCAAGTGATTCAGATTAATTTTTGCTTTTTCTGCGTGTGAAACATTTTTCATCAGTGAATATGGTGTACTTAAACTTATAAGTTTTGAACCAAAAAAACAAATTGTTTGATATACAGAAAACTTGCCGAGAGTATTTAAATCGAAGAGAGAAAATATTTGAAGATATAATACTATTCCAAATAAGGAAGTTACGAAGTAAGTTGCAGTAGACAGTTTAACCGAATTATTAAAATTTAAAAATTTCATAGTTTGCTTTCTAACGTTTTATTCCTGAATGATATGTAATACAAAACTATAGCTGATGAAAATAGAACGTAAGCTAGGTAAATCAAATGAGGTGTATTTTGCACATTATATAATAACGTTTCAAAATCCTTATTTTCAACTGGTAAACCAAAACCTGCTAGTTGAGAAATTAGTAAATCTTTTCCTATAAATAAGAATATTAATTTTAAAAATAAACTAAAAAGTAACGAAGTAGCAAATACTATGATCCACGAATCTAATTTTGTAACAGCCTCAATTACACCATACAAATAATCTGGTTGAGCATACTTTGTAATTGTTCCAAAACTATTTAAAACCTCACCAATACTTAATTGAGTTTTATTTGTAGTTTCAAAAAGTAAAGTTGAAATAAATCCAAAAAATGAAAAAATATAAATATAATATTTTTCATAAAGTATTTTCTTTGAGGATAGTAAAACAATATAACTAAATGGTATTAGGCATAATAAATATCGAAATCCATAAGAGGACGCTGCTGTACCCCATAAAATTACGATCGAAAATTGATAGACAAAACATAAAAATATAAGAAGAGTAGAAATATTTTTTTTAAGTAAAAATAATTTTATTATTCCAAGAAATATTATTGGAGAGAACCAAAGTAGGCCAAATTCGGGTCCAAATAAAATTAACAAAAATGCCTTAAAAGAGTCGGTAATTATAGTGACTGGCTCAGAATATAAATTATATAAAAATTGGTCAACACGTGAAGAATCACTTGAATATATCATTAAAGGATTCAGTGTATAAATACCATAAATCAATTTATTAATTTGTAAAAACAGAAAAAGTGCAAGTGCAGAATTTAAAAAAAGCACACCTTTATATGTGCTAATTTTTTTACTCCCAAAAAATAAATATTTTAAGATAAATGGGACTAATAAGACATGGTAGTTTGTCCACCTAACTAACAGTGCAAGTAATATAGCGTAAGGCAAAACAATAATGTACGTTTTACTTTCTGTTTTGAAAAATTTTATAGCAAAATAGAAAACTAATGTAATACTAAAAACTTCAAATACATGTGGCATTAAATACCTTTCAAAAGCAAAATAAGTAAGTCCTGAACCTAGTAGAAGAAGTAAAATTTCTAAATGACTTTTTTTAAAATTTAATAAATTAGAAATTTTAATAAAAAAAATAAACGTAAGAAAAAGATAAAAAGTAGACGACAAAGATGTCATAGCTATTTCAAAATTATTTAAAGAATTATTATTTATTTTTTCAAAGTTGCTTAAAAATTTTCCAAAAATATAAAAAGGTAGAGTAAGAAAGCTAGTTCCAATAAACCCTATCGGTGTTGGCTTATCATTAATGATATTTCTAGCATCTTTATAGTCACCAAATTGATTAATATAGTCAAAATCTTTATCTTCGACAATTGTTTTTATGTGTGCATAATAATCAAACTCGTCGGAACAGCATGTCCAGTCTGACTTATACCTATAATCTATTTTTAAAAAAAATAAAATTAATATTAAGAATGAGAAAAAAAGTAAGTATTTATTTTTTTTGGTCATAATTTTTAATTATAAATAATTATAAAGAACTTACTTAAAATTAACTCTCTAATGAATAAATTGATTTCTATCGTAAAAATTAATATTAAATTAACCATTAAAATGTTAAATTTTATTAATTTTTTGATAATTTAAAACCAGTGTAGAAAAAAATAAGAAAGCAGAAATCAGTACAAAACTGTTAATTTTTAGAACTTCTGGATAATTCCAATGATTTAAAAATAAAAAATACAAAGAATATGCCAAAAAAAATATTTTTTTTGAATTTTTGTTATCAATTAACACATAGCTGACAATTAGGGAGAAGATGATTAAATTTCCTAACCCATAATATGAAAATCTGATAGGTGGATACCAACCAATAAATAACAAAAATGAGTTTATTAGCAATGCAAAAGAAATAGAATATATAAGAAATTTTTTATATTTTAAAAATAATAATTTAAAGTTTGTCAGAAAATTTACTAACAAAAAAATAACAGGTATAAGTAAATATTTTAAGAGATTAATTAAATCATTTTTGTAACATACTAAAGCCTGCCTTGGAGATTGGCAGAAATAACCTCCTATAATTGTCTCTTTACCTTGAAAAAAATCGATTAACCAAACAAATTGTCTATATCCTTGAGCTTGATGGTCTGCAAAACCAGTATAAAAAAATAAGACACTGTAATGTAAAAATATTGGAATAATAAATAGTAATAAATTTTTTACAAACCTTAGATTCAGTCTTTTGGTGAACAAAGCAAAAATAAAAGCAAATAGAATAATTAGTGCAGCAGATCTATGAATTAAGAACAATAGTCCTATTAGAAAAAAGTAAGTTTTTTGGTTTAATTTGTCAAAGTTAACAACTAAATAAATACCAATTAAAAATATTAAAAAAGTAAATGTCATAGATGTAGATTCATAAATATGCCATTTAAACAAAGGTGAAACAGAAACCATCCATGGCAAAGAGAAATACATATTGTTAAAATCAATTTTTACCGATTCAAAAATTTTATATATATACATACAAACAAGTGAAGTTAAAAATAGCTGTCCTAGAAAAAAACTTGCTTTAATCAACACTACCGAAGTTAATGAGAAAGGACTTAAAATAACTTTTAGAAATATATAAAAAAATGAAATATAAAAAATAAAAAGTGGTCTGTCAAAATATACGTAATCAACTTGATCGTAAAAATTTTGTATATTTAATACACCTTGTAAATAAGCATTTAAATCACAACTTTCAGGATATATATAATCAATATTTCTAGAAAATAGATTTAAATTATATGACTTTATATCAGTACAAAGATAGTAATTTACATTTTCTCTAAATACATAAAATTGCAATAAGTAAATTAATAGATTACTTATTAAAGTGTAGAAAGTAAAAGTTTTAAAATTTGGTTTTTTTAACATTGTTATTAACTATTTTATTGATATAGGATTTTATAAATTTAGTGTCAAAAAAAAGTATTGAAATCATAAATAAAAAATATAAATATGCAACCGTTGGTTTTTTATTATCATTATCTAAATTTTGAGCTTCGATCATCCAAAAAATCCTACATTCTTCTTCAATGGATTTAATTTCTATAAGTATATTTTTATTATTAAAACAAATTTCTTTTTTTTGGTTTTTATAATCATCGAAGTTTTGATTGAGTAAAAAGTTAGCAGTTGAATTATCGTCACAATCCGATTTATAATTTTCTATATTGCCAGAGGGATGTATTTCTTTTAAATAATCGTTATCAAAAATTATAAAATTATTAACTTTGCAAAAAATACTGTACTCATTTGCAATAATCATGTCTACTGATATCTCTTGATTATTTGATTTAGGATGGCCAGAGATAAACAATATTGAAATACAAAAAATAGTTGTAATTAAAAAATTTGTTACATATTTATATCTTTTAAACACCTCACAGACTAAAACTGACAATGCAGTGACTAAAAGAAAAGAATAATAAAAGGCTTTAAATGTATCTCCTTTAAACGGATTGAAATTGTTTGAGGGAATTCCTAAAGAGTTTAAATAAAGAATAAATATTCCAACAAATGGAGCAAGAAAATATTTTCTTTTATTCTTTTTTAGTAAAGAAAATAAAATTAAAAGAAAATAAAATAAAATAGCAATCAAGGAAGAAACAATTTTCCTTGCATAATCTAAATTATCAACAAGAATGTGTGAAAAAGGACCATTATATTTAATTTCTCTATTGGTGCTCATCAGGGAATCTAAATCGTTAATAAATAAATGTTTTCTATTTTTAGAAAAATTATTTTCTGTGCTGTTAAAGAGTTGATCAAAGTGATCACCAAAAGTATCTAAGATTGTTAAATTAATTAGAGATTTTGAATGAATGCAATAAGAAGCTTCATTCAATGTATATTCGCAAAAAGGATTTCTTAAAACTTCCACAAAATCAACGTTAAATAATATCTTAGGGTCGGCTTTAAAATCATACTCTTCGTCATATGCTCTCTCAAAGGGCAATAGTTGTGTGATGTTAAAGTTTTCTATTTGAATTAAAGATACTAGAAGCAGAAAAACTAAAATTATTGAAAAAATTTGCTTAAATTTTAATAATTTAAAAACTTTACTATAAAAAATTAATAAATACAGAAGCATCATTGCCGCAAGGGACGCTTTAGTGTTAATTATTATTACAAATGCAGGCAAAGATATGTATATATATTTAACATTTTTATTTTCAATAAATAGTTCAACAAAATATAGGCACCAAGGAAAAAATGAAAAAGCTAAAATTTCTGGCTTCATTACGGCTCTCATATAAAGACTTTGTGGAAAAAAATTTAATAAAATTAAACACAAAATAATATTTTTTTTATCATAACTATTAATTTCAAGGAGTTTATACAGTCCCCACAATCCAATTAAAAAAAGCACTAAATTTAGTTCCTGTATTGAAACATTAATAATCAAATCAATATTTCCAATATTAATCAAATCTATTTGCCTTGCAATAAACAGCGAGACTAGATAATAATAAAGAGAGCCTTGACCATAATCTAGAATTACATTATTACCTAAAAAATAATTCAAGTAATCGTAATACTTTGAAAAATCAACATTTCTAGTTGAATTATAAAAAAAATTAATCCAATTGTGTGTACTGTATATTGCAAAGATAAGTAAAGAGGTTAAAAGTTTATTTTTATTTTTTAACATTTTTTGAAATATTGAACATTATTAATGAGTTAATAAAATAAAATAATAATTTTATTCCATCTGAAAACCTTGATATTTGTGTAGTTCCATAAACTCTTGCCCTGTAGTGAACTGGGTATTCCAAAATTTTATGTCCACTGTATGCGGCGCTAAAAATAAAATCAAAATCCCCAAATGGATCTTTGATAAAAAGGCTGCTTTTCCATTCAGACATTTGATTAATCAAGTCTTTTTTAAATACTTTTGTACCGCAAAGAGAATCCGTAAGCTTGGTAGATATAACGATAGATATTATGTACTGAAAAAATAGATTGCCTATACTGTTTAGCTTTCTCATTGCGCCTTCTTCCATTTTGTAAACAAATCTGGTTCCGTTTACAAAATCTGCTCTGCCATTTTCGATAATTTCAAAAAACTCATTTAGCGTCTCAGGGTCAACACTTAAATCTGAATCCAATATTGTAATAATTTCAAAATTTGAAACTTCAATAGCTTCGAGAACACCTGGACCTTTGCCTTTTGATTTTTGTTCTATTATTTTTATTGGTAAATTTTTGTATTTTTGCTGAATTTCAAAAGCTGTTTCAATTGTATTGTCTGAAGATTTTGCACATACAAGTAAAATTTCATAATCTGATTCAAATAAAGGTATTCTATTAATAATTGGTTCTAAATTTAATTCCTCATTCTTTGCTGGCACTATAATTGTTTTACTGTATACCTTTTGCTCTTTATTGGTTTTAGACAACAACAAATAGTTATTTATACCAATATTAAATTTAAAAAAAATAATCTCTAATATAGTATTTAATAAATTTCCAATACCAAATAATCTGAATGGAAATATCTGACGAGTAAAGCTTTTAACCATTTCAAAGCCTGATGATTCAGAAATAGAGTATATTTTTTTTAAATGGATATACGATCTGGGTCTTGAAATTTTTTTAATTTTAAAAAATTCAAAAAATAAAAGGAAAAAATTCCATTTTGTATTTATTGAATTGATTAATATTTTTCCATTATTAGTAAGCAATTTATTTAATGAATTTAACAACCCATATATATCATCAGTTACTTCGAAAATATCTGTGATAATAATTAAATCAAATTTTTGGTCTTCAATAGTTTGAATTTGTTTGCTTAAGTTAGAGTTAAGATCAATCAAAAATAAATTTTCTTTGGAATTGGTAAAATTTTTAAATGAATTTTCCTTATTGATAATGTGAATCCAATTTGAATTCTTTGATAAAAATCTCTGTATTTCGTTTTCGTGTCTCAAATAATAATATCTTGAACTTAACTTCAACATGATTGTAATTATATGTCTTTAAATTAAAAAAAGGTTTATATATTTTTAAATAAAAAAAGTTTTAGAGCTACTTACAAAATAATAATTAAAATAGAGCTGTGAAAATAAATAATGCTGCTTCGGCGAGATTTTTTAGCTACTCGGTTGGGCTTTTAATTCAAATATCAATTATTTTTTTATTAACAACTAAGTTAGAAATTTATCAATTTGGCTTATGGGGAATTTCCATGTCCTTTGTATTTATTTTTTCAACAGTTTCACAAATGGCGTATTTTCAAAATATTGAAAAATATTTTCCAAATTATACAGAAGAAAAAAGACAGTACTTTTTTGTTAAATATGTAAAAACTATCTTTGCAAGTAATCCGATAATTTTATTATTTTTGTTCATCATTAAATATTTTGGGTATTTTGAAAAATTTAATATAAAAAATATTAGTTACCTATTAATTATGCTTGCTTTGCTATCTACAATTGAAAGCTGTTTAGTAATTTCGGATGGGTATTTCGTAGCAACTCAAAAAAGTAAAATATTTGATACATATGAACTTTATTTTTACAAAATACCTAGATTGTTTGTTTTTTACTTATTACTAAATTATGGATATAGTGTTTTCTATTTATTATTTTTTACTATTATTTTACGTTTTGTATTTTTAGTAATCATTTTTAAAAATAAGTTCATAAATATTAAAACATTTTTAAATCTTTCAATAAATAATTCAATTTTTAAGGAAAATTTTCACAATATTAGATATAACTCTTTTGCTTTTGGCAATAGCTTTTTATACGTTTCTTTTATAAATATTCTTTTTTTAATAACTAGTAACTTGTTGCTTAATATTGATATTGCACACTACTCCCTCATGGTGATTATTCTGAACAATCTTAGACCAATAATGAGCACTATACCTAGCTTGTTACCTCCAATAGTTTCTAGCTCTATTCAAAACAAGATAGATTTGAAATTACAAATGAAAAATATTGAAATCATTAACCAAATTCTTATTTCTATATTTTTACTTATAGTGCTTGCAATGGTACAGTTCAATGACCTATTCTCGATTTTTTTCATGGAATACTTTGATGGAATTTATAAATTAATTTTTTTATCTGTATTTGCTTCAACTTTAAATTCAATATATTTTACAAAATATATTGAACAACTTTTCAGCCAGAAAGAGCTTAATATTTTTAAATTTAATTGCTTAAACTATATTTTTTGTATTTTAATTTTTTATGTAATTTATCAATATTTCTACTTAATAAATTTTATTTATATATATATAATCTATGAACTTTTGTTTTTCTTGTTTGTAAATTATTTAAGCAACCAAAAAAATAAGTTACTGCCTAAATTTACAGAGTTTTCGTTTACGTATCTTTTAACTTTGGCAGTAGTTTCATCATATATTTTTGACTCTTTTAGTTTTTATTTTTATTTAATCATTCCTTTTGGTTTTATGATTGATTATAAATTTTTTAACAAAAAATTAGAAATATAAAATAAACATTTAATTTGAGTTGATAATGTTTTTAAAATTTTTGATATATGCATCTTCATTTATGATTGTATTAATAAAGTTTTGATTACTTTTTCCAACTTCAATTAAATTGATTTGTGCTAATTTATTAAGAATTGATACTGTGCTTATTTCATTTTTTAAATCAAAAGTTAATTCATAGTTTTTTGGAAAGAATTCACTTATACCTTTATTGATTGGAAAGACGGAAGGTATGCCGATAACAGATGCTTCACACAATAAAGTAGGTTGTCCTTCATAGAGATTAGTGGCAGTGACAACAGCTGTTGAATTGCCTATTGTTTTTAATGTTTTTTCATTACTCAGTTGTCCAAGAAATTTTATATTTGTAGAAGAGAATCTTTCTCTCAAATTTTTTAATTCAGGACCATCTCCAATAATCTTAAATTCGAAATATTTATTTAAATCAGACTTTTGGAATGCATTTATTAATTGTTCTACTCCCTTTTCTCTTGATATTCTTCCTGCATAAACTATATATTTCTGATTTGAAGTGGAAGATTGAAAATCCAGTATTTGATTATCTAAAATATTTCTGTGAACAAATACTTTTTCTTCTGAAATTCCACTGTTTATTAAGTAGTTCTTTTGAAAATTAGTAAGGGTTAAAATTTTTAATTTTGTATTTTTAAGAATTTTAAAAAACTTAATTCCATAAATTATAACCAATAAAGACTGTATGTAAGAATTTGGAAAATACTTGTTAAAAATTCCCATATCTGTTCTATTAAACCCACACCCTTTACAAAAATCATTTTTATTGAAATGTTTTTTTGCAAAAATATGTTTTGTACAATTAAATCTGTAATTATGAATTTTCAAAATAATTGGGTGTCCAGTTTTATGAATTTCTGAAAATATTCCGGGAGAAACTTTAAACCATGTATTGTGAATATAGATTACATCAGGGTTAAAAGACTTTACTTCTTTTTTAATCTTTTTTATACTTTCATAATTTTTATTAGATAAAAAGAAAATAGATTGGAGAAAGTAATTGGTTATTTTGTTGTCAAAATATAAAACTTTTACATTGAAATGTTTTTTAAGAACATTTACCTCATTAGTTACGGCAATATCTTCTCCGCCAGTAAGCCTATATTTATTATGAATTACTAGTATTTTTTCCAATTTAACACCTACTTAAGGATACTATTTAAAGAATTTGAAAAATAATATTAATTTTATATGTATAGTTTTTATCAAACTTTATCTATAAACCTTTTATCATCTCTAATTGAAATTCTAAAATAGTTACTTACTTCTTCAAAAGAAGTAGGGTCATGAGTTGAGTTGACAATAGTAATGTTTTTTTTCTTTAAAATTTCAAAAACTTTTTTCTTTGAATTTGTATCTAGATTTGATGTAGCTTCATCTAAAAACAAAACATCCGGATTTAATAAGATAGCTCTGATAAAAGCTATCTTCTGCATTTGACCAGAAGACAAATTTTTATTATTTATTGTGAGTTGTAAAGTTTCAGCTTTAACTTCATTAAATAGATCAAAATCTCGACAAATTTTAATTATCTCTTCATCAAGTATTTCATTCTTATTTCCATATGTTAAGTTGTATTTTAGAGTTTCACTAAATATAAGCGGGACTGGTCCAATGTAGCCAAAAGTTTCTTCGTATGAATATATTTTTCCACTTTCAGGATATAATATTCCTGCGAGCAGTCCTAAAAGTGTACTTTTCCCTGAACCATTGGGTCCGACAATTATATTGTGCGTATTTTTCTCGATTTCAATATCTATATTTTTAAAAATATATTCATCATTATTAAAATATTTAAAATTAATGTTTTCTGCAGATATAGAGTTCTTTGAATCTTTTACTTCAAATATAAAATTATCCTTATTTGATATCATTTTATTCTTATCTATTTTGTGAAATTGTTCTATGTGTACATGAGAATTTACTAATCTATTTACTGCTGTAGCTGAATTGCCAAGAGACTGAAAAAGCCTAAGGGTAACTCCTATGAAGTCAAGGGTTATTGTTTTAGCTAAATTAAACATTGTTAATAAGATTGCAAAAACGAATAAGGTCACAAAGCTGGGTAGAAAAGAGCTAAAAGAACCATAGATAAAATTGTTTATTTGATTTCGATTATAATTTTCTAAAGTTTGTGCAAAATTACTAAGTTCTTCTTTTGCTTTATTTAAAATTTTGATTACATACATGTTTTCAATAATTTTTTGAATTTCATTATTAGATTTTTGATCCATTAAGTAGGATTGATGCATAAATTTTCTTGCTTTTAAAATCAAATATCTTGATGGAAGAAATAATACCAAAACACCGATACCGAATGTAATAACTGTTCTTTGGTCTGAATATATTAAAAATAATAAATAAGCAAGAGTTTGAATAAAGAAATTTAAAAAACTTGCTAGTGCAGAATAAAAATAGCCTATATGTCCAGTAAGAGTATTGATGAAAAAGTAAGCGTCCGCAATTGAATAATTACTTTTATCAAAAACTTCAGACAATAAATAAGTTTTCAAGTTTTTTTGAACTCTTAATTCAAGGATTTTTAAAATATAGTTCTGAAAATATACAAAAATAAATCTCATAACTATTAGTAGCGGAAGAAAAAATTTAATTGAGAATAATATTTCTAGAAAGTCTTCAAATCTGTCACCATAAGTTGTTCCATCAGTAAAAAATCTTGTGAATAAAACAATTATTCCTATATCTGCTGCCGCTGTTAAATTTGACAATAAAACCGAAGTCAGTATCAAAAGTTTTTTATTATTTGTAGCTGTTTTTTTTGAAACATATAAAATATCGTTTACAAATATTTTTAACTTTCCCACAACAACATCCTAATAATAAAATTTTTTTTCACATATAACATTGTTAATAATGTTTGTTTCAACGACATGATTTGTACGGTAGAATTTCTTTGTGAAAATAAATATAAAATATCTATTTATACCAATTAAAAGAGCTTATTTTTTGTTTTCAAATATTATCAAATATTTTTTCAAAGGAATAAATTGGTTTTTATCTTCAAAAGAACATACAAATTTTTCTTTTAAACTCAACAGCTTACAAACTCAAGCAATTAGCTATGTATCCTCTACATTTTATAAAATTGATTATTACGAAATTATTAAAGATTTCAACTACATTCAAAATTTAAAGATAAAGGATGAGTTCAAAAGTTTTTCAAAAACTATTGACTTAGATTTTTCACCAAAATGGGATTATCGCATAATTCCATATATTCTTGTTAAAAACAAAAAGA
>Ga0255766_10002155_pt1 | contig 17616 bp, 21 predicted proteins | sample 071ome_23_FD_179966 | JGI IMG/M metagenome (GOLD analysis project Ga0255766, IMG submission 179966) | Coastal salt marsh microbial communities from the Groves Creek Marsh, Skidaway Island, Georgia - 071403BT metaG (version 2) | ecosystem: Environmental > Aquatic > Marine > Intertidal zone >... | reverse complement strand
CAAAGTAATTGTATGTCCAAACTACACCATTGGCTTGCAAGATGTTAACCGATTAAAAACACTTCTTTCAATTTGGAATAAGAAGATAAAGCTCAGCACTGCAATTCCGATGATTGGTTTGTGGTCAGATAATCCAAGTTTTTCCGTAATGAAAGACACAAAGTTTATCGACACACAAGAAAAATGGATGAGAAAAGATCGAAAAATTGATTGGTTTTTAGATGTTGAAGCAGACAAAATCGGCTATCCAATGTTATCGGATGAAGAAAAGGATGAGATAAAGTCTTTCTTGGTTGAGATTCAAAATGAAGACATTGGACTGTATAAGGTTGCTGCACAAGTTGATTCAATGCCAAAGGTTGCAAACACCCAAAAGCATTTGGCTTTTTTACCAGAAGAATTATCAATAATTGAAAGAGTAATCTGACAATATTTGGGCTATTATAGTTCTATAACAAATGGTTATGGGGCTTTATATGTATTTCAAAGATGGCAAAGAATATATCCTTCCTTTTGAGAAAGGATTTTTAGAAAAACAACAATCCAACCAACTGACCAAACGTGGTGATGATGGTCGCTTGTATGTTGGTGCTTTTGCTGTAGGATTTGTCATTGTATCAAAGCTTGTAGAAAACCCTAGATTGCCAATCCAAATAGCTACAAGAGGTAAAGCACTTGCTACATCTGGGATAGAGGGTGCAAGGCGAGCTAGAAAATACATGAATGAAGGATTTGAAAAGAATGTCGAACGAATGCTCGATGCTAGTGCCGATGCATTAGGTGACTATGACTTTATGTCTCCTGTGGAATCAACGAGAAAAAAGATTGCTCAAGTCACCGAATTAGCCACCAAAAAATGGCTCGAAGCAAAAGCTGTAAAGTTTAGAAAGATAAAAATCATCATTCGTTCTAACAATAAGTCTGAAATTGGTATCTTTGCAAACAAGGTATACTCAAAGTTCAAAGGATTTGGTATTGAATTCAGGAAATACAGCCCAATAAACAATGCGTTCTTCTTTACCAGCTCTGTTCCAGAAGAAATATCTATGCAGCAATACAACTCATTTCCAAATGATGAGAACAAGATAGAAGCGATGTTTAGCGATAAGAAAGTATATCTACAAACAGCTATGAGACCACAAGATGGACCTTTCTATCAAGTCGAAGGTGAATTTGACTTGCACTATGTTGATATTCCTTCATTGGCAACTGTTCTTTACGATATCTTCAAATTGGCAAATGTATACAATCAAGAATACTGGGTAAAATACAACAAAAAGAATACTGGCGTTCAAATCTCTTTAGAGGTGATCGATGAGGGGAGGGAGTAATGAATAAATCTGTAATAGGTACGATTGTTGGAGCTACTCTTTTGGGCTTGGCAAAGAAAGGATCTGCAGTTCGAAAGTTTAATTTGATCGACACATTAGATAAAATTGTGATAACTGTGCAATCAACATATGAAAGACCATATGTTAATCTTCACTATTATACATATCAGTTTTATGGTGTTGGAGAGCATTTGGAAAATGTAATAAACTCATTCAACAAAGAAACGTATCAAGATATTTTTGTAGATATTTGTGAAGAAAGAGAAGAAGACATTAAAGAGGTGATCGCTGAAGGAATCCCAGATTATCAATTTGTTATTGCTGCTTATGAGGCATTTAAGGCTAGGGTTAGAGACAATAGAAGAATTGTTCCTACAGGCGATTGGATGAAATTTTACAAAGATACAATCCCCAAAGATAGCGATATCCTACAAGAGATAACAGAACAAGCACAGGAAAAAATGTTTTCAATGCTTAACGAGACTATGGGATATGATTCATCTTGGGATAAAGAGGCGGAGGGAATTCTTGGACGTGATTTTGATTTTGAAGACGAACTTTACCCAATAAGTATCACATGGAACGATAATAATAGTGCATTCAATGATGAGAGAGACAATTTTGATGATGAATGGGAATTTGATGCCGCTCATAATACGCCATTAACTATTCATTTTACATTTTCGATGGATGATCTAAAAGAAAGATACTCACCCAAAGAAATTATGGAGATTATAGCTTGGAAGAACAATTGGTCATCTTCTAGAATAGCAATTGAACATATTATCGGTACAATACTAGCAATGGCACATACTGCAAATGTAAATCAAAAAGGAGACTACGGTAGAGATCTCAGGCTTGATGATAAAGGTGGATTTGAACATACAACATATTCAGTAAACTTCGCAAAACCAAAACCAATGAAATCTAAATTGAGGATTCGATAATGTCTATAAATAAATCTGTAATAGGCACGATTGTTGGAGCTGCTCTCTTGGGATTGTCAAAATCCAAGATTGGCGGTAGAAATAAACCAAGTATTGTTTTGTTAAAAATTGGAGTGTCAGGTCCATATATAAGTAATATTGATCATGATAACATCCCTATATATAATATACCAGATGACATCAAAGACATTGTAGAAATAGGAGTAAGTGAATCTACAAGTATGAGTGGATATGCAGGTGAATATAATAAAATACCAGGGACTGCACTTATAGATTTTGCATTAAAAACACATGGAGCACCTTTTCCAGCACCACCTTCGGAAGATGAAGAAGATTATGATGATATGGAAGAGGAATGGAGCAGTGAATGCTATAGCATTGCTATGGATTTCGGTGCAACAGTTGTTGATGAGATTGGAAATGAAATAGAGCATTCAAAGGAATACTTTCAAAATTGTCTAAAATTTATTGGCAATAGAAATGTTTACATAGAAATAGGTACTCTAGAAACGGATTTACACGAAGAAGAAGGATGGATTACCACCTATTTCAGAATAATTATGAATAGTGACAACCCAATCTTTGCTATTAACTTTATAAAAGATTTGTCTGGGTTTCTTTCTGCCAAAAACAACTATAATCAGTATGAGGATATAGAAGTTATCGAAAAACCAAGATTCGCAAAAATAGATTACAATACAACACAAAAAGGTCCAAGGTTAAGGATTCGATAATGTCTATAAGCAAGTCTACACTAGGTACGATTGTTGGAGCTGCTCTCTTAGGACTAGCAAAGTCTAAACTTGGAGGCAGAAACGAAACTGATCCACACATTGTTCTTCTGGATAGAGGAACTTTCGGAGATGAGATTCTAATAGACAATGTACCAGAAGACATACAAGGTATTATGGAAGTATCTGATAACGTAAGGCAAATTTTTAAATTTCCAAGCACTGCAATTATAAGTTTCAGATTAGAAGCAACAGATGTTGATTTTCCTGGTTTTCCTGAACACGAAATAGATGAATATACAGAAGGTTGGAAGAGTCATTACTTCGATGAAAATGAAGATTTAGAAGACGATCATGAAGACAAACAAGATTGGGAAGATTGGACTGATGTTCCTGATTGGTACGTTGAAGAACTTGTTGAACAAAAAAGAGAAGAATTAATGGAAACTTGGCGTGACGATTGTTATGGTATTGTTTATCGTTTTATATGTCGTGTTGTAGAAACACTTCGTCATGAAATAGAACATTCCGAAGAATCATTTCAACGATGCAAAAGATTTATTGATAGCAGAAATGTCTACTTACATATATCTGATTATGACTCTGAGTATGAAGAAAACGAGGGTTGGGTAGCTATAGAATTTCAAATCTTTATCAATAGTAAAAATCCACTTTTTGCCGTTAACTTTATGCAAGACTTAACCCAATTTCTTGACCAAACTGATGAATATGGTGAATTTGATAATGTAAGTATTTACCAAAAACCAGGAATTGAAAAAATGGATTATAAAAAAGAGACCACTGGTCCAAAATTGAGGATACGGTAATGTCTATTAACAAATATACACTAGGTACAATTGTTGGAACTGCTCTCTTAGGATTGGCAAAATCCAAATTCGGTGGAAGAAACGAAGAAACACCTTTGATTGTTTCTGTGGGTTCTCATTCTACAAACGATACTATATTTCTCAGTGAAAATGACATCAGATCAAACCCAGAACTTATGGGCATAACTGAGTTGCCTGTTTTGGGAAGGTTATCCTTCACTTTAGTATCCTCTACTGACAGACCTGGCGAAAGTATAAGGGATCAACTTTCTGATTATGAAGAAGATCTTAAAAGATATTACTTCGATGAAAATGAAGGCTTAGATGATAACAATGAAGAAAAACAAGATTGGGAAGATTGGACTGATGTTCCTGATTGGTACATTGAAGGTCCCATCGATGATAAAAGACAAGAATTGCAAGAAGAACACTATCAAGAAATAGGTGATACCATTCATCGATTTATGGGTGGAGTAATGGATCAAATTTCTGAAAAACTAAATGATAACGATGAAGAGTACTTTCACTTTTTACAAAAAGTCAAAAAAAGTAGACCCATTTATGTTTATATAGAACCATACGAATATTTTCATGAAGCAATGTACGAAGAAAGTGATGTCATCACATTGATTTCAATATTTAAAATTTACATAAACTCTGAAAACTTATTGGTTACACAAACATTTATACATGGGTTCGAAGAGATGCTTGACAACTTAGAAGACTTTGATGATTTTGAAGACATCAGCGTAATGAGAGTGGAAGGCAAATGGTTAGCACAACCAAAAATATCTGGTCCAAAATTGAGGAAACGATGATGTCTATTAATAAATATACATTGGGTACAATTGTCGGAGCTGCTTTATTGGGTTTAACAAAGAAGCAAATTGGTTCTTATGCTCGAACCAAAAAAATACAATTTGAAACCATAACTGCTGACTTCCAGTTTAAGAAAACAATGACTGAAGATACAGGAATCAATCAAGATGGTGGTATTGAATATATTATCATCGGTAAAATAAGTTTAGATGAAGCATTAGACCAACTTAAGACAATATTCAAAGCATTCAAGGAAGAAGTAGATAACTCAATAGATAGAAGATATAGAACAGCATTGGAATGGTTGGAAGAAGGAAATCAAATACCTCAAGATTGGATAGAAGAAAACGAAGGTATTTATCCTGAAACACCTGAAGGTTATGCTGAATCTTACTCTATAGAAGATTCAGCGATGTACAATATCTATCGTTCCGCAAAATACAGCAGTGGTCTTGCTGAGTTAGAAGAAACTTTTCCAGATGCATACAGCATTTGGCTTCAATTTATTGGCAGTTCATTAACTGGTCTATATGGGGAAAAACTAATACCGCATTCTATCGAATTTAGTGATGATAGCATTTTTGAAGACGAAGTCGGTATGCGACCAACTACAATATCATCGACATTATACGCTCATTATCCTACTCTTCGTCCTGAGCATATGGAAATGCTTAATCGCTTGCATAAGAATCAGTTTCAAGCCATAATAAGTATGGTCCTGAATTTAGCAAAGGACTTAAACTTGTTAAGTCCTTATTACGATCCTACAAAAAAAGGATTCATTTATGTTTTAGATGGATTACATGGCGAATTCATACCTGGTATTTCCAATAAGAAAAACACAGCTGGTCCAAGGTTGAGGAAGCTATAATGTCTATTAATAAATATACATTGGGTACAATTGTCGGAGCTGCTTTATTGGGTTTGGCGAAGTCTAAAATCGGAGGTAGGAACGAGGGCACACCTTTGATTGTGCCTTTGGGTCATTATGTTAGAAACAACAATATAATTCTCAAGGAAAATGACATCAACTCAAATCCAGAGTTGATGGGTATAACTGAGTTGCCTGTTTTTGGAAAGTTATCATTCACCGTAACATGCAGTGATGGCAGACCAGGTGAAAGTATAGATAATCAGATTGCTGAGCTTGAAGAACAGTTGAAAACATATTACTTTGAAGAGAATGATGCCTTAGACGATGACGATGAAAACAAACAAGATTGGGAATCTTCGGACGATGTTCCTGATTATTGGTTTGAAGATCAAGTATACGAAAATAGACAAGAATTACTGGAACAACATTATGAAGAAATAAACGGACTTCTATGTCATTTTGTGAGTGATTTACAGGATCAAATTGGTGAAAAGCTTTATGAAGATCCTGATGAGAATTTCCTCTTTTTACAAAAAGTCAAAAGAAGTAGACCCATTTATGTTTATATAGAACCAGTGGAATCTTTTTACGAGGAAATGTACGAAGGTAGTGATCTTATCACATTGATTGCAAAATTTCAAATTTACATTAATAGTGAAAATTCACTTGTTACACTAGCATTTATAAATGGATTCGAAGATTTGCTTGACAACTTAGAAGACTTTAATCCTGATTTTGAAGACGTTAGCGTAATGAGAGTGGAAGATAAGTGGATTTCTCAACCGAAATCAAACGTTCCAAAACTGAGGAAAAGGTAAATAATATGTCTAACGGAAACAAAATAACATTTGGTCTTTTGGCTGCATTAATTGCAGCTAAGGTCGGTATGTCTGGCTCTAAAAAAGAGATGTCAGATTTCACAGGCATTCCAATTGATATGTGGGATACCTTAATCAAAGATCCATTTCAAAACGAATATGTGATGGATATTCTGACCAGGAACTTTTTTATTAACTCTGCAAACGATTTTTACACAGATGAGATGGTTTTTGTTGCAGAAAATCTAGGTCAGAAGTACAATCCAAAGTTATGCCCTATAAAGTATTACTTGTCCCTAATAGAACAGCCAGATGTTCAAGTTGTCACCACTTCCGAAATGGATATTAAGGGATGGTTAATGGCTAACAAAACTCAAATGTTAAACCCAAATGCTATTATAGAGCTAGATCCAGACTTTCTGTTTATGATTAAAACAAAAGAACCTGATACCAGACTTACTCTTGAGACTTCTCAGTTAATCGCTGATACAATCGGTCCTCAACTATACTTTGATATATACCACAATCTTATTTCGTAATCCAAATGAATCCAGCAACCATAGCAATACTATCAACCATCGGAATAGGTGCTTTCAAAGGTATCTACAAAGGATCTATGGATAAAATAGATCCTAGATTGATTGGTATAGTTGATAATCTAACAAGATGTGTGCAGATTAAAAGTCATACAACAGCAACTGTATTCTTGGAGTATTTAAAATCAATAGAAAACGACCAAATGTATGATGCTTTTCTGGATAACTTATCCAAAATGATTGTATCAGACCTCAATCAAATGTACTATGTGCAAATGACAAAAGAACAATTTATAGATTGCATGAGTGATTTCTTCGGTCAGTTCTCTACTTGGCATAAATTACCATTTATTGATCTATCGCCAACAGTTATGAAGGGTATACGTATTTCAGATTTAACAAAGAAAAGAGTAGCACAAAATCCTATACTAATCCTTAGAGACACAATTCTAAAACAGGGATACCGATATTTACCAGCATACTATGCTTTAAAGCAATATGATCAAATACCTGAATACTTAAAACCATACCAGATCTTGCTTGCAAAGAGATACATCAATATTTCTGAGGAATCAGGGATTGAAACTGGGAATTTTCAAAAATATGTAGAAAGAAAGGTCGCTTATACTCATATAGATCCCATTTTTACTACACGCAATCCAGATAAGATCGAAAGTACTTTGAAACCAGAAATTAACAACGAATTTGATGAAAGTTTCGAAAGGATAGTTTCTTCAATATCCAATATTGCAGCATCAAGAAATAAAAACGAACTTTCAGATATATTGGCATCTGATTATTCAACCATTAACTTTCCTAATTTCATGCCACCAAAAGAGATGATATTGTTATTCTGGAGTTATATTGGTGAATTATCTGTAAAGGCAAAAGTAACAGGTTTGTGGAAGGGATAAATATGGGTATCAATGTTATTTCATTTTTTGATGGTATATCAGCTGGGCAACAGGCACTAAAGTCTCTTGGTGTTGAGGTTGACAACTACATCGCTATTGAGATTGATCCAATTGCAAAATCAGTAACTAGAAAAAACTTTCCGAATACCATATTCTGGGGTGATATCACTGCCTTAGAAGAGTCCAAAGCTTTCTATGAAAGTTTACCTAAAATAAACTTGGTCTTCGCTGGTTCTCCATGTCAAGGCTTCTCCAAAGGCGGAAGAATGAAAGGTCTTGAAGACCCAAGGTCTGCTTTGTTCAATTCGTTTATGTTTATCTTTAATACGATAAAAAAGAAACAGAATAATCCTCACATACCTTTCTTTTTTGAAAACGTTATAATGGACGAATACTGGAGAAAGATTATATCCGCAGAATTGCGTGTTGAAGAGCCTGAAAAGATCCAAGCCTCTGATTACTCTCCAACAAGTCGTGACAGGCTTTACTGGACGAATATGAAGATACCAATCACCATTATGAATAAGTATGCAACAGGCAAAGAAAAGGTTTATCAAGATATCTTGGTAGAAAAGAAGCGTAAAATTAACTTAAGTAGGGTTGTTGTACACAAAGAGCCAGAAAGAACGATTAAAAGAAAACATATACAAAACAAGGCAAACAAATATCGTGAAGAAAAAACCGAAGCAGGCAGAAAGAAGCTTGATCGAGAATATGCTATTTACTATACAGAAACCGTAGCAAAGCTAATCAAGGATATCGCACTCAACAAAAAGACAATAAAAAGTGTTTTTGGTAATAAGCCTAAAGCAGTGATCAAAGTTCCAAATACGGTTTACTGGAAAGAAACACCGAACTCTTTATCTATGGCAAACATAAAGTACGAACAGTCACATGGTTGGAGAGTAAACAGATTGGAACGTAAAATACCTTGTTTTGTAACCAATGCTCAAGGATTTGATAATGGCTTGGGTGTCTTTGGCTTTCCTAAACAATTCTTTACTTCACATCAATTGATTCGTATTTCCAAAATGGGAACAAAAACAAGACCACCCATCATACTCCAGCCATCTAAAGATGTGCAGAACCGACTAAAACTACGAAGTGATAAATACATCGCTTGCAGAATAATGTATGAAGAAGCACTTGTGGCTCTTGGTTTTCCAAAAGATTACTTTGATGGGGTAGATATATCAAACACAGATAAAGCCAAAGCGATTGGGAACAGCTGGTCTGTAATCGTTGTAAAACTAATTATCGATTGGTCACTACATAGCGTTCCGAGAAAAAGAATATAACTTATCTAACTTTAAACCATAAGAATAATGATGTTGGCATAGGCTTAAATTTTTTCAACACACTCTCAAAGTATTTTCCAGAATCCATTGTAGACAAGAAGTCTTTGTTATTTTCAGTTGAAGTGGAAACCTTAGTTTGGCGTTGAAATGCTTGCAAGAAATTGTTTTTTCTGTCCTTGCCTTCCCATACAGCAAGTTTAGCTGTTTCTATAGAAGACAATTCCGCTTTCTTGGATAGAGCTAGAAGGCTTTTTAAGCCTTTTCTTGTGTACACACAGCCTGTCGGAACGTCATAAGAGTTAATATGCTTTAAAAGCCATTCTAGAGCCTTTTGTTTGTTCTTCATCACCAATGGTTTCTTGTTTTTTCTTAGAATCGTTATAGAGCCATTTCTTACTGACATAAAAGCAGGATTCACATCCTTAAGATTCTTTGCATCTTCAAAATATGTAATGAAAACCTTGATGTTTCCACAAGACATGAACATATTAAAAAAAGACAAAACAGTATTTGCAAAAGAAGAGTCCTGCAAATCTTTTGGTAATGTATTTCGGTTAAATGGTACAGAATAGTAAAACGAGTTCGCACCAAGTTTTGCCAACCTAATTGCAATACCGATTGCAGAATCAGACACGCCATCAAGCGTATAGCTTATTTTTTTGTTTGGCTGAGAAACGACCTCTACAGTGAAATACTTTGTTTTATCTTTGCTTTTGGTTTTTTTTGCAAAAACACACAATCCGCCTTTCGTTAACAACCCAAAAGAAACCAAATACTGAAGAATAAATAACTCATACATCTTCTTGTTTGACATCTTCCCAGAAGTTCTTTTTCTTTGATTTAATGAACCGAATCTTGGCAAATCTTGTGAAATTCGGTCTTGTAAAGAGGCTTTTGTGATTTTATATGGAGTGTCTGTTCTATGTAGGTTAATTTTCATATCTTTTCTCTAACTCTATTCTAGCACGAATTTTGTCAATAGAACGACTCTCAATTTGCCTTACCCTTTCTCTTGTAATATTCATCCTATCAGCAATATCATTGAAACGCAAACATTCACCTGTTAAGTGCCAATCTAGAGAGTATACAGCTTTTCTTTTAAATGCAGGTCTATTGGGTATTCTTTCCGAGTCTAGCCCAAAACGAAGCGTAAGAACATAAATTTCAAGATCAGATAAACAACAGAGGTTCTGATACAAATAACTCATTTGATCACTTTCAATTGCAGATTCTTCTGGGTCAAGTTCTCCAGAGTTAACAAAATCTTCGCAGGTTCTGTCTATGTCCAAGCTTTCTCCAGAAAAATCAGTAGAATTACCTTCTGGATCTGTTGAATGGATGAAAGCATACCTATCTCTAGCAACCAATAAGTCTGTGATTTTCATTTTTGACACTTCAGACATTTGCTCAGCTGTAACAGTGTTACCTTCGTGTTCTTGTTGTGTGATAAATTTTCTTAAGTTTGCCATCTTCTCTAAAACATGAAACGGAAGCCTAATGGTTCCGTTGATGCTTTCATATTCTTTAAATGCTTTTAAAATCCCAAAGTTTGCCCAAGAAACCTTAGAATATTTTGGATTATACCTTTTCATTAAGTTAAAAACTTCTATTATGCAAAGGCTGTATACATCTTCCCAATCCTGCTCTGGAACCCTTCTTTCTCTGATTTGTCGCCAAATCCATTTATCAACATCCATAGTCCATTGCCAAGCCTGATCTTCTATTTTTTGAACCTCTATTTCTTCATCTAACAATTCATCTACGATAATACATGGACTTTCTTTTTCTTTCATTTTTGACACTTTTTTAGAAGTTTGTGTGCTATTATTCTTATATACCGATGAAGATTTGTCTTTCTGTTCAAATAAAAGCGGAAGAGTGAGTTGTTGATACATAGTTAATCCAAAAACAATAAATACAAAAAACCAGTTATACTTTTATATAGTTACAATATAAAAAGCAAGTCGCTTTTTAAAACTATAAGAAAGTTTATTGCCTAAAGTTAGCTTACAAGCTATGTTTTCAAAAGTTTTATATTTTTAATAAAAGTTCTATATATTGTTTTTTATAAGTTTGTCTTAGTGCAAATGGAGTACAAATGCTCAAAATGCTAAAACCTTTTTTCTTTGAAAATTCAAAGTTACCAAAAGTATTATCCTACTTTGCTCCTATAGAAATCAGTGCAATATCTCTATTTGGTTTTGTGTTTTCCAAAGATAAAATGAGCGAAGTAACAAAGCGACATGAAGTAATCCACTTTCAACAACAAATCGAAACAGGAATGATTGGCTTCTTGGTTATTTATCTTTGGGATTATGCGAAGAATCGTTTGATACATAAGATGGATGGTCCAACAGCATACTTGAGTCTAAGAGCAGAAAAAGAAGCGTACTTTTGGCATGAAGACGAAACTTATTTAGAAAATAGAAAAAGATGGGCTTGGCTGCACACCGAATGGGTAAAAGAAGTAGAATCGGAGCCTGATTCTGAACAAAAACTTATGGCAGATTTGGACATATCAGAAGATACAGATGAATTAGAACCAGAATATACAGAAAGACTTCCAATTATCAACACAGATGGGAGCACTGATGTATGATAAAGAATTCTCAAAGCTGTTTGTTCCGATCTTGGTCAAAGAAAAAGGTATTTGTTATACAGACAAAAAGCCTTTGGTTGTTCTAGACATATCTAAAGATTTGAATTCAAACAGAAGATACCCTTTCATCCAAAAAGTACAGTTTTTCTATAAAACAAAAACGCTTTGGGTGAAAAGAATGAGGGGGTCTGGCTTAAAGATATTTGATAGAAAAGTTCCTGGATCAAAAAAAATCACTGCAGATTCTAAGTCCATAGTTGTGATGACCAAAAGCGACTTCGAGAAACTGAAGGTCAAGCAAAAGCCTTTGATTACATATAAACCAAAAGACAAAGTAGTTGTATCCGTTCTTGTAAGATACAAAAAAACAGAAGAAGTTCATATCGATACACCATCCGCAAAAATAGCAGGGTGCTGTGGATTAAGTGGAATGTTTACAGTCGGAAAGAACTATGCAAAAGAGAACAAGTCTTTGGCACTGGTTAATTACAAGTGGTTAAAAGAAAACCCTGTTGATGAAACCGACTGTATATGGAGTGATCCATTCGCAAAAATGCTTTTTGCTATGGGCTTACACCTTCCATAGACCTGCTGGTTTTGCATAACAAGATATATTCAGTTGAGCTGCCATAAAGTCAAACCCATAAGGCATTTTTGGTATGCTCCTATTAAACACGAATCCAGAATCCTCAAAGAATGATTTTGCTTGTTGTAAAGAGTAATCATAATTACTTACAAGATGATTCATACCAAAGTTTGTCATCAAACACATTCTATAGAATTCAGGATTATCCTCTCCGATTCGAGAATACACTCGAATGTACTCTGGACTTAATGCGAAGATTTCTTGCACAGCAAATTCGATATAAGAACGCAACTCCACGATGTCTTTTTTGTCAAGCGACATAATCCAATTCATCCAAACAGCTTTACATATATCTTCGTTTGGTAAACTTCTGTGGTGTATTGGATACAAAAGATAATCCCAATAAAAAAAGTCAGAATGGTTGGTTGATTTCCAAAAAATATCGTAACCTGAAACATTTGGCATAAAATTCAAGTCAGAGGACAACCTGTATAGACTCTTTGTTTTTAGGTCTGCCCACATTTTACTGTAACCAATCCACTCTCCAGGTTCTTTGATAAACTCATGGCATTTCAGATAATATCTAAGTATTCGGTTGATTTGCTTTGGACCAGGTTCTTCCTCAAAAGGCTTCATGGAAATATTCCCATTGAGAGCTAATGAACGAAAAAACCAAAAAGTTTGAGAAGGGCTTATACCTTCTTCTTGTAGAACAATTTTTAAGCAATGTTCAACCATATCTCTCTTAACGGAGAAAAAATAGGCTACATTAGATACAGCATTATCCCACATTTCTTGCGAAAAATTCATTATGAAGTCCACTACAGTTTTACTACAATCTATAATAGCACTTATTTGTGCAAAAAATCTGACGAAAGGCAGAAAAGGGTCTGGTTCTAGGAAGATACGCATAGGATCACTTTTCTCAGGGATTGGCGGTCTAGATTTGGGTATAGAGAGGGCTTTTAGAGAACATGGTGCAGATGTTGAGATTGCATTCTTTTGCGAAATGGATCAAGATAAACAAAAGGTTCTACGAACGCATTGGAAAGATGTTCCTATTTACTCCAACATATTTGAGTTGTTCTCCGATGCAAACAGAGAGCAGATTTCAAGTATTGATCTATTGATAGGTGGCTTTCCTTGTCAAGACGTGTCTTCAGTCAATGTATTAAAATCGAAAACAGGTGGATTCTTTGATGGACAACGTAGCAGTCTGTATTTTGCTATATCAAAGCTAATTGATAAAATAGCCACAATGAACAGAGGTGTTCCTCCCATTGTAATTATGGAAAATGTTAAAGATTTAAGAACGCAAGGGACAAAAAGAGGTAGCATCTCTCCTTTGGGATCTATTGCAGCTGACATGAACATGAAAAACTATGTGGTAGAGTATCAACTTCTGCGAGGTTGTGATTTTGGTTCTCCACAAACAAGAAAGCGATACTTTATTGTTTGTTATCCTTGCAAACAAGACTACTTTGATCCAACTACAATTATTAGCAACAGCGATACTTGTGTAGATTATACAAAGTATTCTTCTTTCTGGGATACAAAAAATGAACCGCCATTCATTGTTGATGTAACAAATACAAGAACAGACACACTACGATATAAAATGATTGGCGAAGCAGTGATACCACAAGTCGCTCAGTGGGTTGGAGAGCAGCTTATTTTGTCTGGTGCATTGAACTCCTATGCATTCGCTGGAAACATTAGTCAGCCTGTGTTTCCATTTGAAATGCCGACCGAAACTTTCGAACTGAATCCAGCAGACTTATCTACAATTCCTTTGAATGGTGCATATATCTGGAACTTTACGGTGTATCCACAAGACTCATACTGTATAGCAAGAACAGGTAAACCAACCATTCCAACGATTACAAGCATGTCAAACATGATATCCCCTTCGATGCAAAAGTGGGCATTAAATAAAACTGCGAGAAGAAAGGCAGGGCTGGCTCAAAAACAAGCACTACCAAAAAACAAAACCATCAATAGAAACTTTATTGAATGGGCTGGTGGATTTCCCAAAGATTGGACAAAGGTGTAACGATGAATATATCTAAAAGTATATTAGGAACGATACTCGGTGCAGCTGCACTTGGGTTGGTAAAAAAACACATCGGTTCTTCTTCTAGAATAAAGGAAGTAAAAATTGTTCCAATAACAGTCACTTGGAAGATACGAGCTCGTTATGATATCAATGATGATGGCTATCTCTTTGAACCAGAATACGCTTGGGGTGATGCAATTGATTGGTCTATAGAACAGATGTTAGAAACTCTGCCTAAATGGTTGAATGTTGAAATTTATGGTGACTTTGAAGATCATCCTGACAATGAAAGCATAGAGGCTGAATGGAACAAAAACTTTATAGAAGAATATAAAGATGATATTGATGGAGCTAAAGATGCTTTAAGGGCGTATCTTGATTGGGAAGAGGAAGGTATTCTTGAAGAAGAATATGAAAGCATAGAAGATTTAGTTTCTGATTTGTATAGAGAATCAAAAGCCAAACAAGGAGATTTTTGGAATGACTTATCCCAAAATGTAACTTGGACAATAAAAATGACAATTCCAAACTTCTATACAGAAGATAAAATCGATGAAATTGTAGAGCATGTTCTGGAAGAATTGGAATCGGTTTTAACTAATAATAGACCAAGTAGTTCGATGTGGTGGGAGAATAAAGGATACGAGGTGAACCCTCCCATTGAGTCTTTTGCAAGGAAAGAAAGCGATATGTCTGGTGTGAAACTGAGGAAAAGATAATGGAAAAAAGTGAAAAAATATTTTTAACAGTTGGTGGGTTGGGATTGATCTACTGGACGTTTAACCATTTAAAGAAGCAAGGCTCTCTGTCCAAAACAGATATTGTCTTGTACGATCTTGAGCACTGCCCATACTGCCAAAAAGTTCGAAACAAGCTAGAAGAACTGGATGTATCTTACAAGCGAAAATCAGTTGAAATTGATAAAAACAAAAAAGAACTTGCGAAAAAGCGTGGTGGTGTAACAACTGTTCCCTACATTGAGATTGATGGTGAAGGAACAGGCGAATCTGATATCATAATAGAAATGCTAGAAGAAAGATTTGGTGAATAGCGTGAACAAGTATGCCATTGGAACAATTGTTGGTGCAGCTTTGATTTCTGGAGTGAAAAGCGTGGGGTCTTCCTCTAAAAGATTGCACAGAAACAAATATGCAGAACTGGTGTTCTCTTTGATAACGGTTCAATTGACTAATGAGATAATGAAAGAAGCTAGGGAAAGATTACTTGCCCTAGATTTTGTATCCGCAGTACATTTTATGGGTAGCAGGTTGCTTATACGTTCAATACATTTAGACCCAAGAAATCCTATAGAATTGCAGATACCATCATACTGTGAGCAAATAGCACAAGTGTTAAACAAGACAGGAGTAAAGAGCATAGGCGATGCATTCTTATTTGGGGAATATCTTGACCTAGAAGACTGGCTAGAAAATAACGAAGAATTTAACTTCATGCTCGCAAAAAAAATTACTGGCGATCCTTTTAAAGACAACAATTATAAGATTCCCTATGGTGCTGAATATCATGGCGAGTTATTGAATGGTGTATATTTTGATACAAACGGTCATGAGATCTCTGTAAGAGGATTCGAAACAAGTGAATACTGGTTTTATGATGAGCAAGGAAATAAGTTTATGACATCCAGAGATAAAACAACCCCAAATCTGAGGAAAATATAGTGGCTTCTGTTGTATTTGGTCGAAAACGACTGGCAATTGATATATCTGTTAAAGCGAAAGATAATGGTTGGCTAATACAGCCTCTTTCTAATCAAGATAGAATGACTGTTTCTGAGTTTATTCCCCTTTTAAGAAACCCTCAATTTGCTGAAAGGTTGTCCCAAACATTTTTATCTTTGCCAAGCAAAGCTGTGTACTTTGTTTCTTCTGATATAAGTGAAGGCACATTAGATAAGCCGATAAGTTTTACTGTAAAAGAAGACCCATACAAGAAAGGAATGTATCCAAACTATTCCTATTTTTCCAGATCAATGAACAGTTGGGGTTATGCTCATCATACAAAACACAAATCTGGATACATTGTCTTTCCGCATGCATCTGAAAAAGACTTCTCTCACTTTATGACCTTCTTGAAGAATTCTGATGAAGAAGAAAGAGCGTCATTATGGAATGAAGTTTCGAGATTTATCAACCCAAAAGATAAGCCTGTCCAGATTAAAACAACACTTGAACAAATACCTTGGTTGAATATTCATATATCTTCATAGACTGTATGCTATTATAGATACAGTATTTTGGAGAATAGTATGAACAAAAACTTATGGACTCTTATTGCTGGATTGGCTGCAATTGGCACAGTAAAAAATAAAATAGGAAGTTTTTCAAATCGCAAATCCACCTTAGATCAACTTGGTTTTTGGGGTAGTGAAGCAGCTGGTATTATGTTTGTTTGCCCTCAAGACAATACCATTTTGTTGGGTCACAGATCACTAATGGTTCGAGAACCAGGTACTGCAGGAATATTTGGTGGAAAAGTAGATCCTTGGGACGACTCACCGATGGATGCTGCAGTTAGAGAAACGGAAGAAGAAACAGGTGGACTTCCTCCTGGTCAGTTTATTGGTCAGTTTGTTTTTACAGCTCCAAACTTCAAGTATACAACCTACGTATATGAATTGAGTATAGAAGAGAAGATGAAATGGGAGCCTATTTTAAATTGGGAAAATGCCGATGCTGTTTGGTATGCGTTGCAAAATGTAAAGGAAGATAAAATCGATATCCCTGTTCACTTTGGCGTGATGCATATTATGAACAACCACTTTGATGAACTGTCAAATATGATGAATGAAGAAAGAAAACGCTCTGGATCTGCTTGGAGATGACAACATGAACAAAGTAGTATTAGGCACAATACTGGGTGCAACTCTTTTAGGTTTAGCAAAAGGCAATATGGGTTCTTCTGTAAAGATGAACAGATTTCATCATATCTTCAAAAAGAACATTAAAGAACTAAAATCAAAATATCCGATGGGTACTGAGATTGATGTACAATCTTTCAATATTAGTTTGGATATATATCTTAAAGCGGCTACATCAAACATAAAAGAATTGTCAGATAGTTATTATTCAAAGACAGACAAAAAAGAAGAGTACATAAAATATATAATACCAGAGTTTTCAGATTACCCTGAAATACAAAAATATCTAAAAAGCAAAATAGAAAAAAAAGGAATTAGTGAAGTAGATTGGCTCGAATTGTTTTCATACTTAGCAGGTAGTCCAGAAGTTAGAAGTAAAGACATTCCAAATAAATTCTTAAA